>RRYU01009877.1_pt1 | contig 21875 bp, 21 predicted proteins | sample 2162651 | NCBI WGS metagenome assembly RRYU01 (sample SAMN10267283, study PRJNA491782) | microbial mat metagenome | isolation source: biomat in the production well | place: Japan: Minami-Kanto gas field, natural gas well KTG3 | collected 2017-06 | reverse complement strand
CTTGGCGGCGGCTAGTCCGTTTTTGGCGCAGCGTCTACGGGCAAAGATTGATACGTATGGGCGTGCTATAATAACTCAGCACAAACCCATGCCAGAAGGAGCTTCTATGCGTAGTGTGATCAGCACCCCCAATGCCCCTGCCGCGATTGGCCCCTACTCTCAGGCGGTTCGCGCCGGAGATCTCATCTTTGTCTCTGGCCAGTTGCCGATTGATCCTGCCACTAGCCAGATGGTGGAGGGTGATGTGGCGGCGATGACTCGCCAGATCTTTGCGAATGTGAGCGCGATTCTGACGGCTGCGGGGAGTTCGCTGGAGAAGATTGTGAAGGCGACGGTCTTCTTGGTGGATATGGGCGATTTCACCACAATGAATGGAGCCTATGCGGAGTTCTTCGCGTCCGAGCCGCCTGCCCGCTCAACCATTCAGGTGGCACGCCTGCCCCGCGATGCGCGGATTGAGATTGAGGTGGTTGCGTTGGCGTGATAACCTTTGGCCTCTCTTATTCGGTATAGATATACCGAATAAGCAGGCCATGAGCAACATTCTTGGGGCTACGCCCTAAACCTAAAAAAGATCTTTGGGGGCGGCGTAGCCGCATAGGCGTTCGATTACGCCCGAAGGTAGCACCGGCTTCTAGCCGGTCGGTGGCGCATCGTGACCGGCTGGAAGCCGGTGCTACCTTATGCGGGCGTAGGGGCGCGTCGCGACGCGCCCCTACGCAACACTCCTTAACCGAACGCCAATGTGGCGCAGCCGTCCCCAAACCCCCACCAGAGGTGGACGTTGCTCATGGCCTGGCCGAACAGAGAGGCCCTTTGTGCAACACCCACCCTACCGCCGCTGGCTCGCCTGGGGCGCTACGCTCCTCACTACCCTGCTCGTGCTGGCATGGGCGCAGCGCCCCGATGGTCGCCTGCACCTCTATGCGCTCAACACCCCCGGTGATGCGTTGCTACTCCAAACCCCCAACGGGCGCTGGGTCTTGATTGATGGTGGCAGCGACCCGCTGCTCCTCGCTACCGAGTTGGGGCGTCTCTTACCCTTCTGGCAGCGCGAGCTGGCCGCACTGATCCTCACCCACACCGGGAGCAACGATCTCCCCGGTCAGGTGGCGGCGCTCTCCCGCTACCGCCCCGATCTGGTGTTGGCTCCACCCGATCTCTCCGCTGCGGGGCGCGCCGGGGAGTGGCGGCGCTTGACCGGGGTGCTGCGCGTGCCGGTGCGCGGCTTACAGGCGGGGATGCGCTTCGAGTTGGATGCGGGAGTCTCTCTGTGGGTGTTGGCGGCTCACCCCGGTGAAGCGGGCGGCGCGGTGCTGCTGATCCGCTACGGAGCGACGCAACTGCTCATCCATAACGGCGGCCCGGACGGTGATGCTGCTGCCGCCCTGGTTCCTCCACCCGTCACGCTGCTGGTCTACCCGTGGCAGCGCGAGTTGGCCACGCCGCTCATCAGCCACCTGCGCCCGCAGGCCATCCTCTTCAGCAGTGGCTACGAATCTGACCAGATCGTCCTCCTCAGTTATACTGAGCGCCGCCGCTATAGTCCGGCGCTCTACCACGAGAAGAATGATGGCACCGTCGAGCTGATCAGTGATGGACGGCGGGCCTGGATCGAGACGACACCCTAGTATGCAACTCCAATTTGTGATTGGCATCCTGATCGCCGTGCTGATTGCCACTGGCCTCGGTGCGCTGCTCTGGCGGCGCTTCTACCGCGATGATCCCGGCAATGCTGCCCGCCGCATCTTCAAGAATAGCGCGATCACCTTTGGGCTGCGCCTACTCGTGCGCGGCCTGGATACCATCGTGCTCTTTGTGTTGGTCGGTTCGTTAGCGCCAGCCGAAGTGGGAACCTACAGCCTCGCCGCGTTGCTGGTGGCCCAATACCTGGGCACATTTAGTGAATTTGGCCTGGGCATCCTGCTCACCCGCGAGGTGGCCCGCGACCCCCAAGCCGCCCCGCGTCTCTTCGGGGCGACACTGAGCCTACGGCTGCTGCTGGTGCTGATCGGGGCTGTCCCGATCTCGCTCGTGGTGATCGGAGCCTATGCACTGCTCGCGCACTTCGGTCTGGGGGAGCCGATCACCCCAAGTGGCCAACAAGCGATCTGGGTGCTCATACTGACCCTTGTGCCCAGCGCCTACTCCGGGGCGGTAACGGCGCTCTACAACGCCGCCGAACGCATGGAGGTACCCGCCATGATCGAGGTGGTCACGGCGGCGATCAGCTTTCTGGCGCGCATCAGCGTGCTGCTACTCGGCTGGGGCGTGCTGGGGTTGGCCTGGTCGGCGGTGGCAGTGAGCAGCCTCACCGCCCTGATCTTCTTCTTTCTACAACAGAAGCAGTTCTTTGCCCCCAGCCTCAGCTTCGAGCGCCAGCCGATTATGGGGCTGGTGCCGAGTGCCTTCCCGCTCATGCTCAACAACCTGCTGAGCGCGATCTTCTTCCGCTTCGACCTCTTCATCATCCGGGGCTTTGGGGGCAGCAACGCCGATACGCTGGTGCAGCAATATGCACTACCCTACCAGTTGCTCAACATCGCGCTGGTATTACCGCCCGCCGTCACCTTCGCGGTCTTCCCGCTGCTGGCGCGGCGGGCAGCGGGCGAGCGCAGCGCCATGGCCGATGCGCAACGGCGCACCTTGGGCTTACTGCTCATCATCGCTTTTCCGCTGGCGATGGGCATGGCCGTCCTTGCCAGCGATCTGGTCTGGATCTTCTCGCGGCGCAACTTCGACGCCTACCAACCCTCGGTGCATGTGCTGGCGATTCTGGCCTGGTTCCTGCCGCTCTCATTCGTCAACGGCCTACTCCAGTACGTCCTCATCGCGCTCAACCGCCAAACCGCGATCACCCGCGCCTTCGTAATCGGGGCGGTGGCCAACCTGTGCATGAACCTCGTGGCGATCCCCGTGGCCACACTCGTCTTCGGGCAACCCACCTGGGGACTCTACGCCGCCGCCGGGATCACCATCATTTCCGAGGGGGTGCTGTATCTCGTCTTCCGCCCGCTGCTCATTGGCGAGGGCGTTGCACCGCAACTCATGCGCCTCGCATGGCGTCCGCTGCTGGCCGCCTTGGTGATGGGCGGCTGCATGCTGGGCTTGCGCGTACTCTTCGGTGCCCCCTGGGGCAGCCTCGCCGCCATCCTGATCGCCCCACCCAGCTACGCCGTGGTGCTCTGGATGGTGGGAGGGATCGGGGCCGACGAGCGGGCGTTGGTGCGGCGGGTGATGGGAAAGAAGTAGGGGCGAATCGTGATGCGCCCCGGTTGTTGACCGCAGAGGACGCCGAGGAACGCAGAGGAAAGACCAGAGGTCGTCGCAAAACCCATCCCTCTGCGTACCTCTGTCTCCTCTGCGGTTGATGTAGTGTACCACCGAGGATGATGCCCTCCCAATGGGGTAACTACTCACCCAGATCCCCCAACACAATCGGGCGGGTACGCGGAGCCATTTGGGTTGGCAACCAGCGCGAAATCAGCCCCGCCAGCAGCACAAAGAGCAGCGCCGGAACCCATCCGACCCCTATCCAACCCCACGCCATTCAGGTCATGGCCGAGGTGGGGATTGATATTGGCTACCAGCAACCCAAGGCGCTCGATCAGATCGCTGAACTCCGCCCGCACGTGGTTGTGACAGTGTGTGATATTGCGCGTGAGGAGTGCCCGCTCTGGCCGGAGACTGTGCGCAGCCTGCACTGGAGCATCCCCGATCCGGTTGCGATGCCATCGGGCGAGGCGCAACTTGCGGCCTTCCGCCACGCTCGCGACGATCTGCACCAGAGAATCACCAGTTTACTACTCTTTATCGCACAAACATAGATCTCGATTGTCACGCAAATACCACAGAATTATACGTATAGTCATAGTAGGAGATCCCGAAAGTACTGTTTTGTTTTAACTACAAGGCGTGCTATACTTCCTGTGTCACTTAGGAGCGAGCGAATGATCCGGAGCGCCGGTCGTATCGGGGTGGCAAAGCCAACCAGATGCGCAGAGGATCGAACATATGCTCAAAACCTTGCGAACATCCATCGTACTGTCACTGTTAGGGAGCATGGAACCGTGAAACTCGAAGGCAGCCTTGAGACAATCCCACTGCATGAACTGATCGAGATGGTCTCGTACAGTTCCGTCACTGGGGCACTCAACATCTATGCCACTCCAGTGGACGGACATCTCTTCTTCCGTGATGGTACCTTGTACCACTGTGATAGTGCTGGCAGCATTGGGTATCCTGCGTTAGTCAGGCTCTTTGAACTGAACCAAGCAGCATTTAGTTTTGTCAGTGACATCACCGCAAACGACGAGTCGATCTGGGGGGATGTTGAGGGGCATGTACGGGCAGCGCAACGCTTAGGTGGGCGTTGGCGTGAGATCCGCCCACGTGTACCATCCCTAGCGATGATCCCGGTCTTGTCGGTCTCATTCGAGGCAGCCCTGCGCCGGGTGGGGCCATTCCACCACCAGGTACTAGATCGGATTGATGGCCAGCACACCTTGGAGGAGATCATCGCGGATCTTGGTTGGACTGAGATTGATGTGGCAGAGGTAGTAGCCCACATGATCCAGGATCGGTTGGTGGAGTTGCACACCGAACCTGTATCTGACACCCACACCCGCAGTGTTGCTGCGGAGCCACGTGGCAGCCTCTTCGGGCGCTTGCTGCCTCGCTCTGGTGATACGACCCATCCTGGGCGAGTCGTTACCGAGGATCTGATGGCGCAGGCGCTGGGCAGTTAGCAGGCGATCTAGTCGGTCATCTTTAGAGAATCGTAGGGGGCACGTGGCGACGTGCCCCCTACGATTCGTGGAGTTTGAACTCCTACCACAGGTGGACTTTTATACGTGCTGCATGCTACAATACGGCGTGTCCAGGCAATAGCAACTCCATGACATTAACTATGCAGCAACCTCTGGTGATCACCATTGATGGCCCGGCTGGAGCCGGAAAGAGTACCTTGGGGGCGCTCTTGGCGGAACGCCTCGGCTATCTCTACTTTGATACCGGGGTGATGTATCGCGCCCTTACCTGGGCAGCGTTACAGGCTGGCCTCGATCTTGCTCAGCCTGAACCGCTAGAGGCACTGGCGCGGCAGGTGGTGATCGAGGTTGTCCCACCAACCCAGGCCGATGGTCGGCAGTACACGGTTCGCACCGATGGCCAGGACGTAACCTGGGCCATCCGTAGCCCAGAGGTGGAGCGAGGCGTCTCGCTGGTGGCTCGCTACCCAGCGGTGCGCCACGAGCTCATTCGCCAACAGCAGCAGATTGGCCAGCGCGGCCACGTGGTGATGGTGGGGCGCGATGCGGGTACGGTGGTGATGCCCGATGCGCCGCTGAAGATCTACCTCGAAGCCTCGCTCGATGAACGCGCCCGCCGCCGTGCCCAGGAACGCGCCGGGGTTGATGCACCGCCCCTCGACCACGTGCGCTCCGATATCGCCCGTCGCGATCACCTTGATGCCCATGTCATGCATCCCGCTGCTGATGCGGTCGTTTTGCAGAATGATGGCCTCTCTCCTGATGATGAGGTAGAGTGGATCATGAACTATCTCGCCCGCCATGGCTGATCGCGAATCGGTCGCCCCTAGTTGAGGAGCCGATGTATGCTGCACTTCCTGAAGGATCTGCTGCTTGAAGATGCCTCCGAAGCTCTCGATCTTGGCGAGGGTGAACATATCCTCCATGTTACCGGACGCCATTGGATCGTCCTGCTTACCCGCCTGATTGCACCGCTGTTAGGCATTACCTTCTTTGCTGGCCTTGCCTTCTATCGTAGTATTGGTGGCGGCTTCCTCGTGACAGATGCCGGTGAGCCGGTGGGTCTCGATTTCTTTAATTGGCTCCTGGTTGGTGTTGAGTCTCTGCTCCTGTTGCTCTGGGTGACACTTTGGGTGCGTACCTCTGGCAATGCCAAGCCGAAAAAAGAGGATCTGCGTACTCGTAATATCATCCTCGGTGCCGGGGGGGTCTTGTTGCTGCTGATCTACTATCGCTATAATGGTGGACGCCTCTTCTATGTCGATCCGGCCATGTTTACGCGCCAAACGTTTGATATTATCAATGTCATTCTCTATATCTTTACTGGATTAACACTCTTATTCACCTTCTTTACGACCTATGACTGGCTGAATGATGAGCTTATTTTGACCAATAAGCGAGTTGTGTATGACAATGATCAGGTTTTTATCCCTAAATTGATTGAACGTCGCTCGCAAGAGCAGATTTTTATTGAAGATATTCAGGATGTTGTCGCTGCTACCAAGACCTATAGCCAACACTGGCTTGGTTTCGGCACGATCATCATTAAATCAGCGCGTATTGGTGGCCAGATCGCCTTTGATTCCGCATCTGACCCACGCAGTATGCAGAAGAAGATCATGGATGAGGTGAATTCCTATCGCAAACAGCGTAGCGAAGAGGACTTCAACCGCATGATCGAGACGCGAGTCTATAATGCCCAAGCACCAAAGCGGGTCTTTAAGAAGGATATTAAGGTATCACATGGGGTGCGCTTTATGCAGTGGTTCTTCCCAGAGAACCCGGAGATTAACGAGGATAATGGAACTATTACCTGGCGTGCCCACTGGATCTTTGGCCTTAAGGTGCTCATTGGGCCGGTACTCCTGCTCTTTGGAGGCATGCTGAGCATTGCGATTGGGGCGAGTTTCTTGCAGATGAGTCCGGCGCTCACAACGGTGCTCTCGGTGGTGCTGATCATCTTCTTCGTCGCCTGGGGCGCATGGGAGATCGAGGACTATCGCAATGACCTCTATATTCTCAACCAGACCAATGTGATTGATATTGAGAAGAAGCCCTTTGGCCCCGAAGATCGCCGTCAGGCTAGCCTGGGTGCAGTAACCAATGTCTCGTTCGAGACGAGTTTCATTAGTAACCTGCTTGGGTATGGGAATGTGGTGTTGGAGACAGCAGGTGGTGGTGGGAAGTTTACCTTCGACCGGGTGCCGCGCCCACGTGATGTAGTACAGAAGATCAATGACTACCAGGTGGCCTTTAAGCGTAATGAGAAGGAGAAGGCGTTCAACGATACGCTGACTCTGCTCAAGTACTACCATGATGCGCAGCAGCGCCATCAGGAACTGAATGTGCCGCCTGCGGCGTCGTAAGGGGATCGTGTGTTCAGATTGCTGCGCCTCCTGCTCTTTAGCCTGACTCTCTGCATCCTGCTGCCTGTGGGGTCGCTGGCTGCCCAGACAAATCCAGCCCTCACGCTCGATATGCAGGTTGGCTATGATGGCATGGGTCAGTACCATGTGGGTCACTGGTTCCCGGTGCGGATGGTGATTGCCAATGATGGCGGCGATCTGCGCGGTAGCCTGGAATGGACTTTTACTGGTGATCGTGAGCCGTCCTTCCGTTACCTGATCGACCTGCCGCGTGGTGCGCGTAAAGAGGTGTTGCTGCCTGTTGTCACCAATGGCTACCAACGGACAGCCGAGGTGAATCTGGTGGTGGACGGCAACTCCCGGCTGAGCCAGAGTGTGCGTCTGACCCCGGTAGATACCGGGGCGGTGTTGGTGGGGGTGTTGAGTAGCGATCTGACGCTGCTTAATAGCCTGAGCAGTGTTGAGTTGGTTCCTGGCTATCCGACCTACCTCAGCCACATGCCGGATGCGCTTGTGCCTGAGGATGCGATGCTCTTTGATGGGTTGGATGTGATCGTTCTGCACGATACGCTGCTGCATGAGCGCCAAGAGACAGCATTGGAGCGTTGGGTCGAACTAGGTGGGATTCTGTTGGTGGGTGGTGGCCCTGATGCGACTCAGATCGGGGCAACGTTGGACGCGTTACTCCCAGTGACGCTGGGTGCGGATCTGCGTAGTGGTGTGGGAGTGGAGAGCCTCGAACGCCTCGCCGGGGTGCGCGGCTTGAGTAGCGTGCTGCCGGGGGTGACTGCCAACCAGGTGGAGGTGCGCCCCGGTGCGCTCAGTCTGGATGCCGAGCACCTGATGACTAAGGTGGATCGTGGTCGTGGCCAGGTGATCTTCTGTGCCTTCGATCTGAGCGTGTTGCGGGTCTGGTCGGACGAGGCGCAACTCTGGGAACGTATTCTTACCCCCAATACGCGCATGCAGGTTGGCTTCTCGTTCCGTTCGCGGGGCGATAATCTGCTGCGCCAGTCGTTACAACTCGAAGCACTCAACCTACCCTCACCGCTGCTCATCCTGATGCTGATTGGTGGCTATATTCTGATCATCGGGCCGATCAACTTCCTTGTACTGCGACGGATGCGGCGGATTGATCTGGCATGGATCACCACACCAGCTTTAGTAGCGATCTTCCTGGTTGGTACCTATGCAGTCAGTTTTGTGCTGCGCGGCACACAGCCCCAGGTGGTGCAGTTGGCGATAGTGCAGAGCCAGGAGGGGGAAGCAGGTGGGCAAGCAACCGCCTTTGTGGGCCTCTTCTCGCCGCAACGCCGCAGTTATGATCTGACCTTCGCCCCCCAATCGTTCGTCTCACCAGGGAGTTTCGAGAGCTACAGCTTCAACCTGCTCCCAATCAATGTGGGCGAGGAGGGCGTGCATATCCCCGATCTGCTCGTGGATGTCTCGTCGTTGCGCACTATGCTGGTTGAGCAACATATAGCAGAAGCACCCGCCGTGAGCAGCGAGATCGAACAGACTGCGGGACAGGTACGAGCCTCGATCACCAATCTGAGTGGTGAGACCCTCTATGCAGCCCAGATCGTGCATGAGGGTACGGCAGAAGATGTGGGTGATCTGGCATCGGGGCAAAGCGTGGATGCGGTGTTATCCTCGAATCTCCAGAACTTCCCCGACTATGGCAACACCGATCCCGATTGGATTGTGGATCGCTACCAGATCTTGTCCAACCTCTTTGGGTATGATCGCTTCAGCTTTGGTGGACCGAATTGGAGTGGCAACCAGGGTATCCCCGACCCAGATGGGATCTACCTGGTGGCATGGAGTATGGCTCCGGCGCTAGAGGTGGCGGTGAATGGTGATGCGAGCATCCAGCAGGGGATGACCTTACACCTGATTCGGCTTGGTGAGTGAGCTACTGATGAGCATCATTGTTGAAACCAAAGATCTGACCCGGCGCTATGGCAACAACATCGCCCTGGATCACCTGAACCTTCAGATCCCACAGGGGGCGGTGTATGGCTTTATTGGCCCCAATGGTGCAGGCAAGACAACGACCATGCGCATTCTGACCACGCTGCTGCTGCCGAGCGCGGGTGAGGCGTGGATCGCGGGTCATTCGGTGGTCAAGGATCGCTTAGCGGTACGGCGTTCTGTGGGCTTCATGCCCGACTTCTTCGGGGTCTATGATGCGATGAAGTCGTGGGAATACCTGGATTTTTTTGCTGCTGCGTATGAGATTCCGGCTTCCCGACGCCCCAAGCTGATTGACGATCTGCTGGCACTAGTCGATCTGAGCCATAAGCGCGATGCGGATGTGATGGGGCTTTCGCGTGGGATGAAGCAGCGCATCAGCCTAGCGCGCACGATGCTACACGATCCGGCCTTGCTGATTCTGGACGAGCCAGCGAGTGGTCTCGATCCACGGGCGCGGGTGGAGTTGCGCGAGCTGCTCAAAGAGTTGCGCAGCATGGGCAAGACGATCATGATCAGTTCGCACATCCTGACCGAGTTGGCCGAGATGTGTACCCATATCGGGATCATCGAGCGTGGGAAGTTGCTGGCATCGGGGGATGTCGAGTCGATCATGCGCTCGCTCCAGCCCCACCGTACCTATACCGTGCATCTGCTGAGCGACCCGGCAGCGGCGGTGGAGACGCTGCGGGGGGTAGCACACGTGCTGGATGTGCGGGTGTTGGAGGGGGCTACACCAGCCCAGATCGAGATTGATGTGGAAGGTGATGACCAGGTAGTGAGTGAACTGCTCACCCGGCTCATTCAGGCTGGATGCCAAGTGACCCACTTTGCGGGTCAGGTGAGCAATCTGGAAGAGATCTTCATGCGGGTGACGGAAGGTAGTGCCTACGGCGGCACCAACTAACTGCAACCTTCATCCTCTGGGTGTCGTCTTAACAGCGGCAATCATGAAGGAGGATGATGATGCAGACCGAATATACCGAACGTGATAGTGCGCGTGTGCGTCAGGCAGAGCGTTCGTCGGCGGGTCTACCGACCCAACAACTCCAACTCCCCCCGGAGACGAGCCATACGGGTGTGGCGGGTCTCACCCTACCGCAGTTGCGCAACCATCCCGTAGCCCTGGGAATGATCGGGTTGGGAGTGTTGCTCCTCTTGGCACGTGGAGCCACCCTACCCATCGATCTGAGTGGAGGGATGGTACTGCTCACCATTGCCTCGTGTTTCTTCTTCTTTGGCTTATGGAGACGCAGCTATGGGCTGATCATCCCAGCATTCATCCTGAGTGGGCTAAGCGTAGGCGTCACCTTTGCCGAACTGACCGCTGGGGTGTCGGTACTCTGGGGACTAGCACTCGGCTTCCTGGGGATCTTCGCCCTAGGGAGGTCGCTCTTTGGCAAACGCAGCCACTGGCCGATCTACCCTGCGGTGATCCTCTTTGCAGTGGGCGTAATCGTCGCAGCCACGAGCCTACCAACACTGCTCGGTGCGGGTATGATCTGGGGGCCGCTGCTGTTGATAGGGGCGGGACTCTATTTAGGATGGTTGCGTTAGGAACGCTTTTGCCTCTTGCCCACCACATCGCTGTATGTTACAATTGCCGCCACGGGTATATTAAACCTAAGCAATTGTTTCCCACGCTATGTCATGCGGATAACAGTCTGACGTTTATATGCTACCCCCTTTTTAGGGGTACAGATATTCGTCAGGTGTACCGTTACCCACTCTGGTAAAGGGGATTGAGGAGCGATCCTATGCCCGATGTTTCTGGACGCAATCCAGCCATTGTGCTGGTGGAAGATGAGCCGGACATCCTGATCATCCTGCACCGTTTGATGCGCGATCTTACGGGCGGCTACGATATTGTAACGGTGAACGGGGGGGCTGAAGCACTCGCCCAGATTGCGCTGCGCCCGGTTCCACTCGTGATCACCGATTATAATATGCCGGGTATGAATGGCCTTCAGCTCGCGGCGGCCATTAAAGAGACGTCACCAGATACCCGCGTGGTGATGATCACCGCTTATGCCACACCGGAGCTTGAGAAGCGGGCGCGTGAGCAGCGAGTGGATTACTACCTGCCTAAGCCCTTCCCCCTTGATCGCCTTGAACAGATTGTGCGTGATGTGTTGCGGTAGCCGCACCCTGCGTTAAGACCGAATCTCAATCACGTCGCTGGGGTTTTCCCCAGCGACGTGATCTATTTAGCCTAGCCTCAGGCTCGTTTCAGGCTCTTCTCATTCCCTCCATCTACTCACTAGCGTAGGATGCACCTACGTTCAAACCTGTGTGGAGGGCAGCATGATTAACCTCTTTCCGACCCTTTTGTTGGGTCTGATGCTCATTCTGATTTTGGTTCTACTGCCATTATTGCAGGATGAGCCAGCCTACCATGATGAGCGCCAGCACACCGATAAGATCCGTATATCGCAATCAGGTGACTGAATCATCGGTTTCGTGTAGCATACGTTGGGCAAACTGGATCGCCTCCGCATAGCTCCTAACCTCCCCACTCGCCTGTGCCTCAGTGATAGCTCGCAGTATGGTTCCGATCTGTGGACCGGGGGGCAACTGCAACTCGCGCATCAGATCATTGCCGCTGACTAAGGGGCGGCGTTGTTCTACCGGCGTTCCCCAATGGACATCGAGGAGCTGCATGATCCATGCGCGATGCAGGTCCCAATGTTCGGGTTGGAGGTGGGGACCGCGTGTGGCCATATGGTCGGCTAGTTCGTGGAGGAGCACATCCGGCCCGGCATCGCCGGTATCGCGGAAGAAGCGCACGACTGCCCGTGGAGTCAGGACTTCGCTGGCACGTAGCTGGCCAGGGCGCATATGTTCGCGCACGATCAGACTGATGTAGGCCGTATCCTGGCGGCTCATGCGTAACCGTTTGGCGATCTGGGTCGCAATATCGGCACCAAGCTCCTGATGCCCGTAGAAACTGACCTTACCATTGGGTTGGATCTGCTTGGTTTGGGGTTTGGCATTGTCGTGGATGAGCGTGGCCAACTTGAGCAGCGCGAGACGACGGCGGCCATGGCTGCGCATCTCACTGAGCAGATGGGCATAGGCTTCAGCGTAGGGAATAGTACGACTCAGATTGGGGTGGGTCTGGACTGCCACGGGAACGCGGGGGGTGGAAGGCGGCAGCAGACTAGGGGCTAGGGGTAGGCCCTGGATGATCCACTCCAGACTTGCCACGGTTTCGAGCATATGGGCCAGCACGGGCAGAAAGTGGATACGCGGCTGGCTACAGGTACGAGCGGGTTCAAGTTCGGGGAGCAGGATCGTCAATGCCCCACAGGCATCGAGATAGTGGAGCCATGGGGTACTACTGGGCGTCTCTAGGAGCTTGAGGAACTCATCGCGCAGCCGTTCCCCGGCGATGCGGTTCAAGCCAGGGGCAGCAGCGCGGATCTGCTTAGCCAGATCTGGGGCTGGGCGCAGGTTGAGGGTGGCGGCAAAGCGGGGGGCACGCAGGATACGCAGGGGATCATCGGCGAGGGATGCCGGGCCAGTGGTGCGTAGGATACCAGCGTGGAGATCGGCTAGACCAGCGGTAGGATCGAGCAACGCGGCGCGGATCTGGTCGGCTGCATTGGGTTTGCAGGCGGTGGCGATGAGCTGCGGGGTGAGTGGGAGGGCCATCGCATTGATAGTGAAATCGCGCAGCCGCAGATCGCCATCAATTGTACGCGCACGCAGACGGGCAATATCGAGGTAGAGTGAGGGACGGTAGGTACGGGCGGGAAGAACCGTGCGCCCGGTACAATGTTCACCATCAAGGGGCACAAACGCACCATCGAGGCGGTCAGCGAGGGTACGGGCCAATTCGATGCCATCCCCATCCACGACGAGATCAATATCTGTGGGTTCCACCCCGCGCAGCAGATCGCGGCTCGTCCCACCGATTAACCATGCATGTATGCGGTGGTGGGCAAAGAAATCAGCGAGGTAGGTGAGAATAGGGAGTAGGGTTTCGGGTATCATAATCTACAACTGATCACCTGATAGGAGCGATCTTCGGCTAAGCGGGTGATTCGTGAGAAGTAGTTAGCCAAAATCTTCTCATAGGGTAGAAAGCGATTCGCAACCAGCGCCAAGCGGCCATCAGGGTATAAGAGGCGCTGGCTCTGGGCAATGATGGCCGTCGTCGCACTCGTATCTACCTTGTTCCCACTATGAAAGGGTGGATTACTGAGGATCAGATCATACTTGCGCTCAGCGACAGACTCCAGGCCATCAGCCGCCATCACTTCACCTTTGATACTATAGTGTTGCGCATTGTAACGGGCAGCAGTAACTGCGAGAATATTGACATCCACCATATCCACCCATGCTGCATCGGCATCAGCGGCGGCCAAGCCGATTGGCCCGTAGCCACAGCCGATGTCCAGGACTCGTCCGCCGGAGCAGAGCGGGACATGGCGGAGGAGCAGAGCGGTACCGGGATCAAGGTGCTCATAGCTAAAGATACCGGGCAGGCTATGGATGGTGCGCAAGCCACTGGGCAAGGATGCTACGAAGCGATGCCAGGTTCCAGGGGCAATCCCACCCTGCGTAGCCCAATCGGGGGCGGGGGGCGGCTCTAGCGGGCGTTGGGCTTGTGAGACCCGGCACCCCTTGCCGATCCCCAAGGAGATGAGTGGCCCAAAGAGGCTACGTGCATCCTGCACCTGGCTCTGGATACCGCCCCGGTTGGCTCCGGCAATGTTGAGGAGGCCACCGGGGCGTAAGAGCGCCAACGCCTCTACCAGCCAGCGGCGGGCTAGGGCGCGGCTCTGGGGGGCAAGAATGACGACCCGATCCAACTGACCGGCCATAGCGGGGAGGAGGGTTGGTTCAACATTGACGGTTGCATTGGGGACATGATTGATCTCTATGGTACGTTGGGCCGCCCGCAGCGCAATGAGGTTGGGATCACTGAGGATGACGTGGCCCTGAAGAGCAGCGCGGGCGAGCACCACGCCTAGGGCGGCGTGGTTACAGCCCAGCACGAGGATGCGCTCATCAGCGGCGGGGGTGAGTATCCCCGCACAGAGCACCATCGTCTCGTGCAGCGCGGTGAGTTCAGGGAGACCGGGCGGGGCGGCGAAGAAGATCTCGTGGTTGCCGATCTGCATGCGAGCGATGCGCTCATGGTTATCGGGTAGAGTCATGCAGTTTCTCTCTCACCCCTCCTACCCAGCATAGTGCTGAAGGATCTGATCCACCTGAAAAGCATAGCCAGCCCCAAAGAGATTAAGGTGATTGAGGAGGTGGTAGAGATTGTAGAGATCGCGGCGTTGGACATAGCCGGGGGGTAAGGGCCATGTACGCTGGTATGCCTGGTAAAAGAGGGAGCCAAAGCCCCCGAATAGCTCGGTAAAGGCCAGTTCGGCCTCGCGGTCGCCATAGTAGACAGCCGGATCAATCAGGCCGGGGCGACCGTGGGGATCGGTGGGAATGACATTACCGCCCCAGAGATCGCCGTGCAGGAGTGCGGGTTGGCGTTCAACACCCGCGAGCAGATCTTCAATGCGGGTGAGGAGGCGATCCAGTTTCTTATGGCGGGAAGAGGGCAGGTAGCCCTGTTGGGCAGCAAGTTCCATTTGGGGCAGCAGACGGCGTTCAACAAAGAAGCGCGGCCATTCTTCTACCCACGCATTGTACTGGCGATTCCCGCCGATATAGTTATCACGCTCCAAGCCATAGGCGGGGGCAGTGTTGCGGTGCAAGTGGGCGAGTTGTTCGCCCAGGGCGGCCATATCTACACGCGCACCGTCCCCATCGATCCAGGTAGTGAGCAGCAGCGCATAGCCATCGGGTGGAGCAGGATCAACCACAGCAATCACCTCAGGAATAGCCAACACCGCTGCTTGTGCCAACATCTGTAGCCCGTGCGCCTCGGCGGCCATAGCATCGGACAACGGGCGGCTCGCCCACTTGAGGGCGAACCGCCCCTGGGGCGTATAGAGGCGATCCAGACGCGAGCCAAAACTCTGCCCCAGTGGCTCCACCTTGGTGATAGAGCAGCCCAGGATCGTCTCGATCTGACTGCGGAGGTTGTGAGGCAGCCCCATCAGATACCGTGCTCCTCGCGTATGGCGGCTAATAAGCCCTGGCAGCCTGCGGTGACAAGCGCATAGACCTCTTCAAAACGCCCATTGTAGTAGGGGTCGGGAACCTCGCGGGTACGGGTCGTCGGTGCATAATCGAGTAACAGGCGGGTGCAGCAGCCTCTGGGGTCGTTCCTGCGCAGATCGCGCAGATTATCGGCATCCATAGCGACAATGTAGGTAAAGCGGTCAAAATCGGTCTTGGTAACTTGGCGCGCCACCTGCCCATCGGCGCTCACCCCATGGCGGGCGAGGACATCGAGCGTTCCCTGGTGGGGCGGCTCACCGGCGTGCCAACCGCCGGTTCCCGCCGAGTCGATCACAAATCGGCCGGACAATCCGGCTTCTTGGACGAGATGGCGAAAGACGGCCTCGGCCATGGGTGAGCGACAGATATTACCCATGCAGACGAAGAGTACGGTAATTGGAGTTGGCTCGGACATGGAACCTCCTAGTCTACTTCAGATCCCCACGCAGGAAGCGCAGCGCAGTCTCAGCGAGCAGGGCGGAGCCAAGCGACAAGCAGCGTTCATCAATATCAAAGATCGGGGTATGGTGGGCACGTGCCACACCATCATCAATGGCGGCACCGAGCATAAACATCGCACCGGGGGCTTTCTGGCACATGTAGGCGAAGTCTTCTGCCCCCAACCCGGCTGGTGCGTGGTCAAGAGCGGTTTCGCCCATGAGATCGCGGCAGACAGACTCGATCCACCCGGCCACCTTGGGATCATTCCAACCGGCTGGGTAGCCACGAGTAATGGTGAGACGATAATCGCCACCGAGCGCACGAGCAACACCGAAGGCACGTTCCACCTCGGTAGCCAACTGGGTACGCACGTCCTCACTATAGCTACGCAACGTCCCGGCAATGCTGATCTCAGCGGGGATAACGTTGGTTGCATTGCCACCGTGAACCATCCCGATACTCAAGACCCCCGGCTGAATGGGATCAATCCGGCGCGACTTGATGCTATAGAGGGCATTAATGACCGCTGCCAGCATCAGCACGGTATCGGTTCCCTCGTGGGGGGCAGCGCCATGGCCGCCGGTACCGAGCAGCACCCCGGCGAAGTCGTCCACAGCGGCGGTATTCCAACCGGAACGGATCGTCACCTGACCGAATGGCAGCATCGAGTCGACATGCAGGGCAATAACCGCATCAACCCCCTCTAGAGCCGCATCATCAATCATGCGCGGAGCACCGCTCATCCCCTCGGCGTCCCACGCCTCTTCGGAGGGTTGGAAGAGGAAACGCACCCGACCGCGCAGCCCCTCGCGGGCAAAGCGTTCGCGCAGCAGATGGGCAGTACCGAGCAGGATGGCGGTATGCGCATCATGGCCGCAGGCGTGCATCACCCCAGGGATGGTCGAGGCATAGGGTTGATCCACCGTCTCCAGGATGGGCAGCGCGTCCATATCGGCACGAATGGCAATCGTTGGGCCATCCGCATCGCCCAGATCACCCACCACCCCGGTACGGCCAACGCCGGTGCGCACCCGAATATCCCCAATCTCCAAGAGGGTCTCGGCAACCAAGGCAGCGGTACGAGTCTCGGTAAAACTCAGCTCCGGGTGGGCATGAATATCACGCCGTAGGCGGATGAGTTCTGGTTGCAGGAGGTTCGCAGCTTGGAGCATAGGGGTGTCCTTATATATTGGTGTGGACTGAAATAATACCATACGTAAGAAACAAAAAAGAGCGTTGGGAATGGCACAGCCACCCCCAACGCTCGATTCATCTCAACCCACACAGGCTAATCCGCATCGAGCGTCTTGAGCATGGCCAGCGTAAAGCGGGCACTGCGCTCCAACGCTTCGGGCTGAATGTTGCCGATAGCATCGGTGTCGCGGTGCCAGTTTGCAGGCCACTCGCCTGGGCCGAGGGTGACGAGGGTGACACCGTTGTAGCCACGGCGGCGCACAGCGGCAATCTCGTCGAGGAACATCATCTTCTTGCCATTAACGCGGAAGGAGGGGTTGGCAATAGCAGTACGCTCAACCAGCGCCACCGACTCGGGATCGGGGGCGTAGCTGCTGAGGGTAGAGAAGCCGCTATACTCGGCGATATAGGCCAGTTGGCCATAACCGACCATCTCTAGGTCAATGAAGTAGGCACCCATCAACTGGTCGCCATACTCATCAAGGAAGGAATGGACACCGACCAAGCCCGATTCTTCGGCGCCGGTAAAGACGATCCAGACATCAGTATGCTGGAGAGGGTTGGCATTGAGGGTCTGGGCGAGGCCGAGCAGACACCCGACTGCGCTGGCATTATCGTTCGCGCCATCCACATATGGACCGCGCTCATCGGCCAGGACTGCACCGAGGCTGGCCATTTGAGCCACACCAATCGCACGGGTGAGCCAGGGGTTGCCGATGAATTGGGCGAGTGCGCCGGCGGCCTGGAGACCCATGATGCCGGTGACAATCTTGGGCAACATCCCCTTACGGGCATCGCTAAAGCTATCGCGATGGCGGTTCGTATCGGTATGGGCGAGCAACACCACCTTATGCTTGGGGCGGCCAGCACTAGGGATACGCACAATCAGGTTGGCCGAGGTTTGTTGGGGGGCAAACTGATCGAGCGGTTGGCGCAAACCGCTCGCGGCGCGCCAGGTGAGGTAGGCAGCAGCGCCACCGAGGATACTGCCCAAGAAGCGCCCCGGCCAGCCCAGACGGCTGATCAGCAACCCACCCAGCGAGAGAGCCAAGGGGGAACCCAACGCATAGGCCCAGGTATCGGTGGTGGTAAAGGGCTGCGCCTTCACCTCCTCAATGCCCATGGCAGTGAGAGTCTTACGAATGTAGCTACGCGCACGGTTCTCCGTCTCGTGGCCTGCCGGGCGTGGCCCGACATTGTAGGCGAGCGCAGAGACATGATCAATGAGTGTGGTGCCAATCAGGGGATCAGCCGTTGGGACAGCATTGTCACGGACATCAACCATTATGAGCCTCCTCAATTCGGGTAGTGGCACGAATGCCGAAGTATTATCAGGCTTCTGGGCAATTTTGCAAACTATAGGTATGGATAGCCTTAGTATTGATCAAATTCCCTATCGGTCAAGTGACATTATGCCACCGGCAGGGTAAACGAGAAGGTACTCCCGCGCCCTTCCACACTCTCGGCCCAGAGGCGCCCGCCGTGACCTTCGACAAGGTGTTTGGCAATGGCGAGGCCCAGACCGGTGCCACCGGCATGGCGGGTACGGGCACGATCCACCTTGTAGAACCGCTCGAAGATGCGGGGCAGATCGGGAGCGGGGATACCCACCCCGGTATCACAGACGTGGACGAGGAGCCATGGCCCGTCTTGGCCAGCATCTTCACCCACCAAACGCACCCGAATCTGGACACTTCCACCCTCAGATGTAAACTTGATCGCATTGTGGAGCAGGTTGAGCAAGACTTGACCCACGCGGTTGGGATCCATCAGCACCAACTGCTCGCTATTGGGGAGATCCGCGCCCAACGTGAGACCTTTGCGGTCGGCTTGGGGGCGGATGCGTTCGAGTGCGCGTTCGATGACCGGGCCAATGGGGAGCGGAGCCAACTTGAGCGAGACGCGCCCCGATTCGATCTGGGAGAGATCGTGTAGCTCGTCTACCAACTGGGTGACGGAGTCGATCTCTTGGGCCATCTGTTCGAGCATGCGTTGGGTAACGTCAGGGGGCGGGTTGGACTGTACGGTCTCGACGAGCAACTTGAGCGAGGCGAGGGGGGTACGCAGTTCGTGGCTGACATTGGCCACGAGATCGCGCCGGGAGCGTTCGAGCATACTCAACTGGGTGACATCACGGGTGATGAGCAACGCACCCTCGCCCTGGAGTGCCGAGGCATAGAGGCGTAGGGTACGGCCACTCGAAATGAGCCGCATGGTCATCTCACGCGGCTCGCCATCGCGCAGCACATCACCAACCAGCATATCCGCTTGGTAATCACGAATGACCGTGATCAGCCCTAGATGCAGAGGCGGATCGTTCACCCCTAGCATCTGCATAGCTGCGGGGCTGACAAAGCGCAATTCGCGGTATTGATCCACAACGATCATACCGGCATCTATCGCGGCGGCTGCGGCGAAGAAGAGCGGTTGTGCGTGGGGATCGAGGCTATCTATGGGTTGGATCAAGTGGGTGGTAATCTTCTGCGGGGGTTTACGTATGCACCAGATCAGCCCACCAAGGCTGGCGAGCAGGCACGCACAGAGAATGATAGTGAGTGGGCTCATAGGTACATCAGGTATCACTCGGCGGTTCAAAGCGATACCCCACCCCACGCACGGTCTGGATGTAGCAGGGTTGCGCCGGATTGGGCTCGATCTTCTCGCGCAACCAGCGGATATGAACGTCCACCGTGCGGCTATCACCAATGAAATCCGGCCCCCAGACCCGTTCGAGCAGCAGATCGCGGGAGAGCGCGATGCCCCGGTTGCGCACGAGGCAGGTGAGCAGATCGAACTCCTTTTGGGGCAACGTCAACTCCTGCTGATCGCGCCATGCCCGACGGCTACCCGTATCTACCCGCAGGGCACCGGCATTCAGTACCTCACGCTCGCTGATACGCGGCTGGCGCTCGGAGCGACGCATAATGGCGCGGATACGCGCCAGGAACTCACCCAAACTGAACGGCTTGCTGATATAGTCGTCGGCACCTAGTTCTAGCCCGGCGATACGATCTACCTCATCCTGACGCGCCGTGAGCATAATAATCGGGACATCGCTCTCTTGGCGTAGAATACGGCAGACCGAAAAACCATCCAAACGCGGGAGCATAATATCCAGCACAATCAGATCGGGAGGCTCACGACGCGCCTGCTCCAACCCCTGAACGCCATCACTCGCGACTGCGACGGTATAGCCCTCGCGCTCCAGGTTGTAGCGCAGGGTCTCAGCAAGGGTACGTTCATCCTCAACGATCAAGATAGTGGGCATAGGGATGGTTATGCGGGCGAGCCACCGCGCATACTCCTTGAGGGTAGAATAACAAACGCCGACCACCGGCGCTCATGCGCAGATGACCGGCGTCAATCGCCTGTGAATATCTCTATGGTCGGGGCGGAGGGATTCGAACCCCCGACCCCCGCGTCCCAAACGCGGTGCTCTACCAGACTGAGCCACGCCCCGATGCCCTATAGGGTAGCAGCAAGCGGCGCGGATGTCAAACGGGATTGACGCCGCCCAACGCCTATGCTACCATACCCCCCGTCACCGAACCGATAGAGCTCGGGGGGCCGGGGGGTAGCCTGGCTGAGATAGCGACCAGTTACGTCGCTGACCCGTGGAACCTGACCTGGGTTATGCCAGCGTAGGGAAGCAACCGCAGCCATTAGGCCGCCGTACCTCCCCGCAGGTCGGTGGCTTTTGTGTTGTTCGTGTTGAACAAGGAGTTGCTATGAAGCGTTTGTTGATTCTCCTCACCCTGACGCTGCTGCTCACTGCCTGTGGCCAAGCGGCTGCGACACCTACGCCGATACCGAGTGCGACTGCGGCGGACGCCTACCCCATCGCGACCGATCTGCCCGCCTACCCTACAATTCCCGATGCTCCCACGAGTCTCCCCGCTTACCCGCCCGCCTCTGAGGGTCAGACCCTGATCATCATGACCCACGACAGCTTTAGTGTGAGCGAAGAGGTGCTGGCCGCCTTTACTGCGCAGACCGGCATTACCGTGCAGGTGCTCAAGGCGGGCGATGCGGGGACAGTATTGAACCAGGCGATTCTGAGTAAGGATGCGCCACTGGCCGATCTGCTCTTTGGGGTGGATAATACCTTCTTCAGTCGGGCGCTGGATGCCGACATCTTCCTGCCCTATGACTCCCCGGCGCTGGATGCTATCCCTGCCGAGTTGCGCTTGGATGCCACGAATCGCCTGTTGCCGGTGGATTATGGCTATGTGACGATCAACTACGATATGGCGTTTCTGGAGAATGCCGGACTTACCCCACCGACCAGCCTGGAGGATCTGACCAAGCCGGAGTGGCGCGGTATGCTGGTGGTGGAAGATCCCAGCACCTCGTCACCCGGTCTGGCCTTCTTACTAGCAACGATCAGCTACTTTGGCGAGGAGGGCGACTATACCTGGAAGGAGTTCTGGCGTGATCTGCGTGCCAATGAGGTGATGGTGAGTGGTGGCTGGAGTGACGCCTACTACACCCAGTTTAGTGGCAGCAGTGGTGCAGGTTCCTACCCGTTGGTAGTGAGCTATGCGACTAGTCCAGCGGCTGAGGTCTACTTTAGCGAGGGGGCATTGAGCGAGCCACCCACGGGCAACCTGCTAGTACCGGGGGGCAGCTTCCGTCAGATCGAGTTTGTGGGTATTCTCAAGGGCACGAAGCATGAAGATCTGGCGCGCCAGTTTGTGGACTTTATGCTGAGCGACACCTTCCAGAGCGACATCCCCTTGCAGATGTTTGTCTACCCGGTACTGCCGAATGCCGCGCAGCCGGAGGTCTTCACCCAGTTTGCGGAGGTACCCAGCCAACCGGCTGGCCTGACCCCGGAGCAGATCGAGGCTGGGCGGGAGAGTTGGATTACCGAGTGGACGGAGATTGTACTGCGGTGAACGTCACGCTCCTACGGCTACTCCCAGGCGGTATGGCGCTGGCCTTCCTGCTTGTCTTCTTCTTCTACCCGCTAGGAGCCATCCTACGCCTGAGTTTTGCC
>RRYU01000045.1_pt1:0-17500 | contig 21875 bp, 16 predicted proteins | sample 2162651 | NCBI WGS metagenome assembly RRYU01 (sample SAMN10267283, study PRJNA491782) | microbial mat metagenome | isolation source: biomat in the production well | place: Japan: Minami-Kanto gas field, natural gas well KTG3 | collected 2017-06 | reverse complement strand
CAATGTAGCCTACAACAAACTTCCCCTGTAACCCATGGGCATCGAGCAATGCTTGATTTTTCGGTCGTGGCCTGAACAGCTCCAGGTTAGCCCCATTCTTGACCACAGCAAACTTTTCGCCGTCAATCCCTTTCTCTTTGATCTCCCGGACAAAAGAATCCGTCACCGTTACAATACCGGCTGCCTGCTCGTAGCACCGTTTTTCCTCCCATTCCAGGTACTTGATCACAGCATTGTCTTGCATGCCCCCAACATGCTTGATCGACTCCGGCCACAGGTCACGAACCTCCATAACCCAGGGCTTGCGTTTAATCCATGACAACGTCCTGCCAGACATGGCAGAAAAGAACTGAGGCGAGGTAGCCACAACCAGATCCGCATCATGAAAAAGCCCGGCTATAAACGATGACAACCCGAAACTTATATAATCAACCGTCCTTTTCAGGAACCCTTCGTTAGCCGTGATATAACTCCACACCCTGACCACCTGAATCCCATCCATCTCCTCACGCTGAAACAGCCTGTTCCGATACCCGTCATACACCTTCCCCTGGGGAAAGTTTGGCGCACAGGTAATCACCGTCACTTCAACCCCCTGCTTCACCCACTCCCGGCAGTGCTCATAGGTCCGAGTTGCCGGTGCATTCACTTCAGGAGGAAAATTATCTGTAAGGAATAGGATCTTCATACTACCATCACATCTTGATTCTCGTCACCAGGCGTTCACTAAACACCACCTTTACACATACCGACGTACACCGCTTGTTAAACCCAAGAGCCTGCTGATACTGCTCAAGCACAACACTCGCAGCCTCCTCAAACGCAATAGTCACCGCACCAGCAACAATCACTGACGGATGCTGCTGTTCAAGCGACACATGATGATCAAAATGCAGACAAGCTACAGCTGACTCAGGTTGTCCAGTCACCTCATCAGCAATACGAATTTCGGTATCAGTAAACATCCATTCCCTCTGGTGCACCACACCAACCCCGCGATACCCGTCATGACTTGCCACAATATCAGCAGGTTCATCTGTCAGCACCGCGACCCTTGCACGCTTGCCAACCCTGAACCCACCCCATACATCCGATGAATTCACCCCATTGACCACCACCGTGTTATGAGCAGCTGTTCCCCGCTCCTCATCACGAAGCGCCCCTTTTTCATACGTAGAGGTCCCAGTATCCACCAGGAACGGCTTACCATCCACCTGCAGAACAAAATTCAACGTATCGGCATGCGCATGCCCTGGAATGTAATCCGGGCCAATCTTCCCCACATCAGCAATACAGCTGTACCGTTGAGCATCATACCGGCGGTATCCACTGGACGAAAGCCTCCCCACAGGTACACTCTCTATCCCCAGCCGCTCTGCATAAGAAAAAAGCTCCTCAGTAGAAGGAGCTATCTCAGCTGTGGCATCGTTCACATGAGGAATCGAACCATCCGGGAATGTCATCTGACGTAACCAGCTCAGCATCGCTACGGCCTTACCCTGCAGCATGGCAAGCACAACATCTTGCCCTGCAAACCGCTGATAATGCTGCAACAGGTTCACGCAATCAAGCAACCGGTCCAGGAGAATCTGGTGGTACATGGAAGAAAGCTCAAAATGAGCCCCATCACCAAGCACCTGTTCCTCCAGCTCTCGCACTAACAGCTTCCTGCTCTTGCTAAACCATGACTGTTCACCAAAGTACACCGCCCCGAACAGCAGCGAAAACGCATTCTCGAGCAGATGATTGCCAAGCAAATGATATTCTAACGTCCGGGAAAGAATATGGTACTGGGAATACAGCGATCTATCAACCGCCTCATCCCGGATGCCATGAAGCGACAAAAACTTGATCCAGTTGATTCCCCGTAACGACACAGGATATGGCTCAATACCCACCTGCATACCAGGCAGCGCATCGACATAACGCCTGATCAGCTCAAGCCCCTGAGCCTTGGTCATATCCGGTTGAAGCAGATAATCAAAGTAATGCAGGTTATACAGCCAAAGCTTACCATACTCCATACACTCCCAGTCAACCGCATCATCAGGAAACGTCAGCGAAAGATTGAGAAATGTATACTGCCCATCACAAAATGAACACGGTTTAGCAATACTCTCAGCAAGGAACAATCCACCTGCCGCCCCTGCATGAGAAGCACGAACCACATCACCATACGAGACCGGCTTAACTGCCCTCCTGAACCGATAATACAGCTGAAACAGAATCTGCTCAGGCCTGAGGTACCTGAGCGTATGAACATACCGAGAAACCTTTCCCGTCACTGAACCGTCACCCATTCCCCTCGCTTCATCGACTCGATAGCAGCAAAGCTTGCTTTGGTGGTATTCACCAGGTCACCAAACGGAATCAGCGGCTCCCCGCCTTTCTGCAACCGCTCAACAAACATGCTGAACTGGTTAGCATGCCCCTTATCCTGCGCAGACGAAGCAGACTTAAACTTGCCAAACCCGTACCCCTGCAGCTTGCGCCAGTTATCCAGAACAAGCACCTTCTGCTGGCTGAACACCTCGACCCGCTCCTTTGCATAGGACTTACTGCCATTGGCAAAATAGTTGATCACCGCATTGCTGCCGTTCTCGTATTTCAGCAGGATACTGGCATTATCTGTCGTTTCATCAGGGTTCACACCCATCGCATTCATGCAGACGGCCGTCACCCTGCTACCAGCCAGGTAGGAACAGAGATCGATAAAGTGACATGCTTCCCCGATAATACGACCACCCCCGACTTCCGGATCATGCACCCACACATCCGGAGGAATGGCTCCAGCATTCATGGTAGCCACAATGTTTACAGGAGCCACATTATCACCAATAAGCTCTTTCATCTTCAGGGCCAACGGAGCGAAGCGCCTATTGAACCCGACCATGACGGTTGGTCCTGAGTGCTGAGTGCTGAGTGCTGAATATGCGGACACAATCCCTTCAAGCTCCTCATTGTTCAGAGCAAGTGGCTTTTCAACAAACACATGCTTCCCGGCCTGCAACGCTTCAACCACCATGGAGGCATGCGTATTGTGCCGAGTAGTAATCACAACGGTATCAACATCCTTATCCTGCAGCATAACCTTGTAATCGGATGTCGCTTTCGCTGCCCCGAACTTCTTTGCCATTGTTGTAGCTGTCAACCCACCTGAACTGGCTATATACTTCAATACAGCAGGCGTTTTTTCAAGGCATGGCAGAATAGTGGAACTCGCAAAATTACCAGCCCCGATAATCCCCAACACAGCTTTCTGGCCAGTGTACGCATGCTCTTCCAGGCTAACAACAGCTTCAGGAGCACGCCCATTGTGACTGTACTCAAGAATAGACGCAATCGACCCAGGCTTTTTCATATCACCATAGATCTGCGCATACTCCTCCAGCTTGACCCGCTCGGTTATCAAACGCTTTACATCGAGCTGCCCTGCAGCAATGGCTTGCAGTATAGCCTCGAAATTGCGCTTCTCAGTCCAGCGCACATACCCTATCGGATAATCCTGTCCCTTGTTCTCGTAACCCTCATCGTACCTCCCCGGTCCATACGAACATGATACCTGGAACGACAACTCTTTCTTGTAGAAATCATCACGACGAAGCTTGAGCCCGACAACACCCACAAGAATGATCCTGCCCCGCTTGCGCGACATCTCCGCCGCCTGGTGCATAATCTCGTCACTTGAGTTTGAGGCCGTGATAATCACACCATCACAACCGATCTCCCCGGTCATCTCCTGCACAACGGCAACCGGATCAGCCCCGTTGGAAAGATTGACTGCATGCACACCTTTCTCGCGTGCCATAGAAACTTTCTGCTCATCAAAATCAAACCCGATAACAACACATCCATTCGCCCGAAGCAGCTCCGCAGTAATCAACCCGATCAATCCCAGGCCAACAACCACCACGGTCTCACCAAACGTAGGGGCAAGCAACCGGATACCCTGCAAAGCAATGGAGCCAATAACCGTAAACGCAGCCTCTTCATCACTCACACCATCTGGCACCTTGGCTGCAAGGTTGACTGGCACCAACACATATTCAGCATGAGGCCCGTTCGATGCAACCCTGTCACCAATCCGGAACTCAGTCACACCTTTCCCGACGGCAACCACCTCCCCAACATTGCAATAGCCAAGAGGCAACGGCTGCCCGAGCTTGTTCATCACAGACTCATACGTAGGCTTGACCCCATCAGTCTTCACCTTGTCAAGCACCTGCTTCACCTTATCAGGCTGCTGGCGAGCCTTGTCTATAAAATTAGCCTTGCCGAAATCAACCAGCATCCGCTCAGTACCGAGCGATACCAGTGAACGGGAAGTCTGCACAAGCAAATGGCCGGACTTCACCTGAGGAACCGGAACCTCCTCAAGGATGGTCTGGCCGTCTTTTATGTCTTGGATGATTTGTTTCACACTCTATCGTTTTCCGTTACATGATTAATTCTTGAATCAAGCATCTTCAATTTCCCTCTCGCCGTTAAGGGAATCTCATGAACAAGTTCAACATGGCAATCGAGCGACTCTTGAACTTTACTTCTGTAGGCTTCTTCAATTGATATCCGGTCGGATTCTGAAAAGTCTGGTGCCGGAACAATTTTGATAATGAACTCTCCAGCCCTGTTCTGACAATACTGGTAGCGTGTGACTCGTTCGAACAATGGACCATGCATGTTCAAAGCTGCTAAAGAGATCTTTTCCCCATTTTTTCCATGGAGCATTTCCTGTTTCCTGCGCCCTTCAACATTGGTAAAGCGATCCCATTTGCGCCCACATTCACAATCTGGCTCAAGGCGTATTGCATAATCACCGGTGCGGTAACGGATCAATGGCATGCATCGATTGTAGAATCCAGTGCCGATAATCTCTCCTCGTTCACCCTCCCTATCACAGGACTTGCCTGCATCATCAACAGTCTCCAGATAACCGTAGTCTGGGAAGTGATGATACGTTGAATTCTTTTCGCATTCTCCAGCAAGAACCACTCTCTCACTATGGCCATACCATGAGTACACCCTAGCGCCAAATGCGGTACCGATCCTCTCTCTTTGAGCCGATGAAGCACCTTCAGAACCAAGCAACACAGCTTTCAGATCAGGCAGAAAACCATGTAAACCATACCGTAGCACATACGCAGCAAGCATATCGATAGCGGAAGGATAACCATGCAGATACGAAGGCTTGTAACGAAGTAACTGATCAATATATAAGCCCAGAGTCCCCTCATTCATATGAAATGGAGAAAACTGCAACTCATTATAAACAGGATTGTGCTGCCAGAATATATCAGGTTTTAACTCACCGAATGTAACCCCACGAAACGTAGCTTTTCTTTTCTTAGGTGAATACCCAACGCGCATCCACTGACGATGCATGAAAGCCAACTCAACAGACTGGGAGTCATCATCAAGATAGACTTTCAGCTGATTCCCGCTGGTCCCCCCAGTAGTCGTCTCGTAGTGAGGCATTGCGTTGAAATTAGCCGGTAGGTAGTCAGAGAGTTTGTCCTGTAAGTCATCCTTACTTATGAGGGGAAACTCCTGTAGGGCATCAAAAGGTCGAAAACGCTGTACTACCGGTCTAAGATGTTTATACGCAGGAACCTGCTCCACGGCGAAACACAGCACCTGAGAAAGCTGCTCTTCCTGGAAAGACAAAATATCGTCACGCGACGCTTGGTCAAACCAGAGTCCACGACGAAACACTTTATCATACGATGCACCTGCAATCCAGTGAAATGGAACCAACAAAACTAACCGTTTGACAGAAAGCGGCAACGACTCATAAACAGCCCTCTTTAGCTCAAATCCCATAATCAGCCCTCTGCCTTATAACCTTTTTTTATCCGTTAAAGCATAATACCGATACAACCATTGCATAGGCATGTTTAACCAAGCAAGATATTTTATAAAAAATGACGGAGATGCATGCCTAACCAGCATCTCACGCCATACAGGCAATTCACTCTTATACCAATAAGAATAGTGATTCCGAAACCAAGACGCTTGATCTACATCTTGCAGTAATGTGCTCAAATGCAGCAACCGGTCATTATACGTTTCTTGCTCTTGGTCTGAAACAGGAACCGGTTGATAGTTTTCATTAATACGAATAGGAATGGGAGCAGATGTCTTGTCGTGCAAATTATATCGAACCATATATCCCCAAAGATTCTCCTCTGAAGGCTTGCGATCAAATTGCCAAAAGTTGAAGTTTCCTAATGAATAATACACATCAACATCCTTGTATCGCTCATACCCCTGAGCAACATGAGGGTGATGGCCGATAATAAGGTTTGCTCCAGCATCAATGAATCGATGAGCTAATTCTCGTTGAAACGGTGCAGGGACATCCACATGTTCATACCCCCAATGCAGATTCAGTATGGTATGATCAGCCGCAGAAACTTTCAGCAAAACCTCAATATCATCAGCCAAACGCCCCTCATATGAGACACTCAATTTAGGAAGCGTAAAATAGGCAGAGATAAAATCCACAGTCTGTCCATTTAAACAAGCACTTATCAATGAAGGATTTTTAGGACCGATCACAATCCGACCTTTAGACTTCAGAAGGTCAACGAGTTTATGAGGATCACCACCATCAGAAATATGGTTATTAACAAAAGATAGAATCCCAATTCGAGAGTCAATGCTATCAAATACCTCTTTGGGTTGAGCTAGAGAAACGTTTTTCCGACGTAATACCCCACCAGCCAACGAAGTCTCAAGATTTAGGCAAACGTGCGAATCATCAAATATGCCACGAATTTGATCGAATGGTGAGTCACCATTTTTTGTTATAAGGAATGAGTCTCCACACAAAAGAAGTATATCCTTCATAATACGAGTGAAGTAATTATTAATCTGTAGCCTTGGGGAGCTGTGGGATTTTCCCAGTAATTTCGATTTCTTTTATTTTCAACTCTCTTAACCGTCTAGATTCGACACGCATACGAGCCCATCTTAATCCCAATACACCGTCACGCCAAGCACCTCGTGCTAACAATTCATAAATATATTGAAGCTGATACCGAAAGGGGATTAAAAAAAACGTACGAATAAAAAACATCCGCCGTTCAAGACTTGAGCCAAAAAGCCTAGGTTCAGCAGATAACTTCTCGCCTTTAGCCTTTTGAATAGCTAACATGGTCGTATAACGGTTTTGCTTTTCCACCCAATGATGAAGATCCTTGCTATCAAGATGCTCCATCATTCCCTTAACACGACCAACTGTACCATCAATGAGAGGATGCTCATTAACAGCTACATCGGAAAAAATACATTTTCCTGTTTTCCATACCCGAGTAATAGATTGGGTTACATGCAAGGGCTTGCCCATGAACCACAAACGACGATTCATTGAATAAGCAGTTTCTGGTTGAGGCAAATTAATTGCCTTAGTCAATGATTCCATCAGCTCATCACTCAACCGCTCATCAGGATCAAGCTTCATCGTCCATGGAGCAGTAATTGGAAGTTCTCGTAAAGCAAAATTCCATTGATCCCCAAAACCTCGAAATTTCCTCTGAACCACATGAACGCCATACCGCAACGCAATATCTACCGTATCATCTTTGCTATAGCTATCAACCAGAAACACCTCTTGAGCCCAGCCTTTGAGGTTTTCCAGAACAGCCTCCATATTATGACCCTCGTTAAGAGATATCATAACAACAGCAACAGGAGCAGTACCAGGTTGCCATACATTAGATTCAGATTTCTCAATCATCAATCACCCAATCTGGTTTAGAGGCCTGACCGAGCATCCATTGGTAAGTCTCGACCATTTGCGCCCCAATCTTATCCCAAGAAAAATCACGTTTCATCCATTCACGCCCATTCACCCCCATTTGCGTCAACTCCTCGCGCGATCGTGACATCATATCTTCTAACGATGCCACCAACGGATCAACACCAATATCTATCCACTGACCAGCCCCATGAGTATTCAACCCCTCCCATGGGGCTCCTTTAGTCACAATAGCTGGTGTACCAGCAGCTAAAGCCTCAGCAACAGCCAACCCAAAATTTTCCGAATAGGTCGGCAACACAAATAGGTCGGCCTGCTGATATGCCATCTGTTTCTCTTGCCCAAATAATGGCCCAGTAAACTCAACTCGACTTAATTTCAACTTGGCACTTAATTTCTTCATTTCATCAAGATGCCCAAAGTTATCAGGTCCAACTATTTTTAGCTCCCACTCAGGAAATTTCGACCGGACAATCTTCCAAGCGTTTAAAAGATTATCTATTCCCTTTTTAGGATGAATCCTGGACAAAAAAAGCAGAGTTCTCTCACGAGTCTTCTCATAATTTAAATATTCTGGAATATCAACACCATTAGGAACCACTGCAACAGGTTGATTGAATTTATGTCTTCGAATATCTTCATATTCATTTAACGCTGTAGCATGAAAACAAGAAACAGATCTTAAAGCAGGCTTTTGAACAAGATACCAGAATGGATATTTAATTTTGGAGCCTAAGTTCATAGCCTTCTCTGACAAAGTACCCCGAGGCGAAACCATATAAGGAATATTATACTTCGATGCAACCCAACCAGGATATACATTCGGCATCATCCACAAGCTATGATTATGAAGCACTTCAACTTCTGAATTCACACCCTTTGCTTTTAACCAATTATGCATACCAGACGAAAAACCCAATCTACGAAGCCCTAGAATCTTAAAATCATGAAGGTATGGAGGTTTTACATTAGTCCCAAAAGACCTCAAGACTGATAACTCCAACTCTGCACCAGTATTCATAATAGACTCACAAAGACGAACCACAGAGTATGTAGGTCCACTAGCCTCATTATTTATAGTAGGAACTATATGAACAATCATTCAGAATTTTTTTTAACACCAATAAAATTAAACGTCTCATCATCTGTAGCTGCAAGAAAGCTCATAATCAGACCTATAAAATAAAAGAGTTGCTGTTGAACATACCCCGAAATAGACCATAAAAGCAACAACGCAAGCAGTACACTGATAGAAAAGTTTGAATACACCTTAAAACCAGGGGCGTTCATAGCTTTTATGAGCAACGCTCGCCACAAAAGCAAAATGAAGAAAGCAAAAAACAAGGCTTGAGCCCACTGCGGGAGAGTTGCATGACAGATTCTTAGAGGACGGCTTTGCAGAAATGCACTGCTGTTACCCGACAACACCAAGAGCAATAAAAGTCATAGCCAGACAAACTTTCTCAAACAACTACTCTTCGAATAGAATTCTCACCCCTAACCCTACCAAAAACAAAAAAAATAAGCACGAGAAAAACGAAATTATACATATTAGAAAAAGAACCATAATTAAGCATAACCATTATCAACAAAAAAAGGACATTTAACCGAAAAAGGTCATAATCCCTCAGAACATTAATAAAAAGCAAAACCCAAAAAAAATAAAAAAACAACACCAACAAACCATCCCTTGCCATCAAATAAACAAAATACACTTCTGTCCAATCTCTGCTAAGAAGATCCCAATCTGAATTTGATCCTTGTAACCCTGCTCCTATAAAAGGATTAAGCTTAAAAACGCTTAAATATTCGCTCCAAATCAACGCACGACTAGCAATATTACCATCATCAGTGACAACATATTGATCACGATACAAATAAACAGCCAAAGAAGAGTTTTCACCAAAAACACTACCAATTATAGACAAAACAACGATCGGATAATATGAAACACAAAAGAACAACACAACATAGACAATCACACACCAATACAAAACACGACGACCAAAAAACCTTGATACTTTATCTGCAATAATCACAACAACAAAAAAAACAAGAACAACCCACACTGTTCTTGAACCAGATAAAACAGCATAATATAATGAGAAAGGCAAAACGACAGAATACCACTTAGCCCTATTAAACCAATTAGCAATAAATATACTTAATGCAAACACCCCACTATAGACTGGAGCTAAAAATGGAAAAAGTGAAATCCTATAATCATAACCCATATGAACATGTTGCCCTGCATGACCTGGCAAATAACCATAATGACCAAGACCAACATGATAGAAGAAAATTGAAACAATAACAGACAAAATAAACAACAAATTCAAATGCCCAACAAAAACACTTACATTAAGGCGGCTTACTATTATCACTGGCAACACAAAAAAAACTGAATCTACCACAACATCATACTGCCCCCTTACAACATTAACAAACGCAATAAAGAATAAATATACATACAAAAGAAAAAAAACAAAGGAGACATTTCTCCTGACCAACAACCTGTAATTTGCAGCAATTAATCCAACAGCAGGTAAAGTCATCAAAAAAAACATAGCATTACTTATCCCCGCGCTACGATCATAAAAACTTAACAGGATCCAGTAATAAACCAAATAACCCAAGTATATCAAGTCTAATTTCGACGCTCTACCACCCAAACCCTTATTTATACTTAAATTCACCAGAATTAATTTTATTATATCCTCAGAAACACTTTCACCTGTTCAACTCAAAATCGAACAACATTGCAGCAGCACAAGCATTTTGTAAATAAAAAATGAGACCACAACAACATTTCGAACATTTTACACTGATGCCTTAAAAAAACCACTTTATTTAATAGTTTATCTATTAAACAGAAGTCATTTTAGTATATTTATCCCATACGCATCACCAAACACGCCACTTTTCTCGACTCTATCATATATCGATTCAACGCCTTGACCTGTACTGATGCGATGCAGGGTTTCTGCTACAAGCTCTCCTTCTTTACCATACCATGGCGTACCATAGGTTTCGCTGTAATGCCTGATTGCCCCCTCACGCCCTTCTTCACGGTCAACGTTACCGTTGACGAGCATATCAAGAAGTTCATTCACAGATCTTGCATGTGTCGATACTTTTTCCCTCACATACCCATAGTAATCAGGCGTTGAGGGCGGGACGATCTCGAAGTAGATGGTTCTCACACCCATCAGTGCAGCTTCAAGGTGTATGCTGCTGTTGCCTGCTATCATCGTGTGAATTCTGTCAAGAAATCGAGCAACATGCTGCTTACCGGGATCACTCAACTGCACCAGTGAATCACTCCCGAATTCTGCATATATTCTCTCTACATCTATTTTCTTCTGCCCAGGATGCCAGCGTAAAAGCACCGGAATATTAGATATCTGCAACCGACGAACCAATGACAAAATCCCCTCAATAGGATCCAGCATATTTACGGCAACGCCAACGAGGTTATCTCCTTTACTCTCATTACCAGTCAATGTCTTTTTCTGACCTGATAAAAAAACCTGAGGTTTTTGATAGCTCGCAATATCACCTGGAGAATTCTTCTCACACTTTTCGTAAACACGCATACTCTTCTCCCCATCCAGAAACGCATAGGTAAACCGCAAAGCAGGAAACAGAGGGCTTACCGATGCATGCTGCATGTAGACCGTTTTTATCCCAAGAAAGTGAGCCACTGCCACAAGACTTCGTGTATCAACGTTATGATCATTAGAGACAACAACAAACTTAGGCTTAGACTCTGTCAAAACTCTCAGAAAAAATACTATAAACAGATACGGATGTAAAAACCCCTCAAAGTGCTTATCTCTCATGTTCTGTGGCATATCCAAAAGCCTCTTGCGAAGTCGGACATACCTCTTAATTAATACAAGATTTGCCAGTGCAAGATCAACCACATTGAATCGAAACATGCTGCAAAGTTCTTTTACAGCTGTTTCGGATATCAATTTCTCTGGAATCATAAACTCAAATCGCTCACCCCTCTTGCTCATCGCCTTAACACAACCCTCCAGCGATTTCATCTGATTTCCTGTGCCTGCATACACGAAATACTGAACCTCACCTCTTTTCGGACCTATAGAAACAGCAATGGTTCTTTTCAACCAAGGACGAGCAAGAAACAAGAGCGTTTGCATCAACTCCCCCTTAATCCTTGGTTGACTGTCCTGCAGGTGCTTGATCTCTCCTATTTTTTGACCAACCAGGTAATTCAGTCGGGTTTCTGGCTCTATCTCGAGTATCTTATTAAGATCATTTAGCCTATCAAACATTTCTTGCTGTTTATAATCACTAATTGCCAACAACAATCACACAACTGTATATCCATTAGATAACTCACATTATCCCTAAATGGATGACCCATAAAAATCATTTCTGATTTGAGTTAAACATCCACTCTCACCCAAGCATCGACCAGCTCATAGCTGTCCCTTTTTTTACATCACAATTGACTCTTCTCCCCAGCAATGTTTCGTAAAATTTCGGCTGGAGGCCCATGCCGGGGCGGACGATACCAAGATTTTCTGGGTTAGTTCGTCGCCGGCGTTCATATCTTGGGCGATGTAGAGTGAACGACGGAATTTGAGTGATGATTTTTCGGCTTCAGTTGGACCGTAGGTTACCTGCCCGAGTGATTGCCATGCACGTTCGGTTTCGATAACAAGCTGTTTCATTTCTTCAGGTTCAAGAGAGAACGCTGAATCCACGCCACCATCTGCACGGCAAAGGGTAAAATGCTTTTCGATACGGTTTAATGATAAACACCTGCTGGCTCAATACTATTTCAGGAATAAGATCACTTAATCAACATAGTTATTGAATCTCCAAATAACATTTCAACAAACTCTCGAAATGCACCTTCTCCACCTTTTTTTTTCATTACATTTTGCACAATGTGCTTAATATAATCAGGGGCGCTTGAGGGGGCGGCAGAATAACCAGCTTTTTTCAATAGAGCCACATCTCCTATATCGTCACCAATATATGCCACATCCGCAAGAGATATCCCAATTTCACAAACTAGATCTTCAGCAACTTTCAACTTATCATCAACACCCTGAAAAACATAATCCAATCGCAATTTTTTAGTTCGCCTATCAACTATATCTGTCGACTCTGAAGTAATAACACCTACAGGAATCCCTAATTTTCTACATATTAAAACACCTGCACTGTCATATGTATGAAACTTCTTCCACTCATTGCCAGTTTGATCATAATACATCCCTCCATCAGTCCACACACCATCAATATCAGTTAACACAAGCTTAGGGGTTTTCATCATTACTCTAAATGTTTAGTATAAAGAATTTCATTTGCCGGCACATCCTCCGATAACCTTTTTCCAAGCACTTTGTCTAGCTGACTCCACTTAAACCCATCTCCAGGGCTGAGCAAATGCACATCCTCTTGTGAAAGAATTTCACCTTTTAACATCGACCTTTTTGTAGCTATAGATCTTTCTAACTTAACTTTTGAGTTCTTAACTACTGGTGACTCAAAAAATACCTTCTCCCCAAGCGCATGCTCTACGTTTCTAATATCACGCACCATTCTATTAAGGCCATCTATACCTAACGAACCCTTATGATCAGACCCTCTCATTCGCCGATCGAGCGTTATATGTTTTTCTATAATTTTAGCACCCATTGCAACAGCCGCCACAGGTATTGATATACCTATTGAATGATCCGAATAGCCAATAACATATTCAGGATACACCTCCTGCAAATAGCGAATCGTATTAAGATTTATATTCTTGTATTCGGCAGGATATTGTGAAAGACAATGCAATATTGAAACATCACTATGATAGCGAGTTATAACATTCAGAGCATCATCTAACTCTGCTTTTCCTGACATGCCGGTTGACAAAATTATTGGTATCTTGGTTTCTGCCAAGGCTTGGAGTAACGGCAAATTAGTCAAGTCTCTCGAAGCAACTTTGAGCTTATCAGGACTGAAATATTTCATAATAGACAAGCAGCCCGTAGAACAAAGCGTTTCAACAAAATCCAATCCTCTTTCTTTCGAATAATTATATAATTCAAAATGTTCTTCATCAGACAGCTCCAAATACTCTCTATGCGCACCATATGTCTCCCCAAATGAATTAAAATTATTATACGGCATTTTCATTTGTGAGGCACTCAGTTCCTGCCTTAAATCTCTTTTTGTCAGCTTAACTGCGTTTAAAGGTGCTAAATTCTCCCCTTTGAAATCATCAACCACAGGAGATGAGGCAATATCAATTAGAGCCTTAGCGATTTCTATAGCCCCATTGTGATTTTGCCCTATCTCCCCTATTATGTAAGTCATCATCTTTATTTTTTATTTAACAAAATTTCTTTTCTCATATTATTTAACAGAACCTCATCATTTTCAACAACCTGAACAAGCCTCTGCAAACTCACATCACTATAATTCAACTGACCACAAACATACCTAAGACTAGCATAATCATTTTCAGTATCTATCGTCATCCTTATCGGGCTATGCTTCGGAAACCAATCCGGAATACTTAATTTTTCAATCTTAAATAGATCACTATTTTCATAAATATAATTTGTCACATGTTCCAAATACTTTTTTTCACTTGTCCCTCTCTGAACTCTTTCCAATGCATCAAGGCTTACGCCCTCTGCCCATAATCCAAAGTGCGTCTTTATTGCCGGAACATCTTCTATAAAGTAGCTCACATAATCTATATCTTTATCACTCATTATATGAACCAGTCTTCTCAAGCCGTCAATATCAAGAAAAGGATTATCAGCGCATACTCTAACAAGTTTTCTCAATTCATACATTTTAGCGCACTGCACAAATCTATCCAAAACATCACATTCATTCCCCCTGAAAACCGCCACTCTCTCATCAGACATGAGGAGATCTACAATCTGATCATCATTTTTCTTAACGCTTGTAGCTATAATAATAGGAATTCCTTTAAATGCATTTTTCAACCGCCTAACCAGGTATTCTAAAACAGTCCCCCCGCAAAATGGTTTTAATACTTTACCCGGAAATCTAGTAGAGCCCACCCTTGCCTGTATAATAAATCCAATTTTCTCTCTATTACTATTCATTTTTTCACCCTCAACCTCATCTCGTTTGTTACTTCGCCTTTTTTTTATCCCGTTGCTTCGCGGGTTGCTACAAGTTCTTCGTATGAGCCAACAGCCTTGATCATACCGTTGGCAAGTTCAACTATGGTATCACAGTTCCTGAGGGTGGTAAGCCTGTGGGCGATAATCAGCACCGTCAGGTCTTCATGCAGCTCTTCGATGGCCTGCATGACGGCAGCTTCTGTCTGGTTGTCGAGTGCACTGGTTGCTTCGTCAAAAATAATCACATCAGCCTGCTTGTAGAGCGCACGGGCGATGCCGATGCGCTGACGCTGACCGCCTGAAAGGCGCACCCCACGTTCGCCGACAACGGTCTGATACTGTTCCGGCCAGGATGCAACGAGCTCGGCCATCTGAGCCTGTTGTGCAGCCTGCCTGACCCTTTCATGATCAATCTGCTCCTTCTGAACCCCGAACGCGATATTTTCTGCTATGGTTGCATCAGAGAGATAGATCGCCTGAGGCACATGGGCAATGTGGCGCTGCCATGCGCCAAGCTTGTCAGCCGTAATGGATACACCATCGATTTCTATCGCCCCTTCTGTTGGCTGCAAAAGCCCCATAACAATGTCGAGCAGCGTGCTTTTTCCACTTCCTGTCGCACCGATGAAACCAACCCGGCTCCCCTTCGGGATGGTGAGGTTCAAATGACGCAACACATCCGACGATGTTGGTGTATAACGAAACGAGAGGTCCTTGATAGCCAGCTGCCTGTTAAAAGGCAGTGGTTCTTCAACCTTCTTTACCGAATTATCATCAAGAGGCTGATCAAGCAACTCAAGCACATCCCTCAGCGATGCCTGGCCACCCTGGAGAGTCGACCACGAAGCATAGGTTTGCTGAAGTACCGGAAGCAGACGCTGGGCGCCAAGCGCAAGAGTACCCAACACTGGTATTGCCTGGGCTACTCCTCCCGGTTGGCGGGCAAGTGCATAGGCCAATACTGCAATCAGAAGCATACCGATAGCCTCAATGACAAACCGCGGACTTTGGCTCATGAACTGGTTGTTCCCCTGGGCCCTGCGTAATGGAGCCACAGCCTGTCTGTATATGTGGCAATACAGGGGCTGGTTTCGGTCGATCAGGATATCGCGTATACCACCAAGACCTTCCTGAAGGGACTTCACCAGCTGTTTTGATTTCGAAGCAATGCTCTGGCTGTTATGCTTTAACCGACCTCTCGTCAGCTTGATTATGATAGCATAGGTTCCCCCAAACCCGGCAAAAGCCGTGAGTGCAATGACAGGATTGATCGCGATCAATGTAGCCATGATGGCCACCATGATAACTGAAGAACTGAAAAACGTCAATAGAGGGACGATGATCTGGAAAACGACAGCATTCACTTTTGTCGATACCGCATCAACGATTTCACTGCTGTTACGAGCCGCGTGCACCGAATAAGGCTGATAGAGCGTCTTCTGGTAAAGGAGAATGCTTAAGTCTGTTCCTGTAGCAAACGAAATTCGAGTGTTAGCCCATATCTGCATAAGACGCATGCCACCAGCCAGAATGGCGGCAATGCCAAACATGACAGTAAGAGGTAGTAGCAACTCATCTGGAGACGATATTCCCAATCCGCGGATAACCGGCTGAAGGAATGGCTGTTCGAAAATGGTCTCAGGGGAAGTCAGTACTCCCAAAAACGGCAACACGGCTCCAAGGCTGAAAATTTCAGCTACAGACGTGAGCAGCATCAAGCCCAAAAGAAAACTGAACTGGACTCGTCGGCGTGGCTTGACGTGCGACCAGAGGCGTTTGAGGAGGGATATTAACGTATCGGAAGCTTGATACAACATCACTGGCCGCTTGCTTTACTGTTTAAAGATTGAGGCAGCTCAGAAAGCATCATAAAACGATAAAAAGATGGGAGATACTTTAATGAAAATGATTGATAATCTATACAATCAGATGGATAAGATTTCTGTAACTCATCATAAACAGCATTACGATAGCCATCGGTCAATGATAGAGAATGTGGCTTTGAATAACCTCTTTTAAGCAACGATTTCAACCCAATAGGCACCGCTTTTTTTATACCACTTATCACTCGATCCCTAAATGGCAAGGACATTCTCATTTTTTTTATATCCACATCAAAACGTCTGCACCCGGAATAAACAGGAATATTTAATGACTGTTCATCCGCCTGAGCTATTGCTTGCAACTGAAAACTATCATGTGCTCGACAAGAACCAGGAACATCAACTAAAAACTCATACAAATCCGAAGTATAAAACGGAGCTATATACCCCCCGAATTCATTAAATGAAATCAGATTATTAGATTCTATCCCTTTTCTCGCCTCAAGAAATATCATCACAAATTCATTTTCTGTATATTTACCCACAGAGCTCAACCCAAGATATCTAACCAACTCCTTAAGTTCTGAGACCAAATAATTCAAATAATCACTCTTAACAGAATCTGACACAAAAATATCTATATATTCTTTACTCATAAAAAAAGCTATATCCTGCAAAGAATATGAATCCTTATTTAATTCCCATGGCTTGATATTTGTAAATGCAGGATTATAACCACCTAGCAGTCTGTCGATCTTGCAACCGACAAATTGTTTAAAAACATT
>RRYU01016571.1_pt1 | contig 21883 bp, 20 predicted proteins | sample 2162651 | NCBI WGS metagenome assembly RRYU01 (sample SAMN10267283, study PRJNA491782) | microbial mat metagenome | isolation source: biomat in the production well | place: Japan: Minami-Kanto gas field, natural gas well KTG3 | collected 2017-06 | reverse complement strand
AAAAAAACAAATTTTTATTTTAGCCGCCCGCCGCCACATCTTTCACGGCCCGCAGCATCACCTCCAGAACCTGATCAATCGTCAAGTCAGTGGTCTCGATCACGATCGCATCGTCCGCCTTGCAGAGCGGCGATTCGCTGCGCAAGCTGTCGGCGGCATCGCGCGCCGCGACCTCAGCTATGGTCTGTTCGAGGTCGGCTGAAAGGCCTTTCTCGCGCAGTTCCAAAAACCGCCGGCGACCACGTTCCGCGGCACTGGCCTGGAGAAAAAACTTAACCTGGGCTTGCGGGAAAACCACGGTTCCGATGTCGCGACCCTCGAGAACGACGCCACCGCCTCTGCCAAGTGCGCGCTGCTGCTCCACCATGGCTGCACGCACCTCCCGGCACGCCGCAAACAGCGGGGTCAACTGGCTGATCTGCGGCGTCCGGATCGCTGCCGTGACATCAGTGCCATCCAGCAGGACCTGCTCGTGTCCGTTTTGCCGCCGGAAACGAATGGAAATATCCCGGCACAATGCGGCAAGTCCTGGACGATCCTCCACATCGATGCCGCGCTCGTGGGCCGCCAGGGCAACAGCTCGGTACATGGCCCCGGTGTCCAGATTCAAATAGCCAAGTTCACCCGCCAGGCGTTTACTGAGGGTGCTTTTGCCGACTCCCGAGGGGCCGTCTATGGCGATGATCAGTTTATGCATAACCGGCTGGCCCGGAATGTGGAAACTGCCCGCAAGAACACAACTTTTGCTGCATCCTCCGCCGCCATCCAGGCTTTGGTGGACGGTTCGGTGGAAAACTTTTTCTGAACCACAAACGGATGACGTTCTTCATCCTGGTGATGGCCATTGCGGCCGTTCCTCCCGGCAAGGTTACAATCCATTCTTTTCTGGTGCGGCATGATTGCTTCTGCTTTTGATTTATGCCTGCGGTTTTCGCGGCGCGCGGCGCGTCACGCCCGCCAAGGTATCCCAGAAGCCCGGAAATGAGGTCTCGGTACAGGCGGTGTCGTCAATGATAACCGGCGCAGCGCAGTTCAGAGCGGCTACGGCGAGGCTCATTGCAATGCGGTGATCCCCGTGGGATGACACCCGTCCGCCCCGCAGGCGTTCGCAGCCGGTGATAGTCATACCGTCGTCATGGGCTTCGACCGTCGCCCCCAATGCGTTCAGCGCAGTGGTCATGGCGGCAATCCGATCGGTCTCCTTGACGCGCAGTTCCCGCGCGTCGCGAATCAACGTCGTGCCTTCCGCAAACGCGGCTGCCACACTGATCACCGGGAATTCGTCGATTGCGCGCGGCACCAGTGCGCCACCGATTTCGATCCCGCGTAGCTGGCTCGCTTTCACCAGAATGTCAGCCACCGGCTCGCCCGATGGCTTTCTCTGCTCGAGCAGCTCAATGTGTCCGCCCATTGCCAGCAAAATATCGATGATGCCGGCGCGTGACGGATTGATGCCGACATTGCGGATCAACAGTTCGGCACCCGGGGTCACCAGGCCGGCGACCATGAAAAAAGCCGCCGAGGAGATATCGCCCGGGACCTCGACATCCCGGCCCTGCAGCCGAGGGCGGCCGTTTATGGCCACCCCGCCGTCGAACACCCGCAGGTCGGCACCGAACCATTGCAGCATGCGCTCACTGTGATCGCGCGACAGGTGCGGCTCCCGCACGATGGTTTCACCATCGGCATACAGGCCGGCCAGCAACAGGGCGGATTTGACCTGAGCGCTGGCCACCGGTGAAACATACTCCAACGGCCGCAGCGCGCCACCCTGGATGGCCAGGGGAGCTTGCTCGCCGCCCTGCCGCCCGGCAATACGGGCACCCATCTGCGCCAGAGGCTCGACCACGCGCTTCATCGGGCGCCGCCGCAGGTACTGGTCGCCGGTCAGCACCGCAAAGAACTTCTGCCCCGCCAGCAGACCGGTCATCAGGCGCATGGTGGTGCCGGAATTGCCGCAATCAATAACATCCTCCGGCTCCCGCAGGCCATCCAGACCCCGGCCGGCAATAAGCAGAGAGGTTGTTCCGGTCCGGCGGATGTCAATGCCCATTGCCTGGAACGCCTGCAGGGTCGCCAGGTTATCCTCACCGGTCAGAAATCCTTCGACCCGGGTGGTCCCCTCGGCCAGTGAACCGAGCATGATCGAGCGGTGCGAAATCGATTTATCGCCAGGGATGATGATTTCGCCGCACAAAGCGGTTGCCGGTTCTATCGTGCGAAATTCGGTCATGGTAACTCCGAAAGCCAAGCGTGGCTGGTGAGTCGTGTGGGAATCTCAATGTCGAGAGTTGGTTGTCGTGGCCGGCAAGGCTTTTGAGTTTACAATCAAAAGCATTTTTTGCCGCAGTCAACCTTGCCTTTGGCTTTAAAGCAAAAGCTGCCCTGCCGCCCTCTCGGGCCGTTTAAAGTATCTCGTCGCGGCTCTTTTTGGAGCGGCGGAAGAATTCGTACAGGCGCTCGTCGTCGCCTCTGGCCACATCCTCTTTCAGCTCTGCGAAAAACGTCTCGAACTGGGCCATCATCTCGACCAGGGCCTGCCGGTTGGTCAGAGCAATATCGGTCCACATGGTGGGATCTGAGGAAGCGATCCGGGTGAAATCGCGAAACCCGCCGGCTGAATATTGGAGGATATTTTCATCATAGCGATCGTAGGCGCCCACAGAATTGACCAGGGCGTAGGCGACCATATGCGGCAGGTGGCTGATGGCGGCCAGGATCCGGTCGTGTTTTTCGACCTCCATCACCTCCACCCGGCTGCCGACGATCTCCCACATGCGCGAGACCAGAGCCAGCGCGGCCGGATCGGTCCGGGCCGTCGGCGTCAGGATACAACGCCGTTCCTGGTAGAGCGATGCGAAGGCGGCCTCGGCACCGCTGTTTTCGGTACCGGCAATCGGGTGCCCCGGCACGAAATGCACATCAGCGCGCAGGTGCGGTTCGATCGCATCGATCACCGCCTGCTTGACACTGCCGCCATCGGTCAGAATCGCCCCAGGCTTGAGATGCGCCATCATCTGCTCAGCAACCGGGCCGAGGCTGCACACCGGCGTCGCCAGAAACACCAGATCGGCATCCTTGACGCCCTCGGCGGCATCCCGGGTTATTTCATCGACGACGCCATAGCTCAGGGCGGTTTCAAGATTGGCCAGGCCCCGGCCAACGCCGACCACCCGGCCGACCACGCCGGCCGCCTTGAGAGCCAGCGCCAGCGACCCGCCGATCAAACCGACGCCGACAATGACGAGGCGATCGATGTAGAAGTCTTGGTTGGTCACGACATGTCCTTCTGTTCATCAGCGCAGGTGGCAGACCCCTGTGTCTGCCTGTTTATTCCCTTCGAACACCAAGGGTAGACACAGGGGTCTGCCCCTACATATTCTCCGTTATTTCGCCTTCGGATAGGATCCGAGCACCTTGACAAACTGGCAGTAATTCTGAAGTTCGTCGATGGCCGCAGCGACTTCAGGCATAGCGATGTGACCTTCGATATCGAGAAAGAAGATGTACTCCCAGGCCTTGCTTTTCATCGGCCGACTCTCGATCTTGGTCAGGTTGAGGTCGCGCTTGTTGAAGGGTTCGAGCATGCGGTAAAGAATCCCGGGTTCGTCCTTGATACTGAACAGGATTGATGTTTTATCCGTGCCGCTTGGCCCCTGGATTTCCTTGCCGATCACCAGGAAACGGGTGAAGTTGTTCGGATTGTCTTCTATCTTGTGCTTGACCACACGCAGGCCGTAGAGAGACGCCGCCGTTTCACTGGCGATCGCCGCCGAGGCGGAATCTTCGGAGGCCTGCTGCGCAGCGGACGCCGTGCTTGGCGAATCCACCAGCGGAATGTCGGGAAGGTTTTCCTCAAGCCAGTTGCGGCATTGCGCAATGGCCTGGGGATGCGAGATGATTTTGCGGATATCCCCCAACTCACCCGAAATATTCAGCAGGTCGTGGGAAATCTCGAGGAGGACCTCGGCGATGATGCTGAGGTCGGCGGACATGAACATGTCCAGCGTATGGGAGACGACCCCTTCGTTGGAATTTTCCACCGGGACCACACCGTAGCTGGCCCGCCCGCGACTGACCTCTTCAAAAATGGCCGGAATGCTGCGGACCGGCACCAACTGCGCGGAAAGGCCGAACTGGCGCATGGCGGCGACATGGGTGAAGGTTGCCTGAGGGCCAAGGAAGGCCACCTTGAGGGGCTGTTCAAGGGACAGGGAAGCCGAGATGACTTCACGGAACACCCTGCGCACCCCTTCATCGGGGAAGGGTCCGGGGTTTTCTGAAATCAGGCGTTCATAGATGGCCTGTTCACGGCTTGGCACATAATACTGGCTGCTGCCGGCCTTGAGTTTGCCGACTTCGACAACCACCTGGGCCCGGCGATTGAGCAAATCCAGAATCCGATCGTCGATGTCATCAATCTGCGCTCGAAAAGCCTGCAGCCTCTTCTCGGTCATGGCGCCCCCTTCCCTGCTCATTCATGGCTGGCAAATTTAGCTCATCAGGGGCGAAAAAGCAAGCCAAGCCACGAAAATCGGCCAGCGAGCCGCCAGGCCATCAGGGCCGGCGGAAGTTTATCAGACTCCCTGGTGGCCAGATGGCTGTTTTTTAGATTTATTTGACGAAGCGCCCTCTCGGCGGCTAAACTCTCTCAAATTCAAAAATACTGCAGCCGAGGAGTCCTCATGACCATCGCCAACAAGGTTCGTCTTTCCATAGAACGCTCGTCCTGGATCCGCCGCATGTTCGAAGAGGGTGCCGCCCAGATCGCCAGGCACGGCGCCGAAAATGTGTTTGACTTCACCCTGGGCAATCCTTCGGTCGAGCCTCCCGAAGCTTTCCGTCGGGCGCTGCTCGAAATGGCATCGCATCCGGTGCCCGGGATGCACCGCTACATGAACAATGCCGGTTATGATGAAACCCGCGATGCAATCGCCGAAGTTCTGGCCGAGAACAGCGGCCTGGCGGTCAGCAAAGAACATGTGGTCATGACCTGTGGCGCCGGGGGGGCGTTGAACACCGTGCTTAAGACAATTCTCAACCCGGGCGAAGAGGTTATCATCCTGGCGCCCTATTTTGTCGAATACAAGTTTTACGCCGACAACCATGGCGGCATCGCCCGCGAAGTCTGGACCGAACCGACAACCTTCCTGCCGGATATCACCGCCATCGAAGCAGCGATCAACCCGCTCACCCGGGCCGTCATTGTCAATTCCCCCAATAACCCGACCGGCGTGGTCTATCCTGCTGAAATCCTCGACGACCTTGGCCGCATGCTGGACCGCAAACAGGTCGAGCTAGGGCGCACCATCTATGTGATCTCCGACGAACCCTACGCGAGGCTCGCTTTCGATGGCCGGCAAGTCCCCTCGATCTTCCGTTCGGTGCGCAACTCCGTGATCGTCACCTCCCACTCCAAGGACCTGGCCCTGCCCGGCGAACGGATCGGCTACCTGGCCGCCAATCCGGCCATGGATGAAGTCGGCCTGTTCATGGGTGGCGCCGTCTTCTGCAACCGGGTGCTGGGTTTCGTCAACGCACCGGCCATGATGCAGCGACTGGTGGCGAAACTGCAGCATGAGAGCGTCGATATCGCTGAATACCAGGCGAAACGCGACATCTTGTATGACCACCTGAGTCGCCTCGGTTTCCAGGTGGTCAAGCCGGGCGGCGGTTTTTACCTGTTCCCGAAAGCCCCGATCAACGACGATGTCGCCTTCGTGCGCCAGGCGCAGAAGCACAATATCCTGCTGGTGCCGGGCTCCGGCTTCGGCGCCCCCGGCTACTTCCGCATCGCCTACTGCATCGACATGGATATCATCAAGCGCAGCCTGCCGAAATGGACGGAACTGGCCCGCGAATTTACGGATCTCTAAACGGCAAGGGGCGACGACCGGGCCCACGCAGAAGCGGACCTGAAAGCGAGCACCGGGAGAATCTTCTTGAGGGCTGGTGGCCTGCTTGATGAGACCTCGGGCTTTTCAGACCCGAACTCGACGCTCCGGATCAAGCTTCCGAATTTTCAAGAGCTTCATCCCAGGCGATGGTTCGGTTGCGGCCGCGCTGCTTGGCCAGGTAGAGGCAACGGTCGGCCAGGGTCAGCAATTCGTAAATATTTTCGCTGTCCGAAGGGAACTGGGTGACACCGAAAGACATGGTCAGCTTGCCGTCTGGCTGGCTCTGCTCTTCACCGAAGAAGTGCTCATTAAGGATGGCCTGACGCAATTTCTCGGCGGTTGTCACCGCACCTTCCTTGTCCGTCTTCGGCAACAGGATCACGAACTGTTTATTGCCGAACCGGCACACGACATCAATGCCGCGCGTATTTTTCAAAAGGGTCTGGCCGACCTGCTTGAGCAAGGCATCCCCCCGCAAACGGCCATGAACCTCATTGAAACTTCTGAATTTATCGATATCGCACATGATTGTGGCGAACAGCGAATTGAAGCGCCGGGCCTGAGCGACCTCTCGTTTCAAAATTTCCTGGAAATGCCGTCTGTTGACTAGGCCGGTTAGCGCATCGGTATTGGCAACATCCTGGGATAATTCAAAAAGCTGCGCGCAGTGAATAGCGCTCGCCGTCTGATCGGCTGCGGCCTGAACAAGTTTCAACTCGGCAGGGGTGAAGCCATCAATCTCGTTTTTGTGCAGGCACAGAACCCCGACCAGGTTGTTTTTTGTCACCATGGGTGCGGAAACCAGCGAACCGCTGGTGGGCAATTGGCTATGGCGGAAAAGATCCTGCTCTTCCTGCTCGACATCTTTTATATAAAACAACTGCCTGGTCTCGGCGACCCTGCCGCAGAGCCCCTCGTCGAAGGAAAATTTGGTATTTTCAAGCAGCTTATTCTCAAGCCCTGAAGCGCGAGCCACTTCGAGGGAGCTTTCTCCGGGTCTGTGGACCAGAAGGACGATGGATCTGCAGGACAGCGTCTCATTCAGCACCTGCAGGATGCGTTCGAACAGACTCTCCAGATCGGCCGCGGCCATCATGGTCCGATTCATTTGGAGCAGAGCCTCTGTGTGATTCTGCTGCATGCGCAGTTGGCTCGCGGCCTTGGCAAGTTCTTGATCCTTTTTGTCGAGGAGCAACTGGGTTCTCGTCTGCTGGGCGAGAAGCTCCTGCCGGGTTTGCATCAGGTCATCGGCTGAAGACTTTTCCTTGAGTCGTTCTGCCAGCAGGTTAACGGACCTTGACAACATCCCCAATTGACCGCCCGGCGGGTTGAGGATGCGATAATTGAGATTGCCTTCGAGCATGGCTTTAACGGCACTCTGGATTTCACGAACCGGCCGCAGAATCCCGCCTGCCGCCTGGAGATAAAGCAGGGAACCCAGGAACAGAGCACCGACAATGCCGACCGCAATCCGGGTCGCCAGCTTCTCCATATACAAGGATCTGTCGCCCGAGTCGGTTTCAAGCAAGAGCAGAACCAGGTCCGACGTGCCGAGTGGAATGGCCGTTAAAAGCTGACGCTGACTGGAATTTTCGGGAGGATCGAGGAAAAGTTGCGCCCCGGAACGAACCTGAATGAGCTGCTCTTCGCTGAGTAATACCGGAGTGGTTTCGGTGTCACCTTGCGCGAGAAGCGCTCCTTCCAGACTGTGGATACTCGCCCTGACCCTGAGCGGGGCAGTCGTTTGCTGGAGGAAGCTGCCGCCCATGACCTTTTGGAGGACAAGAACCCGATTAGCTCCGCCCTTTTCATAGACAGGAGCGGCCACCATCAGTGTCGGTAATTGGTTGAAATCGTTTGTATAACGGAAACGCGGCTCGCCGCTGCGCCGGGCCTGTTCGAAGAAGGCCTGAAAACTTTGGGCCGGAGCCAGATCACCGGTTTCGATCGGATGAAAAGTCGCCGCAATGTCGGCTTTCCCCAGGGTTTCGGAAAGTCTGTCCTGCAGGGTCGCTATTTCGGGCTCATTCGGGAAGCGTTCGGCAAGAGTTTGTAGTTGCTGCAGAAAAGACGTATAAGTCTTGAGAAGAGTCTCCTGTTTCTTAAATTCACGGTACAGGACTTCCTGGGAGGCCAGCAGGCGATCATCGGCACTTAAAACTTGTGAGCTCTCGTATAAATGGAAGGAGCCCAGGCCGGCAATCAGGGCCAGCAGGAGCAGGGTCATCAGGAAAGGCAGGAACAGCAGAGTTCCCAGGCTCAGACCACGTTGTTCACTTGCCTTGTCAAATTTTCCCCTGTCCATTTCGGCCATAGAAGGTTACCCGGCGGGGAATTCGGCGCTTTCACAAAGCCCGACGAAGGCTTCGGCAATTAACGGATCGAACTGGGTGCCGGCATGGTCCTTGATCTCCTGAATCGCAATTTCGTGAGGCAGCGCCTTGCGGTAGGGGCGATCCGAGGTCATGGCATCGTAGGTATCGCAGACCGCCAGAATCCTGGCCTCCGGCAGGCTTTGGGTGCCCTTCAGGCCATTGGGGTAGCCCTTGCCGTCGTAACGCTCGTGATGCTGCTCTATGATGTCCCTGATCGGCGCCAGAAAGCCGATCGGCTCGAGAATGCGGACGCCGATAGAAGGATGGAGTTTCAAAACGTCAAAGTCTGAAGCCGTCAGCTTGCCCTTTTTGTGCAACAGGTTGACATCGATACCGATCTTGCCGATATCATGCAGAATTGCCGCCTGCTCCAGTCGGTCGATGACATCCTGCGGCAAGCCCAGTTTTTTTGCCAGGGCGACGCTATAGCGGGTGACGCGGTCGGAGTGGCCGCGAGTATAGGCGTCGCTGGCTTCAATCGCCGAGACCATCGCCTGGACCGTGTCGAGATAGGTCTTCTGCTGCTCTTCATACAGACGCGCATTACGGATCGCAACACTGGCCTGGGTCGCGATGGTGGCCAGCAGGTCCTGATCGGAGACGGTGAACGGGCTACCGTCCATCGGATTGGCCACGGTAATCGTGCCGATCACCTTTTCCTTTTCCATCAAGGGCGCACAGACGATCGATTCCCGGACAAAACCGAGCCGACTCACTTTGCTGAAAGTCCGCGCTTCATCAATCTTGCGGATCAGAAGGGGCCGTTTGTTTTTGATGACCCAGTGGCTGACCCCTCCTTCCCGTGAAGGGATCTGCCCGTTCAGATCGACATCTGCGGGCAAGCCCTCCGCTCCGCCTATCAGCAAATTGCCGGTTTCAGGATCAAGCATCAGGATATAAGCCATGTTAGCCTTGAGAATCTCAATGCTTTTCTGGCTGAGGATGTTCAAAAGCTTGGGCAGTTCTACCGTTGAATTTATGACCAGCCCGGTTTGATAGAGAGCCTGCAGACGTTCCACCGCCATCGCCAGCCCCACGTTTTTCTCCTCCAGTTCGCTGGCTAAATCGGCGATCTTGTAATTGGCTTCCTCGATTTCCTCGATGCGCTCTTCAAGGTTGATGTTCAGATATTCGATTTCTTTAAGACGTTCTTCCAGGGCAATATTCATCGCCTGGATCTCTTCACTGTGGGCGAGTTTTTCCTGGGTGATGGCCAGATTACGTTCACTGGTGACGGTCGTGTCCATCAGTTCGCGCAGGCGCTCCACCATCCGGTTAAATTTGCCCGAAAGCAAATGCATCTCATCCGAACTGGAAACCGTGGTCCGGGCGAGATCGAAGTTGCCGTTCTCGGCATGCTCCATGGCCTCGACCAGCTTTTTTACCGGCCGATCGACGTAGATCAGCAGAAAAGCCGTCAGCGACAGACCCAGGACGGCAAGCATGATGGCGGAAGAAATCATGGTGGCATTGCGGCCGTCGGTGCGCATGGTGGACAAGGTATCGAGGGAAAGCTTCAGATTCAGTATGCCGAGGATCTTTGCCGATTCCTCATGGCAGGCATAGCAATCGGGTGCGTTGTGGATGGGCAGCAGCGAGCTGAACTTGTCGCTGCCGCTGGTGGTCTCGCGATAGCTGTAACGTCCTGTGCGGTAGGCCAGCAACTCGGAGGTGGAGACCAGGTCACCGATTTCCTGATTTCTTGCCGACATCAGCACGCGGCCAGATTCATCAAAGATCCTGATGCTGTCAATGGCGGGCTCGTTGTGGATTTTGGCGAGGATTTCACCGACCCGGTCATTCTTCCCGCTGGCCATATCGGTAATGATGCTGTTGCGAATCGTCTCTACCAGCAGGTGGCTGTGTTCATCGGCGACCTTGCTGAGCATGGCGTCCTGAGTTTTGAGATTGTACCAGGCCGTCAACCCAACTGCCACCAGCAGGATCATGGCGGTCAAGCCCAAAAATTTGATTTTCAGCGTGTTCATAGAGACAACGACCCGAACCTGCAGGCTCCGGCAAACCGGCATTTAACCATATATATTTGGCCTTTTCACGATCAAGGCGTTATTTGACCGAAGTTGGCGAAAGATCCGACCGGGCTTCCGGCAATGCGAGTGAGCCTTGACAGCCCCCGGTCGAGGCTTTAAGATACCCTGCTTTGCAAGGCGCCGCTAACTTGGGTTTCTTCCGCCGCGAACTTGGGTTTCTTCAGCCTCGCCAAGCATAAACCATGCTGCAATTGTTTGGCCAATAAAAACGTTCCTGTCAAGGGATAGAGTTGAAATTTCTTATCGTCGTGGTTGGAGTGGTTCTGATTTTCGAAGGCCTGCCCTGGTTTTTGTCTCCCGGGTCTGCCAAAAAAGTCCTGCGTCAGCTCCTGGCCATCAATGACCGGACCCTGCGCGCGCTCGGCTTTGGGTTGATGGTGTCAGGCCTGCTCCTGGTTTACCTGTTCAGAGGCTGATTGCGGGCCGGGTCCGTCCTAACTATATGCAGCTGTCTGATTTTGATTATGATCTCCCCGAAGCGCTGATCGCCCAGCAACCCCTTGCAGACCGCGCCGCCTCCCGCCTGCTGGTTCTGGATCGTGCCGCCGACGAGATATCGCATCGACATTTTACCGAAATCGCCGACCTGCTGAGACCCGGCGACCTGCTGGTGCGTAACGAAACCCGGGTCATCCCCGCTCGCCTGCTGGGTGAAAAACCGACCGGTGGCCAGGTGGAAGTGCTGCTGGTGCGCCAGATGGAAGGCGATGGTCTGCTCTGGCGCTGCATGACACGTAGCTCCAAACCGGTCCGCTCCGGCATGACCCTCCATTTTGCCGGAGGCATTACAGGTCGGGTGCAACAAGAAGAGCCCGACGGCTGCCGGGTTATCAGCTTCGAGTGTGTGGGCGAGTTTTTCGCCGCACTTGAACAGTTCGGCAAAATGCCCCTGCCTCCCTATATCAAGCGCGAAGCCGACCGCGGTGATCAGGCCCGCTACCAGACGGTCTTCGCCCGCGAGCCCGGCGCCGTGGCGGCGCCAACCGCAGGCTTGCATTTCGACGATGCGATCTTTACCCGCCTGGCCGCACGCGGAGTCGAGGTTTGCGGGCTGACCCTGCATGTCGGCCTGGGGACTTTTCTGCCGGTGCGCAGCGAAAACCTGGCGGAGCACCGCATGCACGGTGAAGAGTATGAGATTCCCGCAGCAACGGCCGCAAAGATCAACCGGGCAAAGTGCGCAGGGCGCCGGGTCATTGCCCTGGGAACCACCAGCACCCGGGCCCTTGAGGACGCTGCTGCCGCTGACGGCCGGCTGCATTGCGGCCGCCAGGTTGCGGAGCTGTTTATCCGGCCGGGTTTCCGGTTCCGCATTGTCGATGGATTGATCACCAATTTCCATTTGCCGAAATCGACCTTGCTGATGCTGGTCTCCGCCTTCGCCGGCCGCGAGCGGGTGTTGAGCGCCTATCGGCAGGCCGTTGAGCAAAAGTATCGGTTTTTCAGTTATGGCGATTGTATGCTGATTATATAGCCACACGCGAGGGTCAGGAGCGAGCCGGTATTCTTCCGCAGGGAGCAAACCGCCGTTTTTTCTCCGCACCGCTTACGGATTCAGAGTTGAAAATGACTGAGCAGAATGAGACAAACCACCCGGGACAGAGCGACGCCTGCAAATTCACCTTGCTGGCGACTGATGCCGCGACGTCCGCCCGGCGCGGTCGGCTGGATACGCGCCGCGGGGTGATCGAAACACCGGCGTTCATGCCCGTCGGTACCCAGGGAACGGTCAAGGGGATGCTCCCGGAGCAGCTTCTGGAAGTGGGTGCGCAGATCGTGCTGGCCAACACCTATCATCTCTATTTGCGGCCGGGACATGAGCGGATCAGGCGACTGGGCGGTTTGCACAAATTCATGCACTGGGACAAGCCCATCCTGACCGACAGCGGCGGTTTTCAGGTGTTCAGCCTGGGTGAATTGCGCAAGATCGACGAACAAGGCGTCAGGTTCCAGTCGCACCTGGACGGCAGCGCCCATGTGCTGACGCCCGAAACATCGATTGCCATCCAGGAATCACTGGGCTCGGATATCATGATGGTGTTCGATGAATGCATCCCCTACCCGGCCCAACGTGATTATGTGGCAACCTCGACCGCGCGCTCCGGGCGCTGGGCCGAACGCAGCAAGCAGGCGCGCCGAGATCCGTCGGCCGCGCTGTTCGGCATCGTCCAGGGCGGCATGGATCGCGACCTCAGACGGCAAAGCGCCGAACAGATCATGACGATCGGTTTCGACGGCTATGCCCTGGGCGGCTTGTCCGTAGGCGAGGAGGCCGCGCTCATGTATGCGGTCATGGAATGGACGCTGCCGGAGTTGCCGGCCGGCCAGCCGCGCTACATTATGGGCGTGGGGACACCGGAAAACCTGGTGGAGGCCGTGGCGCGCGGTGCGGATATGTTCGATTGCGTCATGCCGACCCGCAATGCCCGCAATGGCGTCATGTTTACCTCGACCGGCAAACTCAGCATCAAGCAGGCGCGCTACCTCGATGACGAACGGCCGATTGATGCCGCCTGTCACTGTTACACATGCCGGCACTACAGCCGGGCGTATCTGCGCCATCTTTATCAAAGTCACGAAATCCTTGCATCAGTATTGAATACTACCCACAACCTGTATTACTATCAGCATTTAATGCGCCAGATGCGGGACGCTATTGCCGCCGGAACCTTTATCACTTTTCGTGATGAGTTTTATCGGCGGCGCAGTTTGACCGGTGAAGCCTGAGGCTTGCACCGGTTCTGTTTCGAAGGGCTTTCGGGCCGCTGGATGACAACACAGCCTAGAGGCTGACATATCAAGGAGGAAAACCAATGTTCGCAAGTAATGCCTATGCCATGGCTGGTGGTGCCGGGGCGCAGGGAGGTTCTTCGGGCGGCGCCCAGGGTATCTTCATGCTGCTCATCATGTTCGCAATCTTCTACTTTCTGCTGATCCGTCCGCAACAGAAGCGGGCCAAGCAGCACAAGGCGCTGATCGAGGCCCTCAAACCCGGCGATCAGGTGGTTACGGCCGGCGGTATTCACGGCAAGGTTGTTGCCGTGCAGGAAGCGGTCGTAACGATTGAAATCGCAACGGGAGTCCGCATCAAGGTCAATCGCTCCTCCATTGCCAGTTCCAAGGCGGAAGCAGAAGAATAACCTGCTTCATGATCTGTAAAGTCGTCCGGCCGCCGGCCGGATGGTTTGAAAGGAGACGCAACACTTATGTCCGGAAACATCAAGATCCGAGCCTTCATCGTGCTCGGCTGCCTGGCCCTGGCGCTGATTTCGCTTGGCCCGACCCTGCTCGGCAGTTCTACGCCAGACTGGTGGCGCAAAGCTTTTGACCCGATCCATCTCGGCCTTGACCTGCAGGGCGGCATGCATCTGGTCCTTGGCGTCGATGTCGACAAGGCCGTGGAAAGCCGCCTTGACACCATCGCCGACCAGACCGAAGACCTGCTTAAGGAAAAGGACGTGATCTACAAGCGGGTGGACCGCCAATCGGGTGAACGGCTGGTCGTCACGGTTTACGATGAAGATGCCGGCCGGCAGGTCGATGCGCTGCTCGCCGAGATGTTCCCGAATCTCGAACCGATGACCCTGGTCACGGAAGGCGCCTATATCCTGAAGAACTTCCGTCTCAGTGACCAGGAGATCGAGGCGGTTGAAGAATACGCGATCCGCCAGGCACTCGAAACCCTGCGCAACCGCGTCGACCAGTTCGGTGTCAGTGAACCGGTACTGCAACGCCAGACCGGCAACCGGATCCTGATCCAGCTGCCCGGGGTGAAAGACCCGCAGCGGGCGATCGACCTGCTCGGCAAGACGGCGCGCCTTGAATTCAAGATGGTGATCGAGAATGCCGACCCCCAGGAGGCGGTCAAGGGCAACCTGCCGCAGGGCGGGCAGTTGCTCTACGAGCGCCAGGTCAACCCGCAGACCGGCGCGGTGACCGAAACCCCGGTCGTCGTTGAGAGCAAAACCGTGATCACCGGCGACCTGCTTGCCGATGCGCAGGTGCGTATCAGCAACCAGTTCAACGAAGCCTATGTCTCCATTGATTTCAATGCGGTGGGCGCCAAGCGCTTCGATCAGGTGACCGCGGCCAACGTGGGCCGCCGTATGGCGATCGTACTGGATGACACGGTTTACTCGTCACCGGTGATTCGCGAACGGATTTCCGGCGGCAGTGCCCAGATCAGCGGCACTTTTACCGAGCAGGAGGCGACCGACCTGGCGATTATTTTGCGGGCCGGCTCCCTGCCCGCCCCGGTCAATATTCTCGAAAACCGGACGGTCGGGCCTTCCCTCGGCCAGGATTCGATCAACAAGGGTATCTTTTCGGTGTTAATCGGCGGGCTGCTGGTGATTGTCGCGATGCTGACCTACTACCGGCTTTCCGGCCTGGTGGCGAACGTGGTTTTGATTCTCAACCTGGTGTTCATCATGGCGATGCTGTCGATCTTCAAGGCCACCCTGACTCTGCCCGGCATCGCCGGTATCGTCTTGACCGTGGGCATGGCCGTCGACGCCAACGTTTTGATTTTCGAGAGGATCCGCGAAGAACTGCGTCTCGGCAGGACGGCCAAGGCCGCGCTCGATGCCGGCTACAGCAAGGCATTTCTGACGATCATCGATGCCAACGTGACCACTTTGATCGCGGCTCTGGTGCTTTTTCAGTTCGGCACCGGTCCGGTTAAAGGGTTTGCAGTGACACTCTCGGTGGGCATCATTGCTTCGTTGTTCACGGCAATTTTTGTATCCCGCTTGATTTTTGATTTTATCCTGGGCCGTCGCCAGGTGGATCACCTGAGCATTTAGGAGGCCATGATGCAGTTTATAAAATCCGATATTAATATTGACTTCATAGGCAAGCGCAAATTCGCCGCGATCCTGTCCGCAGCCCTGATCCTGATCGGCATCGCGTCCCTGGTGGTCAAGGGCGGCCCGAATTACGGCATCGATTTTGCCGGCGGCAGTCTGGTGCAGGTTCAGTTTGCCGAAGCGACCGCCGCCGCAGAGATCAAACAGGCTCTCAGCGGCCTTGACCTTGGTGCCTTCGTGGTGCAGCGTTTCGGTGACAACGCCAACGAATACCTGATCCGGGTTCCGGATCTGGGTGGCCAGGATCTTGGCCGGCAGATTTCCGCCACCCTGACCACAACTTATGGCGATGGCCAGGTCGATTTGCGCCGGGTGGAGATGGTTGGCCCCCAGGTGGGCAAGGACCTCCGCCAGAAGGGCCTGCTGGCGATCCTCTACGCCATGATCGGCATCCTGGCCTACATCACCTGGCGGTTCGAATTCCGTTTCGCGGTCGGGGCAATCATCGCCCTGCTGCATGACGTGATGATCACCCTCGGCATCTTTTCCCTGTTCGGCAAGGAGGTCGACCTGCCGATCATTGCCGCTTTTCTGGCAATAATCGGCTATTCCCTGAACGATACAATCATCGTTTACGACCGGATCCGCGAGAACTTCGGCAAGCACGGCAAACTGGGATTTGCCGGACTGGTCAACCGCTCCATCAACGAAACATTGTCGCGCACCGTGTTGACCTCAGGAACGACGTTGCTGGTCGTGCTGTCCCTGTTCATCTTCGGCGGCGGCGTGATTCACAACTTTGCCTTCGCCATGCTGGTCGGCATCGTCGTCGGGACCTACTCCTCGATCTTCGTAGCCAGCCCCCTGCTGGTGGCCTGGGATAATTACCGCTCTGGTGGAGAGAAAGCCGTGAAGGGAGGCAGCGCCGCATGAAGAAAGAAACCGTTCTGCTTGTTGTTGTCACCCTGCTCGTTGGCCTGATCCTCGGTTATATGATTGCCAGCAAGGATACGGTGCCGAAGCAGGTCAGGGCACCCGCGCCGGCAAACCTTCCCGCGCCGACGGTCAACGTTCAAAAAAAGGTCGATGAAATCAAGAACATTCTGGCGACCGAACCGGCCAACCGCAACGCATGGGTGGCTCTCGGCAACCAGTATTTCGACAACAACCAGTTCATTGAAGCGATTGACGCCTACGACAAGGCCCTGGAACTTCAGTCCGACGATCCTAATGTCCTGACCGACCAGGGGGTGATGTTCCGTCGTCTCGGCTGGTTCGATAAAGCCATCGAAAACTTCACCAAGGCCTCGGAGCTGGACCCGAACCACCCTAACAGCCTGTTCAATCTGGGAGTCGTCTACCGGCACGACCTGCAGGACTTCCCCAAGGCGATCGAAGCCTGGTCGAAGTTTCTGGAACGGCATCCCGGTTTGCCGGCCGCCGAGCAGATCCGTCAGGAAGTGGAATGGATGAAGACCCATCCACCTATCCCCAGAAACGAGTGACAGGAACGGGCCGGATTTTTTCGGCCCGTTTTTATTTTACCCCGAGCCCCGAAGTTGCCAGGCCGGCAAAGGCGGCAGGCTTGTGGGGGCTTAGCACATCTCCGGAAAAGCTTGCCTTTTCCATTTAGGGTCACCTGGCCATGCAACCAGTATCTTGCCGGACATGGGTTTTGCGCAGGGAACTCCCCGAAACCGCGGCGGTTCATGCCTTGAGTCGGGATCTCGCTGTCTCCGTCCCTCTGGCGCGCATCCTGCTGATGCGCGACCTGGACGGCGACCTGGCCCGGCAGTTCCTTCAGGCGCGCCTGCCTGACCTGCCCGACCCCCTGCTGCTGCCCGATATGGCCCTTGCCGCAGAACGGCTGGCCACGGCGATCCGCAATGGCGAAAAGATCGTCGTTCACGGTGACTATGATGTGGACGGCATGACCGGCACCGCCTTGCTGGTTGAAGGACTGCGCTCCTGCGGAGCAGAGACGGACTATCATATCCCCCTGCGGCTGCGGGACGGCTACGGATTGTCAGCCGAGGCGCTGCGCGCTGCCGCTGCCGCAGGGGCTCGCGTCGTCGTTTCCGTCGACTGCGGTGTTTCCGCCGTGGACGAGGCGCGTTTGGCGAGCGACCTCGGCCTGGACCTGATCGTGACCGATCATCACCTGCCGCCAGCGCAGCTGCCCGCCGCTCTGGCAATAGTCAATCCGCAACGCGAGGACTCGCAATTTCCCGATCGCCATCTGGCCGGGGTGGGTGTCGGCTTCTTCCTGTTGATCGCCCTGCGCAGGCATTTGCGCGAAACGGGCTGGTTCCTGGACCGGCCGGAGCCTGACCTGCGCAGCCTGCTCGACCTGGTTGCCCTCGGTACAATTGCCGACCTGGTGCCGCTGCAGGGCATCAACCGGGTTCTGACCCGGGCCGGCCTGGAACGGCTTGAACAGGCCCCGCGGCCGGGCATCCTGGCCCTCAAGCAGGTGGCCGCCGTCAAGACGGTGAGTTGCGGAACGGTCGGTTTTCAGCTGGCCCCGCGGCTCAATGCGGCCGGCCGTCTGGCGGATGCCGCGCGCGGCGTCTGCCTGCTACTGGCAACCGACTACGGGAAAGCATTAACGGAAGCGCAGGCCTTGGACCAGCTCAATCGCGAACGCCGCGCACTGGAGCAACAGACCTATGAGCAGGCCCTCGGCATGCTGGAGGAGCTTTCTGCGAATCAGACCCATGCCATTGTTCTCGCCGGTGAACAGTGGCACCCCGGTGTGATCGGCATTGTCGCCAGCCGCCTGGTTGAACGCTTCCACAGACCCACGGTCATAATCGCCCTCGATGGGGATAGCGGCAAAGGTTCCGGCCGATCGATCAGCGGTTTCCATCTATTCCGGGAACTACAGGCCTGTGCCGCATGCGTGCAGGCGTTTGGCGGTCATGCAATGGCTGCCGGGGTCAGTTTGAGCCTGGAGCAGGTCGAGGGTTTTGCCGAGGCGTTCGAAGCCCGGGCCAGACTGGTTCTGCAGGAAGCGGACCTGACTCCGCATCTTCGCTACGACGGGGAGATCTCCCTGGCGGAAATCGACCTCGCGCTGACCCTAGACCTTGGCGGCCTGTCGCCTTGCGGCATGGGCAACCCGGAACCGCAGCTGCTGATTAAAGCGGTCCAGCCCAGGCGCGTTGAGATCGTAGGCGAGCGGCACGTGCGTTTTACTGCCGTTCAGGAAGGTTACAGCCTCCCCGCCATTGCCTTCGGCATGGCCGACCGCCGCGATAAACTGGAGGGCCTGGTTGATCTGCTTGCGACACCGCAAATCAACCGCTACAACGGCAGGCAAACCGTTCAATTGAGGGTCAGGGACGTCCGGCCAGCCGAGCTGTGACCCGCGCTTCAAAAAGACCGGCTTTAGCACAAAGCGTGCGGCCGCTAAGTTGTTTTACTCGGCTTGCCGTGCACAGGGCGCAAATAAACAAACCAGTAAGCTCCCGCCACGAAGACCACTCCGCCAAGAATGTTCCCCAGCGTCACTGGAATCAGGTTGCTGACGAAAAAATTGCCCCAGGTCAGGGCCGGGATCTGCAGGCCAAGCTCGCCTTTCAACAGGATGCCGACCGGAATAAAATACATGTTGGCAACGGAATGTTCGAAGCCGCTGGCGACGAAGGCCATGATCGGCACATAGCAGGCCAGGATCTTGCCGGTGATGTCGCGGGCAGCGGCGGCCATGAAGACGGCCAGGCAGACCAGCCAGTTACACAGGATGCCACGCACCAGTGCCACGCCGAACGGCAGTTCGCATTTGGCCGCGGCGATGCCAATGGCATGTTCCGCGACCCGCCCGCCCTGCCAGAGCTCCGAATGCAGCATCAGCCAGGCAAAGAACAGAGCCCCGGCGAGGTTGCCGAGAATGACGAGCGTCCAGTTTTCAGCGACCTTGACCCAGGATAACTGGCCGTGCAGGGCCGTTTTGGTCAACAGGATGTTGCCGGTGAAAAGTTCCGCACCGCAGATCACTACCAGCATCAGCCCGAGGGAAAAGACGCTGCCGCCAAGCAGCTGCGACAGTCCGAAGCCGAGATGGGCGGCAGCATCGGAAGTCACCAGGGTAGCAAGCTCGGCGCCAAAGGCGATGTAGAAACCGGCCAGCAGGCTCAGCACCAGGGTCCGTGAGAGCGGCTGGTTCAGAACACGGCAGCCGTTTTCGCAGATCAGCTGGGTGGTTTCGGCAGGAGTGAAAAACCGTTTTTCCATAAAATCCGTTACCTCCGGCATACGACCTGCATCAATGAGGAGTCAAGGGGCAGGCGTGAGACGAGAAGCCAATGGTCCGTCTGCTGCGGCCCTCAGCATTCAGGGGAAAACCGGTGCCTGCCGTAACCCCTGGGTCTCGGGCAAGCCCAGCATCAGGTTCATGTTCTGGATGGCCTGCCCGGCAGCCCCCTTGACGAGATTATCAATCGCCGAGACGACGATGACCCGGTTGGTCCGGGCATCGACGACCAAACCGATATCACAGAAATTACTGCCCCTCACCTGGGCGATATTCGGCAATTGCCCTTCCGGAAGAATCCGCACAAAAGGCTCCGCCGCATAGTAGCTGCTGAACAGGCCGTGCAGCTCGGCCTGGCCGGCCTGGCCGACCAGAGCAGCATAGCAGGTACTGAGGATCCCCCGGTTGGCGGGGATCAGGTGCGGCGTAAAGTTGATGGTAACCGGCTGCCCGGCCAGGTCGCTGAGGGTCTGCTCGATCTCCGGGGTGTGCCTGTGTTTCGGCAGACCGTAGGCTTTGAAGCCTTCATTGACTTCGCAATACAGACTACCAACCTTGGCCCCTCTGCCGGCCCCACTCGTCCCGGATTTACTGTCGATGATGATGGTTGCCGGGTCAACCTGGCTATTTGCGAGAAGCGGCGCAAAGGCCAGGGCTGCACTGGTCGGGTAGCAACCGGGATTGGCGATCAGCCTGGCCCCGGCTATCTTCGCCCGGTAGAGTTCAGGGAGTCCATAAACGGCCTCAGCAAGCAGATGGGCCGCCGTATGCTCCTGGTACCAGGCCGCATAAGTCGCCTCATCGGCCAGCCGGAAGTCGGCGGAAAGGTCCACAACGCGGGTCCCGCCATCGAGCAGCTCAGGGACCATTTGCATGGCAGTCTGATGGGGTACCGCGGTGAACACGAGGTCCGCTCGTTGCGCGATCTCCGCAGGATCCAGCTGTTCGAAACAGCGGTCAACACACCCCCGCAAGGAAGGAAATTGCTCACTGACCGGCTGCCCGGCAAATTGCCTGGAAGTCACGCCGCAGATTTCGATCCCGCCGTGACCGACCAGAAGCCGCAAGAGCTCAACGCCGGTGTAGCCACTGGCGCCCACCACTGCTATTTTAAACATATAACCTCACCCAAGCAGCCGCCTGCAGTATCGCAAAGCGGCTGAAACGCAAAAAGGGAAACCCGCAGGCTTCCCTTTTCGACCAATTTAGAGAACCACAGCACGCCGGCTGCAGGATTAACGCTTGGAGAACTGGAAACTCCGCCGAGCACCGCGCTGACCGTATTTCTTACGTTCCTTGATGCGGCTGTCGCGCGTAATAAAGCCGGCTTTCTTGAGAACCGCCCGCAGTTCCGGGTTGACTTCGAGCAGGGCCTTGGTAATGCCATGCTTGATAGCGCCGGCCTGTCCCGAAGGACCGCCGCCCTGAACATTGACGAAAATGTCGAATTTACCCACATTCTCGGTTAATTCAAGGGGCTGACGGACGACCATCTTCGAGGTCTCGCGACCGAAATACTCGTCCATCGTCCGCTTGTTGATGACAACATCACCGGATCCGGGTTTCATCCACACGCGGGCGACGGATGTTTTCTTTTTACCGGTGGCATAATATTTCTGTTCGGCCATTGGTCAATATCTCCTGAATTCCTTAGAGCTTCAGTTCTTTGGGCTGTTGGGCCTGATGCGGATGGTCGCTGCTGCAATAAACTTTCAGCTTTTTATACATCTGGCGTCCCAACTTGTTCTTGGGCAGCATGCCTTTCACCGCCTTGCGAATGACCTCGTCCGGCTGCTGTTCGAGAAGCTTCCCTGCCGTCACTGACTTGATGCCGCCGGGATACCCGCTGTGACGATAATAAACCTTCTGGCTGAGCTTGTTTCCGGTCAGGCGCACCTTGTCGGCATTCACGACAATAACGAAATCCCCGGTATCGACGCTCGGCGTAAAGATCGCCTTGTGCTTGCCACGCAGCACCCGGGCAATCTCGGTCGCCGCCCGGCCCAGAACTTTATCTTCCAGGTCGACAACATACCAGTCTTTCTGGAGGTCGGCCTTTTTCGCAATTGATGTACTCATCATATCCTCTCTCGAAGCAATCCTGTGAATTGGGTAACGGGGCTCACAGAAGCGGAGAATTTATCGGAAAGCCTGTGGGTTGTCAAGGCTTTTTTGTTAAATAATGACCGGGTTAAGCAGGTGAACGCAAAGCCGCCAAGAATCACAGCCTTTACGCTAAACCCTCGCAAACGGCACCCCCTCAGAGCGGCACAAAGCTCTGTCCAGAGCTGATCCTGGCGCAGAGGGCCGCCAGCAATCTGATGGCGGCATCGAGGTCGTCCAGATCGAGCACTTCGACAGGCGTATGCATATAGCGCAGCGGCACGTTGACCAGCGCCGTCGCCACACCGCCGCGCGCCAACTGCATGACATTGGCATCAGTACCGGTTGCGCGGGGCACGCCCATGATCTGCAGGGGGATATTTTCCTGCCGGGC
>RRYU01003525.1_pt1 | contig 21911 bp, 20 predicted proteins | sample 2162651 | NCBI WGS metagenome assembly RRYU01 (sample SAMN10267283, study PRJNA491782) | microbial mat metagenome | isolation source: biomat in the production well | place: Japan: Minami-Kanto gas field, natural gas well KTG3 | collected 2017-06 | reverse complement strand
GATTTTTTCTGCGGCATTGCTGCGGATCGCGGCGCGATCCTGAAAGATCCAGCGGCGAAACGCCTTGGAGGTGAAACTTTTCATGATCAGATTTTCGTCCACCGTCATATCGGGAGCGATGCCGATGCTCTTGCGGTCTTCCGGAATGTGGGCGATGCCGGCAATGTAGGAATTTCTGGCCGAACTGTTGGTGATGTCTTCGCCTTTGGCGAGAATTTTCCCGCCGGAGGCCTCGCGCAGACCGGTCAGCACTTCGGCGAGGGCTTTCTGGCCGTTGCCGGCCACGCCGGCAATGCCGAGGATCTGACCGTGATAGAGTTTCATGTTGAAATTGTCGAGATCGGCAAGGCCGCGGTCATTCCGGGCCGAGAGGTTCTTGATCTCCAGAGCCAGGTCCGAGTTGGCGCAGGAGGCTTTCTCCCATTCGGGTATCTGGTCTTCGCCGATCATCAGGGAGGCCAGCCGATTCTGGTCGTATTCGCCCCGCCGCAGGGTGATCAAGCTGCGGCCTTTTTTGAGGACGGTGACCCGGTCGGAGATTTCCATGACCTCGCGCATCTTGTGGGAAATGAACAACACGCTTTTGCCCTGATCGCGCAGGCGGGTCAACACCTGGAACAGGCGGGTGCTTTCCTGGGGGGTCAGAACGGCGGTGGGTTCATCGAGAATCAGCAGTCGGCAGTCCCTGATCAGCAATTTGATCAATTCGATCCATTGCTGGGCGCCGATGGAAAGCTTCCAGACCGGTGCATCCAGTTCCAGATCGAGGGCAAAATCGTCAAGCACCTGCCGGATTTTCCGTTGGTACTGCTTGCGGGAAAAGAGGTTGGGCACGCCGTCAAGCGCCAGCAGGATGTTCTCGAAAACCGTGTGGGCCGGCACCAGCATGAAGTGCTGATGAACCATGCCGATGCCCATGGCCAGCGAATCGCGGGGGCTGTTGAAGTGCACCGGTCGGCCCTCGAAGAGGAGTTCGCCGCGGTCCGGTCGGTAAAGCCCGGTCAGGACGTTCATCAAAGTGCTTTTGCCGGCGCCGTTCTCACCGAGCAGGGTATGGATTTCCCCTGGAGCGATGGACATGGAGATGTCGTCCAGGGCGACGATGCCGGGGAAGGTCTTGCGGATATGATGGGCCTGCAGCAGATCGGTCATCGCCATTGCAGAGCGACCCTGGCGCCTGAACCCAGGGTGCAGATCGCGGCCGGTAACTGGCCGTCAAAACCCCAAGACCCCGGGGCAAGCCGGGAGAGGGGAAACCTTGAGCGGCGCAGCTGTGCCGGGGCGGGGCTTTCCATAAGAAATTTCTTTATGCCTTGGCGCCTTGGTGGCCACATTCTGTTTGCGGGGAGAACCACGCCGGCAGGAGGCCCGGGCTGCTTCGCGCAACGCCGGGCCTCCTGGGCTATGGTGCGGAGCTATTTGGCAATGGTCCCCTGGACGCCTTCGACGAAGTAGCTCATGCCGAGCAGGTCCCCGTCGCTGGGCGTGCTGCCGGCCGCTACCTTGATCTGGCCGTCCTGGTCCTTGATCGGTCCGGCGAAGGGGTGCAGGCTGCCCGATTTGATCGCGGCGGTCTTTTCCTCGACAAGCTTTTGAACGTCGGCGGGGACCTTGGCGCTGATCGGTGCGAGCTGGACCAGTTCTTCATTCAGACCCCACCAGATCGACTGGGACTGCCAGGTGCCATCCTTGACTTCGCGGGCGATTTTCGAATAGAGCGGTCCCCAGTTCCATACGGGAGCGGTCAGGAAGGCATTGGGGGCGAAGGCACGCATGTCGGAATTGTAGCCGATTACGTAGGCGCCGCGAGCTTCGGCGGCCTGCAGGGTGGCCGGGGCATCCTGGTGCATGGCCAGCACATCGGCGCCGACATCGAGCAGGCTGTCGGCGGCGTCACGTTCGATGCCCGGGTCGAACCAGGTCTGCGTCCAGACCACCCGGACTTGCGCCTGCGGGTTGACGCTGCGCACGCCGAGGGTAAAGGCGTTGATGCCGCGGATAACCTCGGGAATCGGGAAGGCGGCCACGTAGCCGATCACATTGGCCTTGGTCATCTTGCCGGCGACGATGCCGGACAGGTAGCGCGGTTCGTACATGCGACCGAAATAGTTGCCGACATTCTCGGCCGTCTTGTAACCGGAGCAGTGCATGAAGACCACGTCCTTGTAGCGCTTGGCGACATCGAGCGTGGCATCCATGTAGCCGAAACTGGTGGTAAATACCAGGTTGCTGCCCTTACGCACCAGGCCGGTAATCACCCGGGCCGATTCGGCGCCTTCGGGGACCGATTCAATATAGATCGACGGCTCGACGAAAGGCAGGCTTTCCATCTCCTTACGGCCCTCATCGTGGGCATAGGTCCAGCCGGCATCACCCACCGGGCCGACATAGATAAAGCCGGCCTTGATGGTTTTTTCACTCGCCCCGGCCGTTGCCGCGAACCAGGGCAGGGCCAGCAAGGCGACAAGCGCAAACAGGATCATCTTTTTCATCGTCGTTTCCTTTCAACGGGGGAGAAAGACTCTCCCGCCGGCGATGGTCAGGCGTGTCGGGGTCAGCCGGCCAGCCTGGCAAGGGTTTTTCTGATGTCTTCGGTGTCGAACCCGCTCTTGAAGCAACCGGTGTCGGCAAATAATTCAAAATCCTTGATCTGTTTGAGCAGTTCGGCGACGAGTTCTTCCCTGCCGGCATATTCGGCCGGATTGCGTGCCACGGCGTAAAGGGGCTCAAGCAGGAACTCCGGCAACTCGCCTTGAGCAAACTCTTCGTTGATGGCGCGTTCCAGTTCGGCAAACAGTGACATGACGTCCTCTCCGGCCCGGTTATTTGCCCCATTTGCGCTCGATGCGCCGGACCGCTTCCGTCACGTTTTGACGATCGCCGAAGGCTGACAGCCGGAAGTAGCCCTCGCCGCTCGGCCCGAACCCGCTGCCGGGCGTGCCGACGACATGGCACTCTTCGAGCAGTTTGTCGAAAAAGTCCCAACTGCTCATGCCCTCCGGAGTTTCCAGCCAGATGTACGGGGCGTTGACCCCGCCGAAACAGGTGATGCCGGCCGTGGTCAGACCTTCGCGGATAATGCGGGCGTTTTCCATGTAATAGTCGATGGTTTCCCTGACCTGGGCCCAGCCTTCGTCCGAATAAACGGCCGCGGCGGCTTTTTGCACCGGATAGGACACGCCATTGAACTTGGTGGTCTGCCGGCGGTTCCAGAGTTTGTTGAAGCTGTATGTGCCGCCGTCGGCCGTGCGGCCCAGCAACCCTTCCGGGACGACAGTCAGGCCGCAGCGCACGCCGGTAAAACCGGCGGTTTTGGAAAAGGAGCGAAATTCAATGGCGCACTCGCGGGCGCCTTCGATCTCATAGATCGAGTGGGGGATGTGCTCCTCGGTTATGAACGCTTCATAGGCGGCGTCAAACAGAATCACCGCGTCATGCGCCCGGGCGTAGGCGACCCACTTTGCCAGGTCGTTTTTGGTGGCGACGGCGCCGGTTGGATTGTTCGGATAGCACAGGTAGATGATATCCACCTTTTCGTCGGGAATCGTCGGGGTGAAATTGTTGGCCGCCGTACAGGGCATGTAATGGATGCCGGCGTAGTAGCCCTGCTGGTCGGCTTCACCGGTGCGGCCGATCATGACGTTTGTGTCGTTGTAGACCGGGTAGACCGGATCGCAGATGGCGACCTTGTTGCCCAGGTCAAAAATATCGAGGATGTTGGCGCTGTCGCACTTGGAACCATCGGAGATGAAAACTTCCGACGGTTTCAGGTCGACGCCGAGCGGCTTGTAGGATTTGTCGATGATCACCTGGGCGAGCCAGTCATAGCCCTGCTCCGGGCCATAGCCGTGAAAGCTCGCACCGCGCGACAGATCGTCCACGCCGGCATGGAAAGCCTTGAGGACGGCCGGCGCCAGCGGCAGAGTGACATCGCCGATACCGAGCCGGATGACCTGGACTGCCGGGTTGGTATCAGTGAAGGCTTTGATCCGACGACCGATTTCGGGAAACAGGTAGCCGGCTTTCAATTTGAGATAGGAATCGTTGATACGTGCCATAAATAGTTTTATCCTCTGGAAGTTAATGAGTGTTGAGACTCAGTTCGCTTTCTCCTGCACCCAGCGACCGGCCTTTTCAACGTCCTTGCCGATGCCGCTCATGGTTTCACAGCCGCAGAGCAGGCTCATCAAAGCAATCAACAGGAAAACCAGCGTTTTTTTCATGGTCTGTCTCCTGCAGCGGGTTTCGGCCGGTTAGCGCGCGGCAAGGGCGCGTCATTGGTTCAGGCCGAGCACATCCTGCATACTGTAAAGCCCGGCCGGTTGCCGGTCGAGCCATTTGGCCGCACGAATCGCACCCCGGGCAAACATGTCGCGACTCATGGCCCGGTGGGTCAATTCGATGCGTTCTCCCATGCCGATGAAATAGACGGTGTGTTCACCGACGATATCCCCGCCGCGCACGGTCTGCATGCCGATTTCCTCGCGGCTGCGTTCTCCGCACATGCCCTCCCGATGGTAATTGGCGACCTCGCTGTAATCGCGGTCAAGGGCTGCGGCGACGATCTCTCCCATGCGCACCGCCGTACCGGAGGGGGAGTCTTTTTTCCGGTTGTGATGCAGCTCGACGATTTCCACGTCGAAGCCATCGCCGAGGGTTGCCGCCAGCTCTTTAAGGAGTTTGAAGCAGACATTGACCCCGACACTCATGTTCGGCGCAAAAACCAGCGGGATCACCTGGCTGGCATTTTCAATCTCGGAACGCTGCTGTACAGTGAACCCGGTCGTCCCGATCACCATGCTTTTGCCAAGACGGACACACTGGGCGAGGTTCTGCATGGTGACTTCGGGCCAGGTGAAATCGATCAGCACGTCGCTCGGGGCAAGGGCCTGCTCAAGGTCACTGGTAATGGCGACATGGAGGGGGCCGCAGCCGGCGCCGAGACCGGCGTCCTGGCCGATGTGGTTGTGCAGCGGGCTTTCGATGGCCCCGGTCACCGTCATCTCTGCCGCTTCGGTCACCAAAGCGATAATCCGGCTGCCCATCCGGCCGGCAGCGCCAGTCACAGCGACTTTTGTCATGTTCACCTCATCATGTCTCCGGGCGGGCCAAACGGTCCGGCGGACCGTGCCGCTCGGGATCAAATCACCTTATACTTGCGGAGGACGTCTTGCAGTTTCTCCAGGGTGGCCTCCTGCATGCCGACCAGCGGCAGCCGGACTTTGGCCTCGATCATGCCGAGCAGCGCCAGACTGGTCTTGACCGGCACCGGATTGGATTCGATGAACATGGCGGTATGAAATTCCAGCAGCGACAGATGCAATTTGCGGGCAGTTGAAAAATCGCCCTGCATGGTTGCCTGGACCATCGCCTTGACCCGGGCGGGAATGACATTGGCGGAGACCGAGATCACGCCTTTCGCGCCGCAGGCCATCATCGGAAAGGTCAGAAAATCATCACCCGAGATAACATCGATCTTGTCGCCGGCCTTGGCGAGGATTTCGCTGACCTGGGTCAGGCTGCCGGAGGCTTCCTTGATCGCCACGATATTGCTGAATTCGGCAAGCCGCGCCGTGGTGTCGGCCGTCATGTTGACCCCGGTGCGCCCGGGCACATTGTAGAGGATCTGCGGCAGGGCGACGGCTTCCGCAATGCTCTTGTAATGCTGGTAGATGCCCTCCTGCGACGGCTTGTTGTAGTAGGGGCAGACCAGCAGAAGGCCATCCGCGCCCAGCGCCTGGGCATTTTTTGAGAGATGGATCGCTTCGCTGGTGTTATTGGCGCCGGTTCCGGCGACGACCGGAATGCGTTTGTTGACCTGGTCGATGCAGACCTTGATGACGTACTCGTGTTCGTCAAAATCGAGAGTCGCCGACTCCCCCGTGGTTCCGCAGGGGACGATGACATCCGTGCCGCCTTCGATCTGGAACTCGATCAGTTCACGGTAAGTTTCTTCGGCAAATTTGCCCGCACTGTCGAACGGTGTCACGATCGCGACCATGGATCCGCTGAACATGGCATTCTCCTTCCGGAAAAGACTTGGAATGGGCCGAGGTGTCGGCCCGGAAAAACTTCTTTCCTAACACAGCGCTCGGCGATTGTAAACCCCTATCGCCGGATCACTCCGCCGCCGGCCGCGTCACCCGGACAACCGCGGTCGGAGTGCTTTCCAGCAGGGATTCTTCCAGCTGGAGCAGAGTGCTGACCCGGAATTCGTAGCTGCGCCCCGGCTGCAGGGAGCGGTCGACAATCTGCCGGACCTTAAGCGGTTCCGCATTGAGCGGCACCATCGGAAAAGCGCTGCCGGCCGGACGCCGATACAGGTTGTAGCCGACCAGAATCCCTGTCGCCGGCAGCTGTGCAGGCGCTTGCCATTCGAGCAAGATCTGTTCCCGGTCGGCATGGGCCTGCAGTTGTTCCGGAGGTGGCGGCGGTTTCAGCCAGTCCCGGTGGACCGTCGATGCGGAGCCTTCGCGTCCGCCGATAATGGCCGATACGATCCGGTAGCGATAGCCATAGCCGGCGATGACCTGGTTGTCCTGCCAGTAGAACCGCTGGCCGATACGCTGGGCTACCGGATATTTCAGGGGGATTCTTGCTACCCGTTGTTGCGGTTCACGGCAGGTGGGACAGCCTTCGGTCACGGCGTAGGTGCTGCGGTAGATGTGGAATGCGCCGATATCTTCAGCCGGCGTGCCATCCTCATTTTCGGTGGGAAGGTCCCAGGAGACAATGAAGTTCTGCCCGCGCTGATGGATCTGCGGATTCTGCGGCGCGTTCGGCAAGGCACCGAGCAGGGGTTGCACCGGACCTTTTTTGCCGCAGGCGGTCAAGGCCATCAGCAGGGCCAAAGCGATGGGTGCGAAACGCCGGGTGCGCAGGCCGAAAAGCTTCATGGGCATTTTTCCAGGGTTGCCGGTGATTCTTGCGCCATGGTCTGGCGGGCCCGGGCGATTTCCCGTTCAACGGCCTCGCGGGCGGTGCCGCCGGTCGCCTTGCGGGAGTTCACCGAGGCCTCCAGAGTCACGAAATCATGGATATCGGCCTCGATCTGGCCGGAAAACTGCTGAAATTCATCCAAACTCAGTTCCGGAATGTCTTTGCCGGTCTCCACGCAGTAGCGCACTGTTTTGCCGACCACTTCGTGGGCCTGGCGGAAAGGCAGCCCCTTGCGGACCAGGTAGTCGGCGACATCGGTCGCCGTCGAGAAGCCCCGGCCGGCAGCCTGCCGCATCTGGTCGGCGTGGACTCGCATGTCGGCAATCATCTCCGCGAAAACCCTGAGGCTGCCGCGCACCGTGTCGATCGTATCGAAGAGCGGCTCCTTGTCTTCCTGCATGTCCTTGTTGTAGGCCAGCGGCAGGGCTTTCATCAGGGTCAGCAGGTTGACCAGGTTGCCGTAGACCCGGCCCGACTTGCCGCGTACCAGTTCCGGAACATCGGGATTTTTCTTCTGCGGCATGATCGAACTGCCGGTGCAGAAGGCGTCGGAGAGTTCGATGAAATTGAAGTCGGCGCTCGACCAGAGGATCAGCTCTTCGGAGAGGCGTGACAGGTGCATCATCAGCAGGCTGGCGGCACTGCAGAATTCGATGGCGAAATCCCGGTCTGACACCGAATCCAGGCTGTTGCGGGTGACGCCGGCGAAACCGAGCTGCTCGGCAACCCATTCCCGGTCAATCGGAAAGGTCGTGCCGGCGAGGGCGCCGGCTCCGAGCGGCATGACGTTGACTCGCTTGCGCAGGTCGCGCAACCGGTCGAAATCCCGGTTGAACATTTCGTAATAGGCGAGCATGTGATGGGCGAAGAGTATCGGCTGCGCGGTCTGCAGGTGGGTGAAACCAGGCATGATCACGTCGAGATGCTGTTCCGCCTGGTCGATCAGAGCCTGCTGCAGGTGCTGCAGCTGGGTGGCGATGAGATCCAGTTCGTCGCGCAGATAGAGGCGCACGTCCAGGGCGACCTGGTCGTTGCGCGACCTCGCCGTATGCAGTTTGCCGCCCACCGGGCCGACCAGTTCAATCAGGCGGGCCTCGATGTTCATATGGATGTCTTCGCGGGCGACCGAGAAGGTAAAGTGGCCGGCTTCGATTTCCGCAAGGATTGTGGCGAGACCGGCGACAATAATTTGTCTGTCCTGCTCGGAGATGATGCCCTGCCTGGCCAGCATGCGGGCGTGGGCGGTCGAACCCTGGATGTCGTAACGGTAGAGGCGCTGATCGAAGGCGATCGAAGCGGTAAATTCCTCGACAAAGGCGTCGGTCGGTTGGGTGAAGCGGCCTGCCCAGAGCTTCTTGTTCATGGTCACAATGGTCTTTCTCCAAGGTTCAGAGGCGGATAGCCTCGGCGCGGTTGGCCAGTTCATCCTCGGGAATGCCCGGATCAGTCAGGCGGCCGGGGAAAACCTGGGCCAGAATATGGCGGGTCCCGGGCGTCATGCTGACCTGGTGCAACTCTTGCGGGTGGACCCAGGCGGCCTTGGTCACTTCATCCGGGTTGATCGTCACATTGCCGGAGCTGGGGTGGGCCCGATAGTAAAGGATGACGTAATGGTCATTCTTTTGCCCCACTCCGACATGCTCGTAGACATCGATCAGCCGGTCGATCTGGATTTCCAGGCCGACTTCTTCGCGGACCTCGCGATGCAGAGCATCGAGGATCGATTCACCATGGTCGATCTTGCCGCCGGGCATCACCCACAGGTTGCAGAAGGGCTCGATGCAGCGCTGGGTCAGCAGCACGCGTTCCTCGCTGTCGATGATGCAGGCGACCACGGAGGTCTTGATGTGCTGTTTTTTGAAGTCCATAAAGTCCGTGAGGATGAGGAGTGAGGAGTCAAGCTTTTTCCTCTTCACTCCCCATGTCTTACGTCATTCAGCTTTTCCTGGACTGCCTCTGCAGCGCGGCGATGCGCAGGCGCAGGGCGTTGAGCTTGATGAAGCCTTCGGCGTCGGCCTGGTTGTAGACTTCATCCGCCTCGAAGGTGGCGAAATCAACGTTGAACAGGCTGTCGGTCTCCGATTGACGGCCGACCACCCGGCAGTGGCCTTTGTAGAGCTTGATGCGGGCGACCCCATTGACGGTCTGCTGGGTCTGGTCGATCATCGCCTGCAGGGCAATGCGTTCCGGTGCGAACCAGAAGCCGTTGTAAACCATGCTGGCGTAGCGGGACACCATGGAATCGCGCAGGTGCATGACCTCACGGTCCATGGTAATCGATTCGACGGCACGGTGGGCTTCTTCGAGGATGGTGCCACCGGGAGTCTCGTAGACGCCGCGGCTCTTCATGCCGACGAAGCGGTTTTCCATCAGGTCGACCCGGCCGATGCCATGTTTGCCGCCCAGTTCATTCAGCTTCGCCAGCAGGTTTGCGGGTGAGAGACGCTCACCGTTGACCGCAACCGCATCGCCCTTTTCGAAGGCGACCTCGACGTATTCCGGCTGGTCGGGGGCGTCTTCGGGGCGCGTGGTCAAAACGTACATCTCTTCCGGAGCTTCGGCCCAGGGGTTCTCCAGGACATCCCCTTCGAAGCTAATGTGCAGCAGGTTGCGGTCGGAACTCCAGGGGAATTTCTTGCTGGTCGGCACCGGGATATTGTGCTTGCGGGCATACTCTTCGAGTGCCGTGCGGCTGTTCAGGTCCCACTCCCGCCAGGGGGCGATCACGGTCACCGCGGGGTCGAAGTGGTAATAGGCCAGTTCGAACCGCACCTGGTCGTTGCCTTTGCCGGTCGCGCCGTGGGAGACCGCGTCGGCGCCTTCGCGGGCGGCGATGGCCATCTGTGCCTTTGAGATGAGCGGGCGGGCGATGGACGTGCCGAGAAAGTAACGGCCTTCGTAAATTGCGTTGGCACGGAACATGGGGAACACAAAGTCACGGACGAATTCTTCACGCAGGTCCTCGATGTAGCATTTGCTGGCCCCGGTGTTTTTGGCCTTCTGCGGGACGTGGTCGAGCTCTTCGCCCTGGCCCAGGTCGGCCGAAAAGGCCACGACCTCGCAGGCGTATTCTTCGATCAGCCACTTCAAAATAATCGAAGTGTCCAGTCCGCCCGAATAGGCGAGAACCACTTTTTTAACAGTACCCTTTTTAGACATGTCGGTATTTCTCCTTGATCTTTGAAGTATGGCCATTGGGCCAGGCGAGGCCTGGGTCTCCCTCGTCCCGGCGGGGGCTGCTAGAGTTTGATCACATAGGTGTCGGCAATCTTATCATGCAGGCCCTGCTTTTGGGAATCAAAGGCGACCATGAGATAGCCGATGCCGAACAGAATCCCCGAGACGAACTTGCCAGGAACTTCCCTGACGAAAGCCCGGCCGTAGGTCATGGTGGCGCCGTCGCGGCGGATGACCTTGATGCGGAGCAGCATTTTGCCGGGGGTCTGTCCGCAGTAGCCGATAAAGTAAACGCCATAGACAAAGCTGATCGTGAGGGCGAGCAGGCCGGAGACGAACGCCAGGGCAACCTGTCCTTCGCCCATGATGAAGAGCAGGGACTCGAACAGCCAGCCGATGGCCAGCTGGATGAAGCCGACGATGGTGCCGTCAATGGCGTAGGCGATGAAGCGGATCCAGAAGCCGGCCTTCGGCCTGGTCTCAGCCACCGTGGCGGCCATCTCCGGGGCGGATTGCTCCGGGCGTTCGCTTGCTCCCGCGATCGGCTCGGCGGTTGTCGCAAGCGTTTGCCGGTTTTGCGCCTGGCGATGCGCCTGCCACTTCGTATAGATGATACCGCAGCCCTGGCAGGTTTCGCCGGCTGGCTGCAGCAAGCCGCAGACCGGACAGATGACCTGCCCGGAAGCGCCGGGCTGCTCGCCAGCCGCCGCGTCACCGGCATCCTGCTGCAATACGGTGGCCGTCGCCGATTGCTTGTCGAAGCTGAAGGGGTGCTTGCAGCGCGGACAGCTGACCTTGACGGGCCGGTCGGGAAGGCGCGCCGGGTCAATGTCTTTGCTCAGTTGGCAATGCGGGCAGATGATCTCCATGGGGTCTCCGGTCATCCGTGCGCAGAGGCTGTCGCCGGGCCTCTTGCCGTGCCTTGCTGCATCAGGGTCACCATGATGGCCTTCTGCACGTGCAGCCGGTTTTCCGCCTCGTCAAAAATCACCGAGTGGCGGCTTTCGATGACGTCGTCGGTAATCTCCTCATCGCGGTGGGCGGGCAGGCAGTGCAGGACAATGCAGTCTGCGTCGGCGGCGGCCACGAGCGCACCGTTGATCTGGAACCCGGCGAAAGCCTGCCGGCGCTTCTCCTGCTCTTCTTCCTGGCCCATGCTGGCCCAGACGTCGGTATTGAGGACCGTGGCGCCGCGCGCGGCTTCGAACGGGTCGTTCGTGTAAATGATGTTCGCTCCGGCCCGGGCGGCCCGCTCACGCACCCCGGCGTCCGGTTCATAGCCGGCGGGGGTGGCGACGCGCAGTTCGAAGCCGAACACGGACGCCGCGTTGATCCAGCTGTTGGCCATGTTGTTGCCGTCGCCGATCCAGCAGAAGATCTGGCCGGCGTAAGACCCTTTGTGCTCGATGACCGTGAACAGATCGGCCATCAGCTGGCAGGGATGATACATATCGGTCAAACCGTTGATCACGGGGATCGTGCTGGCGCGGGCCAGATCTTCGACCAGCTGCTGGGAGAAGGTCCGGATCATGATGCCGTCGACATAGCGCGACATGACGCGGCCGGTGTCGCGGATCGGTTCGCCGCGGCCCATCTGGGTCGTTCCGGAAGAGAGGAACAGGGCGTGGCCGCCCAGCTGGAACATACCGACTTCGAAAGACACGCGGGTGCGGGTCGAGCTCTTTTCGAACAGCATGCCGAGCGTCTGCCCGGCCAGCAGGTGGTGCTGCCGGCGCTGCTGCTGCTGTCTTTTGAGGTCTTTGGTCAAAGCGAAGATCCCGTCGAGGTCCTCGCGCCGCCAGTCACTGAGACAGAGAAAATCTTTTTTCATACAAACTCCTTGCGCGCTAGCATTCAATGGCTTTTTTCAGGCCGTCGCTGCCGGGAACTCGGGCTGAATCTGGTGCAAGCGACGGGTTGCGGCCTGGAAGTAGCTCTCATCAAGTTCCATGCCGGTAAACCGGCGCTCCAGCTCCAGGGCGGCCACTGCGGTCGAACCGACCCCCATGAAGGGGTCGAGCACCAGGTCGCCGGGGTTGCTGGCAATGCCGATCAGATGTTTCAGCAGACCGACCGGTTTTTGGGTCGGATGCTTGGGGTCTTTCAGCCGCTCCGGAGACATGCAGATCGGGCTCTGGAAAAAATTGTGCATCTCGTTTTGCTTGCCGAAGTTCCAGGTGTGCTGCTTGTTCCACATGCAGACAATCAATTCGCAGCTGTTCAAAAAACCCTGCTTGCGAATTTTCGGCACCGGATTGGTTTTGTGCCAGACGAAAAACTGAAACGTATTGAAGACCGGATCGAAAATCTCGTGCCAGCGCCCCAGCATGTTGTAGGAGCAGAAGGCAAACAGGTTGCCGGTCGGCTTCAGCACTCGCAGGAACTCGGTTTTGAATTCAGCCGGGTCAAAATGGCGATCCCACTCCGCCAGGTCATTGTTGATATCCGCCCGCCAGGAAAATTGCATATTGCCCGTCGAATAGGGGCTCAAGTTATAGGGCGGGTCGGTGAGCAACAGGTCTACGGACCGGTCTGGTACCCGGGGCAGCAAGGTCCGGCAGTCACCCTGCAGCAGGGTAAGGTCTGTTGCCGCATGCTCAGCCAATATCAGGGCGACTCCGGGCAACTCGCCAGGGTCTCGTCGAGGATGCCCATCGCCTCGTCGATCTCTTCACGACTGACGATCAGCGGCGGCAGGAATCTGAGCACCTTGCCGACCGTGCAGTTGATCAGCAGGCCGCGCTGCATCGCCTGCTTGACGATATCGGCGCCGTCGATAGTCATTTCCATGCCGAGGATCAGGCCGCGCCCGCGCACTTCCCTGATGAAAGGATATTTCCGGCGGAGGTCTTCCAGTTTGTTGCGCAGATAGGCGCCCGCCGCCCTGCAGTTGTCCAGCACGCCGTCGTCGACCAGGGTCTGCATGGCCGCCAGGGCGGCGCTGCAGAGCAGCGGGTTGCCGCCGAAGGTGGAGCCGTGGGTGCCCGGGCCGAGGCTTTCGGCATATTGCCGGCGTGCCAGCATGGCGCCGATCGGCGGTCCGCCGGCCAGGGCCTTGGCGAGGGTCATGACGTCCGGTGCGACCCCTTCCTGCTCGTAGGCCCAGAGTGAACCGGTCCGCCCGCAGCCGACCTGGACCTCATCGTAAATCAGCAGCAGACCGTGCGCGTCGCACAGCTGCCTGACCGCCTGCAGGTAGCCGGGCGGCGGAACGTTGACGCCGCCTTCGCCCTGGACCGGTTCCAGCATGACCGCACAGGTGCCGGTATTGATTGTCGCCCGCAGTGCGTCGAGGTCGCCGAAAGGTACGTAGCGGAAGCCCGGCAGCATGGGCGCGAAGCCGGCCCGGACTTTCTCCTGGCCGGTTGCGCTGATGGTGGCGAGGGTGCGACCGTGGAAGGAGGCCAGGGCGGTGATGACTTCAAAACGCTGCTCACCGAAGGTTTCCTGGCTGTATTTGCGGGCCAGTTTGATGGCCGCCTCGTTGGCCTCCGCGCCGGAGTTGCAGAAAAACACCTGGTCGGCAAAAGAGCGCGCGCACAGCCATTCGGCCAGTTCGATCTGCTGGGGGATGTGATAGAAGTTGGAGCAGTGCAGCAGCTTGCCGGCCTGTTCGCGCAGGGCCGCGACGACTTTCGGATGGCAGTGGCCCAGGCCGTTGACCGCGACCCCGGCAACAAAGTCGAGATAGCTTTTGCCGTCTGCGTCCCAGAGCCGGCAGCCTTCGCCGCGCACCGCCACCAGCGGGAAGCGGCCATAGGTTTTCATGACGTGCTGCCCGGCGCGATCAATCCAGTTCTGTGTAAGACTCATTGCGAGATCCATAAAATAAGGAAAAAACCTGTTCAGCCATCGAGCGACGACGTAAAGTCCGCTACCGCGGTGCCGATCCCCTTGTCGGTAAAGATTTCCAGCAGGCAGGCATGCTCGATGCGGCCGTCGATGATGTGGGTCTTCTTGACCCCGGCCCTGACCGCATCCCGGCAGCAGGTGACCTTCGGAATCATGCCGCCGGCGATCGTGCCATCATCGATCAGGCCGTCCACGGCTTCAACATCGATGGTCGAGATCAGCTCTCCCTGTTTGTCCTTGACCCCGGTGACATCAGTCAGCAGGATGAGCTTTTCCGCCTTGAGAGCAGACGCAATCTGGCCGGCCACCAGGTCGGCGTTGATGTTGTAGGTCTCGCCGGCGTGACCGACGCCGACCGGAGCGATGACCGGAATGAAGTTGGCCTGTTCCAGGGCCCGGATGATCTCCGGACGGACCAGTTCCACTTCGCCGACCTGGCCGATGTCGATGATTTCGGGCGTCAGGGTGTCCGGGTTGAGCGTCGTCATTTCCATTTTGCGTGCCGTGATCAACTGGCCGTCCTTGCCGGTCAGGCCGACCGCCTTGCCGCCGTGCAGGTTGATATTGGCGACGATCTCCTTGTTGACCCGGCCGCCGAGCACCATTTCAACCACATCCATGGTGTCGCTGTCGGTCACCCGCATGCCACGCACGAAACGGCTTTGCAGCCCCATCTGTTCCATGACCTTGCCGATCTGGGGGCCGCCGCCATGGACCACGACCGGGTTGAGGCCGATGTACTTCATCAAGATGATGTCTTTGGCGAAGGATTCCTTGAGGCGCTCTTCGACCATGGCGTTGCCGCCGTACTTGATGACGATGGTCTGGTTGGCAAACCGCCGGATGTACGGCAGCGCCTCGATGAGCACGTTGGCTTTTCTGATGAGTTCTTCCATGGCTGTCCTGTCCTGCCTGGTGAGAGGTCCTGTCGATCAAGCTGACGCAAAAGCCGGCAATGCCAAATGCTCAATCAGAGGATGTAGCGCGCCAGGTCTTCGTCGGCGGCAATGTCGGCCAGGCGACTGCGCACGAATTCGGCGTCGATGTTGACCTGCTTCTCTTTCCTTTCCGGAGCCTCGAAGGAGATCTCATCCAGCAGAGTCTCAAGAATGGTATGCAGCCGCCGGGCGCCGATGTTTTCGGTGCGTTCATTGACCTGGCTGGCCATGCGGGCGATCTCTTCGATCGCATCCGCGGTGATTTCAAGCGTGATCCCTTCGGTTTTCATCAACGCCTGGTACTGGCGGATCAGGGCGTTTTTCGGTTCGGTCAGGATCCGTACGAAGTCGTGCTGGTTCAAGCTCTCCAACTCGACCCGGATCGGAAAGCGGCCCTGCAGTTCCGGGATCAGGTCCGACGGTTTGGTGACATGAAAGGCGCCGGCGGCCAGAAACAGGATGTGGTCGGTCTTGACCGGTCCGTATTTGGTGTTCACCGTGCTGCCTTCGACGATCGGCAGAATGTCGCGCTGCACGCCTTCCCGGGAAATCTCCGGGCCGTGGCCGCCTTCGCGGCTGGCGATTTTGTCGATTTCGTCGATGAAGATAATGCCGCTCTGCTCGGTGCGCTCCCTGGCCAGGGACTGCACCTTGTCCATATCGACCAGTTTTTCGGCCTCGGCTTCCAGCAGAACCTCTCTGGCCTCCCTGACTTTCATGGTCCGCCGTTTGGTTTTCTGCGGGAAGAGGTTGCCGAACATCTCCTTGACATTGAAGCCCATTTCTTCGGTGCCCTGCGGGCCAAAAACCTGCATGCTCGGCCCCTGGCTGTCCTGCACTTCGACTTCGACGGAGCGTTCATCCAGTTCGCCCATGCGCAGCAGCTGGCGCAGTTTCTCCCGGGTTCCGCTGTCGCGGCCTTTGCCCGTTTCGGCGGACAAGCCGGTCTCCGTCGCCGGCGCGGCCGCCTGGAACCCGCCCGGCAGCAGCAGGTCGAGCAGCCGGTCTTCCGCCAGAGTTTCGGCTTTGATCCGCTGCTGGCGGGTTTCTTCTTCCTTGACCATGCCGATGGCAAGCTCCATCAGGTCGCGGACCATGCTCTCGACGTCGCGCCCGATGTAGCCGACTTCGGTAAACTTGCTCGCTTCCACCTTGACGAACGGTGCCTGGGCCAGACGCGCCAGGCGGCGGGCAATTTCGGTTTTGCCGACCCCGGTCGGGCCGATCATGATGATGTTTTTCGGAGCGATCTCATCGCGCAGGTCCGGGCTGACGTGCTGGCGGCGCCAGCGGTTGCGCAGGGCAATGGCAACGGCCCGTTTCGCCTTGTGCTGACCAACGATGTAGCGGTCCAGTTCCGAGACGATTTCGCGGGGGGTAAAGTTGTTCAAGCCAGGGTCTCCACAATGATTTTGTCGTTGGTAAAAACGCAGATGTCCGCGGCAATCCGCAGGGCGGTGGCGGCAATCTCGGCCGGCGACTGTTCGGTATGTTCGAGCAGGGCCCGGGCGGCAGCCTGGGCGTAGGGGCCGCCCGAACCGATGGCGGCGATGCCGGCTTCCGGCTCGATCACATCGCCGGCGCCGGACAGGATCAGCGTGGTCTCGCGGTCGGCGACGATCAGCAGGGCTTCGAGCCGGCGCAGGATGCGGTCGGTGCGCCAGTCCTTGGCGAGCTCAACCGCGGCGCGCTGCAGATTGCCGCGATGTTCCTGCAGCTTGCCCTCGAACTTCTCAAAGAGCGTGAAGGCATCGGCGGTGCTGCCGGCGAACCCGGCCAGGACCTGGCCGTCGAACATCCGCCTGAGCTTGCGCGCCGTATGTTTCATGACGGTATTCCCCAGCGAGACCTGGCCGTCGCCGGCCAGGGCCACCAGGCTGCCGCGTCTGACGCTGACAATCGTCGTCCCCTTGAACATGCCGGGCTCCTTTGCTGCGGCCTCCCGTAAACGGGGAGCCTGAGCTGAAAGTTAAACAAAACATATACCATAAGCGTTCGGATAAACAAAGAAAAATGCCTGGAAAAAGGCTTTGCCGCGAGGTTCTTCAGGGCCCGGAATCCTGGGCTGCCCGGGAATGTGCCGGCGGGCGGGGCAGGCTGATGGTGACGGTCGTGCCCTTGCCCGGCTCACTGTCGAGGACCAGCTTGCCGTTTTGGTCGCCAATAAACTTGCGTGCGTAGAAAAGCCCCAGGCCGAAGCCACGCACCTGGCCGCTGTGGGCCGGATCGACCTGGTAGAATTTTTCGAACACCCTGGGCAGGTTCTCTTCGGCAATGCCGGGTCCGTTGTCGCTGATCGACAGGGCCACCGCGGTTTCTCCAGCCTCTCCGGCCAGGCAGATTTCCCCGCCGGGCGGCGTGAATTTGATGGCATTATCGAACAGCGCGTCCAGGGTAAAACGGGTGCGCTGTCTGTCGAGCGCGAGGGCCGGCAGACTGCCGGGCAGCTTGTTGAGCAGGGCAACGCCCTTGTCTTCCGCCAACAGCCGTTTTTGGGCGAGCGAGGAAAGGGCGATCTCTCTGAGGTCCTGCCGGGTGAGGGTGGGGAGGGCGTCCTGAAGGATGACGTCGCTGTAATACAGCAGGTCCTGGATCAGGTGGGCCAGGTAGTCGGCTTCGTTGCGGATTGCGCCGAGCACCGCAGCAAAGTCCCCATCGGTGGGGCTGATCGCCCCGTTGGCGAGGTTCTGGATGAACAGCGAGATGCTGGTGGTGGGTGTGCGCAGCTTGTGGGAAATCAGACCGAGAAATTCGGTTTTGAGACGATCGAGCTGCTTGAGTTGCAAAAGTTCCTGGCGCAGGCGTTTGCCCTCCAGGGCTTTGGTAATCGTCGCTTTCAGCTGCATCAGGTTGAGCGGCTTGTGAATAAAGTCGTCGGCCTTGGCTTTGAGGGCGCGCAGGATGATCTCCTTGTCGCCGAAGCCCGTCATGATTACGACCAGCTGATCAGGGTCCCGCTTTCTGATTTCCTCAAGCAGTTCAAGACCGTTCATGACCGGCATCATGATGTCGGTCAAAACGAGGTCGACGGGGCGCTCCTGCATGATGTCGAGGGCCTGTCGACCGTCGGTGGCCTTGAATACCTTATATTCCTTGAGTGCCCGGGCGCAGAGATCGAGAATCGCGGTTTCATCGTCAACCGCGAGAATGGTTATCGACGGTGGCTCCTGGCTTAACTGGGGCTGGCCGAGCATTTGAATGCGCACGGCAGATCCTTTCCGCGCATCAGTTGTTGAGGGTGTCGGCAATCAGGCCGGGAATTTTGCCCAGGGCGGCATCGAGTTTCTCGGGCTGCGACCCGCCGGCCTGGGCCAGGTCGGGTCGCCCGCCACCGCGCCCGCCGACTTCGGCGGCGAGCGCCGCGACCAGCTTGCCGGCGTGCAGGCGGTCGGTCAAATCCCTGGTGACCGCGACCAGCAGATTGACCTTGCCTTCGAACGGGCAGCCGATGGCCACCACGCCACTGCCCAGCTTGTCGCGCAGCTTGTCGGCCATGTCGCGCAGACCCTTGCTGTCCGCGGATTCAACCCGCGCTGCCAGCAGCTTGACCCCTGCGACATCCTGGACCTGACTCAGAATGTCCTCGGCCTGACCGGCCTTCAGCCGGCTTTCCAGGGTGGCCAGCTCCCTTTCGAGTTCCTTCTGGCGCTCGGTCAGGCGAACCAGCCGGTTTTCCAGTTGGGAACGGTCGCTTTTGACCAGGCTGGCCATCCGGGTGATGGTTTCCTCCTGCTGCTGCACGAGGGCCAGCGCTGCGCCGCCGGTGACCGCCTCGATACGGCGCACGCCGGCGGCGATGCCCGATTCCTGGACAATTTTGAACAAGCCGATATCGCCGGCCGCAGCAGTGTGGGTCCCGCCGCACAGCTCCATGCTGAACTCGCCGAGATTGACCACCCGGACCCGCTCGCCGTATTTTTCGCCGAACAGGGCGGTTGCTCCGGCGCTGATCGCCTGCTCATGAGCCATTTCATCAGTATGTACGGCGGCGTTTTCGCGGATATGCCGGTTGACCTCCATCTCGATCCGTTTAAGCTCCTGCGGCGTGATGGCGGAGAAATGGTTGAAGTCGAAGCGCAGGCGCTCCGGGGCGACCAGGGAGCCGGCTTGCTTGACATGGTCGCCAAGGACCTCGACCAGGACGGCATGCAGAATATGGGTTGCGGTATGATTAAGTGCCGTGGCCTGGCGAGCCTCGTTATCCACGCTCAGTTCGACCTGCTGGCCGATCTGCAGGGTGCCCCGGGTCACTTTGCCGACGTGGACGGTCAGGTTGGGCAGCGGCTTGCGGGTATCGGTCACGCTCAGTTCGCCGTCCGGCCCGGTCAGAGTGCCGGAGTCGCCGACCTGTCCACCCGATTCGCCGTAGAATGGCGTACATCCGGTGACAATTTCAACCTGCTCGCCGGCCCTGGCCTGGCTGACCTGTTCGCCATCGTGGATGATTGCTGTGATCAGGGAGTTGTCAGTCAGCTGGGCGTAGCCGCTGAAGGTCGATGTGAAGCCCTGCTCGACGAGCTGGCGATAGATGCCTTCGATCGCCTCTTCACCGGAACCCTTCCAGTGTTCACGGGCTTTTCGACGCTGTTCTTCCATGCATTCTGCAAAGCCGGTCTCATCGATGCTGAAGCCGTCCGCCTGGACGATGTCGGCGGTCAGGTCGGCCGGGAAGCCGTAGGTGTCGTAAAGCTTGAACAGGATCGGCCCGGGGATGGTGTGTTCCCCCGATGTTCTGAGTCGGGCGACTTCCTCGTTGAGGATGCGCAGACCCTTGTCAAGGGTGTTCATGAAACGTTCTTCCTCGTTCTTGACGATCTTGGCGACGAATTGTTTGCGCCCGGCTTCTTCGGGATAGGCGGTCGCCATCGATTCCAGCACGAAGGTCGAGGTTTTGTGGAGGACCGGGTCTGCAAAACCGAGCATCTTGGCATGCCGCATGGCGCGGCGCATGATGCGGCGCAGCACGTAGCCGCGGCCTTCGTTGCTGGGCAGCACGCCATCGGCGATCAGGTAGGCGGTGGCCCGGCTGTGGTCGGCCATGACCCGCATCGAGATGTCATCGTTGGCATCATCTCCGTAGCGTTTGCCGGCAAGTTCCTCGATGAAGCTGATAATGCCGCGCAGCAGGTCGGTATCGTAATTCGATTTGACTTGCTGGATGACCGTGGCCAGCCTCTCCAGGCCCATGCCGGTATCGACGGCCGGCTTGGGCAGGGGGGTCAGGGTGCCGTCACTGCTGCGGTTGAACTGCATGAAGACGTTGTTCCAGATCTCCATGTAGCGGTCGCAATCGCAGCCGACCGTGCAGTCGGGATTGTGGCAGCCGACCTCGGCGCCGTTGTCGTAGAAAATTTCCGAACAGGGCCCGCAGGGACCGGTGTCGCCCATCGACCAGAAGTTGTCTTCTTCAAAGCGGAAAATGCGCTCGCGGGGGATGCCTTCCTGCTCATGCCAGATGTCGGCCGCTTCATCGTCGTCGGTATACACGGATACGTACAGGCGATCCTTGTCCAGGCTCAGCTCTTTGGTCAAAAACTCCCAGGCATAGGCAATCGCTGCGTGCTTGAAGTAGTCGCCGAAGGAGAAATTGCCGAGCATTTCAAAGAACGTGTGGTGGCGCGCAGTCCGGCCGACATTCTCCAGGTCATTGTGCTTGCCGCCGGCCCTGACGCACTTCTGGGAAGTCGCCGCACGAAGGTAGGCCCGTTTTTCCTGACCGAGGAAGCAGTCCTTGAACTGGTTCATCCCGGCGTTGGTGAACAGCAGGGTCGGGTCGTTATGGGGAACGAGCGAAGACGAGGGAACGACGGTATGACCACGGTCTTCGAAAAATTTCAGAAAGCGTGCGCGGAGTTGATTGCCGGTTAACATGGTTTCTACTATGATCCTTTCCTATTGAGTTTCTGCAGAATGCCGTTGAGGGAAAAGCCCCGTCTTTGCAAAAAGTGGATGACCCGGCGGCGCTCCCGGTCATCAGCCGTTGGATAATCGAAACCCGGGAAACGGCGTTCGAGCAGGTCACTCAGAACGGTATCATCGTCCAACTCTTCGCGGGCTTCCTGCAAGGCCCGGCAGGCGACCTGCTCGTCAATGCCGCGTTGTTTAAGGTCGATCAGGATCCGGTTGCCGACCGCGCGGCCGCTGCGCATCAGGCTGCGGGCCCTGGCCGCTGCATAACGGTCATCGTCGAGATAACCGCAGTCCCTGCAGCGCGCCACGACCTGTTCGATGGCCTCGGCCGAAACCGCCTTCTCCTGCAGTTTCCGGGTCAGTTCGGCAACCCCGTGGTCCCTGCGTTTCAGCATGCGCAGGGCAAGAGCCCAGGGGTCAGGCTTATTCGCTTTTTTCGAGACCGTCATCATCGCCACCGAAAGCATCCCAGGAGAGATCCGATGTGGAGGAAACTCCCGAAAACTTGAGCTTGAAGTCGTCCGGGTTGGAGGCCTGGCGGAGCGCCTCTTCAAAGGAAATCTGCTTGCTTCTCAGCAGGGCCATCAGTGACTGGTCGAAAGTCTGCATGCCGTAGGATTCGTAGCCCTGCTGGATGACCTCGGGCAGGGACTTGGTCAGGTCCTTGTCATCGATCATCTGCCGGACCCGCGCCGTTGAGACCATCACTTCCACAGCCGGAACGCGGCCCTTGCCGTCGATCCTCGGCACCAGGCGCATGGAGATGACGCCCTTGATGACTGCGGCCAGCTGGATGCGGATCTGCCGCTGCTGGAAAGGCGGGAAGACTGAAATGATGCGGTTCACCGTTTCGGTGGCATCGACCGTGTGCAGGGTCGACAACACCAGGTGGCCGGTTTCAGCCGCCATCAGGGCAGTCTCGATGGTTTCGTAGTCGCGCATTTCGCCCACCAGGATGACGTCCGGGTCCTGGCGCAGGGCGCTCTTCAGGGCGATCTGGAAACCTTCGGTATCCGAGCCGACCTCGCGCTGGTTGATGATGCTCTTCTTGTCGCGATGCAGAAATTCGATGGGGTCTTCAATGGTGACGATATG
>RRYU01022910.1_pt1 | contig 21959 bp, 34 predicted proteins | sample 2162651 | NCBI WGS metagenome assembly RRYU01 (sample SAMN10267283, study PRJNA491782) | microbial mat metagenome | isolation source: biomat in the production well | place: Japan: Minami-Kanto gas field, natural gas well KTG3 | collected 2017-06 | reverse complement strand
GGCCAGGTAATGACGATCAGTGCCGCCTACACCCCCACGGTGGCTGGCCGTTCTGATATGGGCTGGATCAAGTTTGAAGAATTCAGCAGCAGCCATGCCTGCCACGGCGTGGGGATGATCGGCAATGGTGAATATGTGGCACCGGCCTGTTCACTGACAGTATCGGGTCCGGGCTATGCTGGATTCAGAAAGCTGGGATCGTGGATAGACCTGGGCACTGAAAATGCCGGGGTGAATGTTTCCGATAGCTTCAAGATCTACAACCAGACAGCAAGCACCGTAACGGTCACGGGAACCATTGAGCAAAGCACCACCACTTCCGGATATTTCCAGGTGAATGAATCCGGCGCGGCATTTGGAAGTAGTGTCACCCTGACCATTGCACCCACTGGCACCGCCACCTGTTTTGCCAAATTCACCAACAGCTATGCGTCCGATGAAATTGACGACAGCATCAGCCGCTTGGCCCAGATCGAGTGGACCAGCGGGGATCTGGACCTGGGTGTGTGTGGTGACACCAACCTGCATGTGTCCATCATCCCCTACGGCACGGTGTGGAAGGCAGACGAAAAACTAGATTTTGGCCAGGTGGAAGTTGGAAGGCGGCGGCGCGTCCAGGTCAATGTCCACAACTATGCCCGGCTGCCCGTGGCCAGGACCATCACCGGCAATAGCTCAGATGGCCAGTTTGATTTCCTAAACGGCACCACGGAAACGGGAACGGTGGCCAAGTCTCTGTTCCTTTCCCAGCCCGGCGTGTGGACTAATAATATGCAGTTTGCGCCGACTGCCACCGGCCAGCAAACCGCCAACATCACCTGGTCCATCACCGGCTACACAATTCAAACCACCACCATGACGGGCGTGGGGTACTACGCGCCGGAAGCCCATGTTGTCAGCGGCACCAATTCTGCGGGCAGCAGCGCCATGGATGGTTACAGCTTCGGTGAAGTTCCTGTGGGATCCACGGCCACCGGAACGGCCACAGTTCACAACATTGGCGGCACCGCTGATGTGAAATTGCGTCTGGCCTACCCCACGATTGATTCCAGCCGGGGCAATATGTCGGTGACGGTGGTTGCCAGCAGTAGCGCCAGCGGTGATGGGTCACACTATAATATCGCCTATGGTGGCTATGTGCGTGTGCGCATGATCTACGCGCCGACCGCCAACCAGTATGGTTCTGATGTTGGCAAGGTGGCCTTCGGTGATGGTGTTGGGATCACCCTGCTGGGTAAGGGGGTTTCTGAAAACAACTTTGTCATAGTTTCCCCAAGTTCCATGGCCGTGCGCGGCACGCCCGGAGTGGCCACCACCATCTATGGTCCCACCATTAAATCCTTTGTGGATACGATGGTGACCGGCTTTGCGGAAAGTGATAACAGCATGTTTCGCCTGGCCAGCCACACCAGTGACAATGGTGGCTATCAGGGTGGGTGGGATCAGGGACTGTGGGCTGTGTGGAACTACGGCAACTGTGCGTTCAAGGTCACCTTCGCCCCACCCTCTGGAACGCCTGATGGAACCTACCAGGGCCGCATAAAAATCCAGGGTGATGTTGTCGAAACCGTGACTGTGGTGGGAACCATTGATAGTACGATGCGCGGATCGTTAACCCACCCCATGGAAATCCAGGGCTGCAATCTATTCCTGGACCCGGATGCCAATGTCCAGGGGTGGACGCATGGCGCGGCCGTGTCCAGCGCTGTGGATGCATCAGCCATGGGAAATGATTTCGAGCAAACCAGCAGCACCAGGCGGCCGACCTGTGCCACCGGTGTGATGGGCGTGGGCAGTAACAAGGATGCGCTGGACTATGATGCCAGCACCTATGATAACTTGCAAAGCGTTCTGGCCAGCGGCACAGACACTGTGCTGCACAGCAATGATGATGGGTGGACCCTGTTTGCCGTGATCAATCACGCCAAGCACGGTGGCGGCATTGCCAGCCGGTACTGCTACAACCAGGATGATTCCCGCGAGTGGTACACGCGCACCAACGCGCACTGGATCGCTGAAGAAAAAACACCCTATGAAGCGCCCTATGGTGCCACCTACTCTGTCACATCTGGTGTGGACCACATCCTGGCCTTGCGGTGGACACCCACCGAAAAGCTGCAGGTGTGGGAAGATGGTGTGCTGGTTGCCAGCGCCACGAGTGGTTGCACGGACATTCCGATCACCAGCGGGTGTGAATTGATCCTGGGTGGCGCGTGCCACGGCGCATCCAACAACTACGATGGATACATGGGCCATGTGATTTCATACAACCGAGCGCTGACCAGTGGCACGGAAGGTGAGATGGAAAGGGTCTTTGCGTGGCTAAATGATGATTACGGGGGAATGTACTGATGAAACACATAGCTATTTCCATTGGGCACTTTCCGGGTTCAGAAGGCGCGGGCGTGGATCCGTTTCAAGAGTATCCGCTATTGGCCCCCGTGGCTGGGTTTGTGATCCGCTACCTACACGGGCACGGCCACCAGGCGTGGATGGTGCCTGCAGGCCCATTGGAAGAAAAAGTGTTGTGGGTGAACACCAAGGGGTTTGACCTGGTGGTGGACATTCACGCCAACGCTGGTGGCGGCCACGGGTGTGAAACGCTGCACCACCCACACAGCCAGCGCGGCAAAACCTTTGCGCGGATTGTCCAGGAACACCTGCCCGGCATGATCAGTGAAAAAGACCGGGGAGCAAAGCCGGGCTACTATCGCGGTGACCCCGGGCGCGGGGTTTGTTACTGGCTGGAAAAGACAAAGGAACCGGCACTGATTTTAGAACCTGTGTTCATGGACAATGAACCCGGGATGAACAAGCTGAAGCACACCCCAGAAAACTTGGGCAGATCTATTGCCCATGCGCTGGCCATGTGCTTCACTGAACCGGAGGAATGAAAAAATGAAGGTGGAAGGAAACATGAAGCTGGAAGGTAAACGGAAACTGTTAATGGGCCTGATCGCTGGTGTGGCCATGTTCTTGGTTGAAGGTCTAGGCTGGGATCCCGCCCAGGTTGACCGACTGCAGGAAGTGGTTGTGTGGCTGGTGGCCCTTTACTTTGGCGGCAATGTTTTGGAACACTTCACTGGTGCAATGAAGGTGTGGGCCGTAGAGAAGTTTAAGAAGTAGCACTGGTGGCCCCCATCTTAACAATGGGACGCACAACCCATGTGGTGGCGTTCAAAATTACTTCAGGGGGCCACCTTCATTTCAAACCAGAGGGGATGAAGCATGAAGCGTTTATGGGTTTTGCTGCTGGTGATGCTGATGGCTATGCCAGCGGCTTCAATCAACCTAAGGCTTGATGGGATTGGGTTGGGCCATGCGCCCGGCCCCATGGTCACACAGTCCATGCTTGGCCTGGCTGAAGTGGGTTTTGGTTTTCGTGATTTCACTGTGGATCCGGAAGCCAGCACTGCCCACTTCGTGCCATCCTGGGATGTTACCTTTATTCATGCTGCTGGCGTTTTCGGCCGTGCCGGTTCCAGTTTTAGCTGGGATATGATCTACGGCCTGGGCTATCGGTTTGTGATTGCAGAGGGCATGGGTTTTGAAATCTACTATGGGTGGCTGATGCCAAAAGATGTGGAAGTCCTAGAGTTCTACCAGGTCGAGCCTGGCGCAATCGGCGTTAATCTATGGGGCACCTTCTGACCAGGGTGCCCCGGCAATAGCTTCCCCCAGCCCGACTTGGGCAAAAAGCGTGGGCAAGCGCACCCCCCGGCCACCTGGCTGGGGGGTTTCTATTTTATTGGCCGCCATTGGCTTAGAAGAATAAAAGGCAGGCCTGATATTGGGGCTTGATATTGGCACCCGATATGTTACCATTATTCCAACCCGAACAATGGAGGGACACAGAATGAATGAACCCACTTTCAAAATTATCTTCAGTGAACAGGCTGGCAGCTTTTACATCATCACGGTGGAACGGGCCTGTGGTAAAAGGATCGCTTTCACTTTTTCACTACTGCACACGGAAACCGATGTGCCCATAGCAGCCCGGATTCCCAATGGCCCTTTGGTTGATCCGTTTAAGTATCAAGGATCAATGAAGCATGCCATTAGCCACTACCGTGAATTGAGGAACTAAACCCACACGGGGGCCACATGGCCCCCTTTACCTGAACACTGGAAGGTAAAACATGGAAATGAAAAGAAGCACCCGGAAACCCCACAACCACATCACTGGCTATGTGGCAGAACAGAAATGCAAGGCCCCCTGTGGTGGGCACATAGTAATTTACGATAGGGAGCGGGGGTTTGATATTGATGCTGATTCCCGGTGGATTGTGATGCATGAACCAAGTTCCCTGCATGTGGCCGTTGCAAGCCTGAAGGCCGCACGGGAAGTGCTAAAGGTGGCGGTTCACATACCCAGGCACTATTGCCTTGACCCCACCGCCACGGACAATTGCCCAGATCCCTGTGGGGGTTAATCCTGAACAGGTGCCATGGGCATCCCCCTGGGGGTGCCCATCCACCTGGGGAATTCACCCCGGGTTCCGAACAATGGAGGACACTAGAATGGGAAGCGAAAAAAACAAGGACTACGCCCAGAACAATCAACTGTTCATTGAGGCTTGCAGGCTGGCAGTGATCACACCCACGCGAAGGCAGGCCAGCAAGTTCCGCCAGGGCCGTGGCGCTGCCTATCGTCTGATCAATCAGGCGCGTGTTTCACTGCGGGAGAAAGGTGGCAAGGCGTGAAAACCAAAACCACTGAAGATGTGTTGCGAGAATACAGCATACAGCCAGGAACGGAATGTGACTTGATGCATGCCACAGCCCAACTGGTGGCTGGCGCAACCAATCTGCTGCAGGCCACCACGGAACTGCCTGTTGGCCCAGGCCCAGCGGGCCAGATGCGGGAAGCCTTGATGGTTTCGGCCACCCAGGCGCACGCCAACATCAGCAAGGTGGCTATCGCGTTCTACATGGCCAGTGTTATGCTTAAAAAAGTGGGGGGGTGACCATGCAGAAGGTTAGAATAGAAAAGGATGATGTGTTGACCTGCCCACACTGCCAGGGTCGTGTGGCCAAGGGCTATGCCGACAACGGCAACTGGCACCTGTATGAAGTGCGTGGCATCCGTGTGATCTATCGGCTATCGCTTCGCCACACGGTGGCGCGTTGTGATAAGGCAAGGGGGTCGCGGGATGATCATCAACCGGCCAAGGGATAGCCAGCGCCAGAAGGTTTACACATGGGAAGATCGTGAACTGATCCAGCTGCATTCCCCCAGGCTTGACCTGGGGGAAGTGGCCAGCCTGGTGGAAGAGTGCCTGCACCTTTTTGCGGAGTATCACCAGCCACGGATTCAGGATGGCCGTGGCACGCGCCGACCCTTTGCCGGTGCATGGCGCATGAACTTCCCGATGCATGCCCGCACCCCGGTGATAGTTTGCCATGAAGCGGCCCACACTTATCAGTTCAGGTTGTTTGGCAGTTCCCGGGTTGAAGTTCACGGCCCGGAGTTCATGCGGATCTACTTGGAAATGTTGGCGGCCGTTGATGGCTGGCCGCTGTCCATGCTTGAAAACAGTGCCAGGCGCTGGGGCCTTCGTGTGGCCAAGCGCCAGCGCCACCTTATCCCGTGCGCGGGGTTCACCTTTAACAATGCTGCAAAGCGATAGGGGTATCATGCCAATGAGTTTCCCAACGATTGAAAGTCTGCGAAGTGCGGCCGAGTTGCACAAATTCCGTGAACCACTAGAGGGTGAAACGGTGGGGGAGTATCGCCACCACCTGGCCAACCACGCCCAGTACACCGACCCCATAGAGGCCATGGAGATCAGGACCGGCAAAGGGTGGGATGCATTCACTGATGAAGAAAACCTGGAAATGCTGGCCCGCACCGCTTCGATTAATCACGACAAGGACCGCATGAAGATGGAGGGTGACCTTGCCTAATACAAGTTTGGACCCCAGCCCCAAGAATATCCGGCTGACCGTGGTGCCAGAGGGTGACCAGTTCAAAGTGGTAGAAATCGTTGGTGGCACACTGCTTTCCAGCGTGGGTGACCTGGTTCCCAAGTCCAGCCTGGTTGCCTGGGGCTTGTCCGGGGTCCGGGTTGTGGTCCGGGTGGCTTGACATTATCGGCCACTTATACTAAACCAGTGGGCCTACTTCAAAGGGAAGGTGAAACATGGCACAGACAAACCGGGCGGTGAAGCAGCCGACAACCCACGAAGGTGGGCGCGGTAGGCAGTTTCCCCCGGCCGTAGAACTAAAGCGCACCGTGGCAACATGCATGCTTTGGGAACCCACCTTTTATGAGTCCGGCGATAGCATTGCCCAGCGCATTGCCGACCTGGCCACGAAGGTGGACCCGCTGCAGGTGGATGAAATCGCGCACTGGGCCAAGCATGAACTGAAGTTGCGCCATGTGCCGTTGTACCTTGCGCTGCACACCCTTGGGCGCTATGACGGGGCCAGGGCGCTGATCCGCACGCTAGTCCAGCGGCCTGATGAACTGGCCGAAATGCTTTCCATGTGGTTTCACATCAAGGGAAGGAAGCCGGGCGATAAGGACCGGCCGCCGATCCCTGCAGCTTTAAAGAAGGGCCTGGCTGATGCGTTCACCAAGTTTGATGAATACCAGTTGGCCAAGTGGAACCGAATGGATAAGGCCATCAAGTTGCGGGATGTGCTTTTCCTGACACACCCCAAGCCGGTGGATGCCAAGCAGGCCGCGCTGTGGGAAGCCCTGGTGGATGGGAAGCTGAAAACCCCGGACACCTGGGAAACCCGTTTGAGTGCGGGCCAGGAAAAGGGCCAGGCGTTTGCTGACTTGCTAAAGGCTGGGAAGCTGGGCGCAACAGCCCTGCTTAAGAACCTACGCAACATGGATGAAGGCGGCACGGATCGTGCCCTGGTTGTTGAAGGTTTGCGCAAGGCCAACTGGAAAAAGGTGCTGCCGTTCCGGTTCATGTCTGCATGGATGGCCGCACCCAGTTTTAGTGTGCAGCTTGATGAAGCATTCCAGCAGGCATCCAAGGCTGCCAGGTGCCCCAGTGGCCGGGCACTGGTCCTGGTGGATGTGTCCGGGTCTATGACAATCCCGGTTAGCCAGAAAAGCACACTGTCCAGGGTCGATGCTGCAGGCTGTATGGCAGCCACGATTCAGGCGGCCATGGATGATTCTGTGGTGTGGCACTTCAGCAATGATTCTGACATGACCCCCGGCCAGGGCCTGGGCCTGGTGCAGTCCCTTCGCAATGTGTGCGGTGGCGGCACCTACATTGGCGGTGCCCTGAAGAATATGGCCAACCACTACCTGGGTCAGAAGTGGGATTGGTTGTTTATTATCACAGATGAACAGGCCCACGACACCATCACGGTGCTGCCGCATGCGGAACGCATTGTGGTGGTCAATGTTGCGCCCTACCAGACGGGCGTGGCGCTGGACAAGAACATCACCCGGATCCATGGTTTCAGTGAAGGCATCCTGTCCTATCTGGAAGTGGACCAGGCGCTGGTGGATCGCCACCAGGTTGACAGCACACCGGGGGATGAAGTATGACAGTGAATCAATGGCTGGCGGTGAAGGCCAGGGGCTACTTCGATTGGACGAAACCACGCCCCGCGCCGTTTGTTCCCCAGCTTTTGCTGTGCCTTGCCGGAAGCCAGCGTGGTTCAATCCCACGGCACAGCACCTGCCAAGCGGTGAAGCATTGGGTTACTTCGACTTGTAATCGAGTGTGCCCAGGTTCGAGTCCTGGACCCCCAGCCTTTTTTACCTTGGGGGTTAGCTCAGTTGGTAGAGCAACTTTACCTGAGGCGCTTGTTCCCTTGGCTTCATTTTTCCGGGCGGTGAAGGGGCGGCTTACTTCGACTGTCAATCGAGAGGTCCCAGGTTCAAATCCTGGCCGCGCCCACGGGCGCTGTAGCTCAGTCTGGTTAGAGCGCTGTTTGGCTGCTTCGATTGTTCCCCCGGTTTCTAAATATCCCAGCGGTGAAGATGCGGGTTACATAGGTCGCCACCTTCTTGATAGGCACCCGCACCGTCTGTTCCCTGGGGTATTGCCTTGTTTGACCGCGGGGGTACACGGTGACCAGCAAAGCCCAAAGGAATTTGAAGCGGCTGCTAAAAGGCCACACACAGGAAGAGGTTGGGAAGATGCTGGGCGCATCCCAACCTTCCATCAGTGGCTGGCTTCGTGGGGATTATCCAATCCCGCGCACCGTTCAGATTTTAGCCCAGCGTTTAGTGGATGAATTGAAAACAAAAGCCCCGGCCTGATACCAGGCTGGGGCTGCTGCGTGTAGGGGAAGGCATGGCAGATAGCAAAAAGATCATTTACGAATATGAGATTGAAGCGGTGGACCACCAGGATGTGGTGCTGCCGCTGGGTGCCATGATCCTTTCCGTAATGGAGCGCACCCAGCGCCTGGTGTTGTTTGCCATGGTGGATCCCCTGCAGCCCGTGGAACCCTATCCCGTTTTTATTCACGCCACCGGTGAAGCCATCCATGAAGAGGCGTTCCGCTTTATCAATTCGGTCCAGCTTTCCCCCAGCGCCGTGGTCCTGCATGTGTTCGGTGGCCTGCCGCCCACGATCAAGAAACAACTTCAGCAGCGCCAGGTGGACATGGAGAAGGCCAGCCGCGCTGGCAATTCCGGGCTGTGGCTGCCCGGCCGGGAGGGGGCCAAGCATTGATGTTCCCCACACCGCATAGGGTGGCCCAGGTGGGCATGGAACACACAAGGTGGGCCATCCGTTCAAATAACGCTAAAGGGCCGCCCACAGCGGCCGATAGAAGTACACGGCACCCGGCCAGGGTTTGTGAAGATTCGAGGCCAACACTAGCCAGTAAACGGCCGGGTGCCAGCTTTACGGGGTTGTGGAAAACCCTGTGGAAAGGTGTGTGGAAGGCCGGGGGATAACTGGAATAGTGTGGATCTGTCCACATGTTTTCCACATGTTACCCACAGTGGCCACACCTTTAAACCGTTGTGGTTAGTGACATACCACTGCTTGTCCACATTATCCACAACCCCTACTGCTTCTAGCTTCTTAAATATCTAAGAAGAAGAAGAGAGGCCCTAACGAAAGGTTGCACTGATGAAAAGGATCTGGGGAAGTGAAACCCATGAAGGTGTCAGCGTGGGCAGTCTGTTTTCAGGTAGCGGGGCCATTGCGGTCCTGGCTTTGCTGATCGTGGGCCTGCTGGGGCTTGTGGCCTGTGGCGGCGATACGCCTGCCCAGTTGGATGCCCAGGTGGAAACCCCCACGGGGTTCATTTTGGAAGTGGAAGATTTACACATCATGGATGTGGTGGTCCCTGCCGGGTTCCCGGGTATCAAGCACATCTATTCATCCATGTTGGCCTGGGGAATCTATGAAGCCCAGCACCCCTGGGCAGCTGCCGCCCGCGCCGGTGGTGATCGTGAATGCGGCGGTGATGGCTGGACGGCCATGCCCGACCAGTTCCAGGATTGGTGTGATGAACCCATGTACTACCGCATTGACGGGGATAAGGGTGTGATCTGCACCGGCACGGAATGTGATCTGACCATGAACCAATCCCTGCGCATGTATCAGTGGCTGGCCGGGGTGATTGAAAACCAGGGCACCAACAGCAGTGACGGGAGCTAATCCTATGCAGGTAGAATTTCGTGGCGTGAAGGTGGCCAAGTTCAGAACAGATCAGGGCACGGAAATGACGGTGACCCCAGAACCCCATGTGGTTTTGGAAGTGGAAGCCGACTACAGCGGCGGTGTGGTCCACACCCTAGAAGATGCTGACAAAATCGCCACCGAACAGTTGAACTTTGGCCAGGCGTTTGATGCCATGCTAAACGGCCACTGGATCAGGCGGCGGTGCTGGATGGACAACCACCACATGGTTGTGCGCACTTCCTCTAGCAAGCGCCCGTGGCTTTTTAATCCCTCTGAAGATCGTGGTGGCAACAGCGCCTGGGTAATGGCGTGGTGCCCCACCAGTTCTGATCTAATCGCGGGGGATTGGGAAAGGGTGCGCCGGTAGCATGGAACACCGCCCAGATGTTTACAGGTTTGACCCCATAGCCCGGGCAAGAGTGTGGCCCAAGTCACACTGCCCGGTGTGTGGGATCAAGCTAGAACCTGGTCAGCAGCAGGATGATTGCTGCCGCAAGCCATCGATGGAAACAGAGTTGGCGGGCGTTCCATTCAGTGAAGCCACATTCCTGGACCTGCTGGAACGGGGCTACACCACCCACATGATCAGGAAGCTAACGGGGTGGACGCACCAGGATTGCAGGCGGGTCTATTTCAAGTGCCGGGATATGATCTGTGAACGGGAAGGCTTGGTGGGAAGAAACGGATGGCACAACTGGCAAAGGCGGCAACGCACGGAACGGCCCAGGGGCCAGGCCGTGCATGAAGAAGGGACCGGCAGTGATGCAGCCCAGGAAAAGTAGAAAGCGGGTCAAGGCTGCACGCGCCGGGCGCGACTTTGAACAGTGGTGTGCTGACCACCTGGGCAAGATCTGGCCCACGGCTGAACGGGAAGGCAGGGATGGGATCACCCAGGAAGGTGCCCACATCCCTGACCTGAAGGGGTTGCCACTAACCGTAGAATGTAAGCAGCGCAAGCGCATGCTGGCCCGGATCATGGGGTGGCTGTGGCAGGCGGCCCGTGCGGCCGAAGCGGCCACGGATGGGAAGCCACCAATGATCATTGAGGGTCAGCGGGTGACCCCCCAGGATGGGACACCTGGGGGGCATCCATCTTTTTCAGGGAAGTACCTGGCCACGGTCCACATGGGGTTTCACGATTGGATGGAACGGGAACGCCAGTTGGCTTGGTATAGGTGGGCCGCCACACAGAAAAAGAAAACGGAATCTGTGGCACTGATGATAGCCAGGCTGCAAATCCGTTCCGGTGGTTGGCCCGCCAGCCCTTCTGGGCCTGCTGACATAGCACAGCTTGAACAGCCAAAGTGGGCACACGGGGAGGTGGCCATTCATGATGATTGAAAACCTGATTCACCTGTCTGAAGTGCGCGGCCCTTATGTCCGGGCCTTTGTCGATGGCTTGCAAGCCTTCGTGTGTGGGTTTCTGCCTGGTGATTGCCCATACCACCGCCCACCACGCACACGGCCCAGTGACCTGACAGAAAAACAACTGTGGGCGCTGAATTCAGCCCATGAAAACAAGCACCGGGGCCTGCACTGGAACCTGCTGGGTAAGTATGGCGCACCGACAGTAGATAGCCTGCACCGGCGCGGCCTGCTTAAAAACGGAATCATCACCCACCAGGGTGAACTGACATGGGCCAGCCAGGCCGAAAAAGAAAACACCCGAAAGGTGAAGCGGCCCCGCGCCTGGCGGCGTGCGTGGATTAGCGGCTGGCGTGCTGGCCGCACACACTACCGTGACCAGCTAGCGAAGGGACACCCGGCAATGAAATTTCAGGTAGGGGATTGGGTGAAGTGGACCAGCCAGAGTAATGGCCACGCAAAAAACAAGCACGGCCGTGTGGTGGCCATTGTTCCCAAGGACACCATGCTGCACCAAGCCATCCCAAACGGCTTTGCGTGTCGTAGCCGGGGAAGCATGAACAGTTCCCGTAACCACATCAGCTTCCTGGTGCGCGTGGGAAGGTCCACCCAGCTTTACTGGCCGCTTGTTTCCAAACTCAGCGCGGGGGCCATCACTAAATGAAAACCTTCATGGTGGTAGCGGGAAGCAACTGTGACTTTCCCCAGGTGCTGGATGCGGCCGAGCAGGCCGACAAAATCATTTTAACCGGTGGCTATGCGGTCAGGGAAATTACCCGCAAGCGGCCCCACCTGATTGCCAAGTCCTTGGGCTATTTCAACCTGTTCAACATGTCCAGGTTTGAAGGCAAGGACCATGACCTGCAGCCCAGCCCACAGCGCATGGGCCACGGCAAGCGGCCGCTAGTTTGGAGCGCTGAAGGCTATGGAAGCCACGCCTATGATCTAACGGATTCCGAGTGGCCTGGTGCGTGGTCCGGGTGGGTTGCGCGGGCGCTTAGGGAACTTGGCCTGGCTGGTGTGTTCCTGGATGATTGGTTTCTGCAGCACCTTTGGTGGACCGGCATGCATGATCAGCACTATGCCGACTGTCACCCTGAAAACCTGCACCTGTTCATGGCTGTGGCCTATGATGAAATCATGAAGGCCGCAAACGAGTGTGGGAAAATCGTGCTGTGCAATGGTGACTTCCACCCCTATCACCACCCACGCCCCACGCGCTATTGGGAACGCTTTGGTTATGATGGCAAGTGGAACACGCTGGGGATTTGGATGCGTGCGCGAAAAGGCGACTACATTTACAGCAGCACAGAAAACGAAAACCACAACCACCTGGCCAAAGTTGTCAGCGGCTTGCGCAACTGCCATGTGGGCATTGGCCGCCCGGACGGCAAGCCCATGGTGGTGGATGGCCGGTTGATGGTTCCAAGCCCGGAGGAATACTAAGTGGGGGAGTTTGAAACCAGGTCCACGGAAGAGGTTTTGTTTACATCAGGTGGTGTGCGCCTGGTGATTGGCCCTGATCGGTGCCGCATGGAGCGCAAAGCGGCCACGGGAAGGTGGAGCTATGAACACGGCTTTGCCACCAAAGAACTGGCTGCCATCACCCAGCTTTATGTTGACCTGTCAGCGGCCGCCAAGGCCACCATGAATGAAATCACACGCCTATTAGAAAGGGCAGACAATGGAGAATGAAGGCAAAACGCTGCTAATTTGTACCCACTGTAAAACCATCTTCATGGCCACCGCGCCCGGTGACACTTGCACCGCCTGTGGTGGAAATGATACCGAACAAAACAACCACCACTGGGAATGTTCCCAGTGCCACTACAAGTGGGACACCGTGGCCCAAGGTGCTTGCCCCGATTGTGGCCACTTTGAAGGCGCTCTAGTGTCCGTTGTGACTTCCACCTGGAAGTGTGGGCACTGTGGCCACGAATGGAATTCCACCGGTGCTGGCTTCCAGCCGAACAAGTGCCCCGCCTGTGAATCCAAATTGGTGCGCCTGTGGCTTCGTGAAATCACCCCTGTGCGCCCGGAGGGTGTTGTGTCTGGCCCGGTCACCTTTGAAATTGAAGTGCGTGCCCGGCGCGAAAATGCGGAAGGTGATTTCCACACCTACAGCAACAAGGAAATCAAGGTGAAGCGGAACATGTCAGAAGTGGACATAACCCGCACTGCCAACCGCCTGGTGTTCAGAATGGTGGAAGAGGCAGAGACATTGACCAGCGGAAAGGAAACCAGGCCAAGGGGGTTGGGCGAATGAAAACCTGGCCAATCAGTGACAAGGTAGCAAAGCAGATGAACCGCCTGGCAGTTTATGAAAATGCCATGCAAGCCTTTGCCCACGCTGAAATACCTGGGGAAGTGTTGGCCCTGTCGGGCAAGTCAAGGGCCGTGGCCCTAAGAGCCTGGGATATGGTTTGCGAAGAACACCCCAGCCTGAAAAACAGGGAATTGCGCTACCTGGCACAATCCAAGGCCGTGGCGCTGGTGCATGAATACAATGAATTCCAGCAGTCCCCCCTGCCAGAAGAGGCCGAATAGCCATGATCGTGGGCATCATCACCTTCTTGTTTGATGTGGCTATCACCGTAGCCGTGTTCGTGTGGGCGCACTGGTGTTTCAAAAATGGAAGCCCGTGGGCCGGGACCGCGCTGGATGTTGTTGGCGGTGGCCTGGTGGCGGGAAACATTATGCTGTTTAAGAAAGCAAGGACCACCATGGGCATTTATAGAATAGTTGTAACGGGTGACCCGGAGGTGGCAGCCACTGGCGTGGTGTTTCTTGACACACACGACACCACCCCCGCTGATGATTACTGCCTGCCCGGTGATGTTGTGATTTCAGACAGCGTTCACGCTTGTGATTTGCCCGACAGTTTCCCGGTGAACGATTCTTTGACTGTGGACACGCTGTGATGGGTAAGGGCAGGCTGCTGGTTTCACCACAACTGATCCATCAGGCGCTGCAGCTTCCAGAAGATGTACAGATCAAGGGTGCCTATTGGGATTTTAATTTCCAGGCGCTGCAGCTTGTCCTGCACGGTCCACAATTCCCAGAGGTAAACCCGGGAAGTGAAATTCCACTAATGCGGGCCGAAGCCAGCACGGAAATGGAAATAGAGGAAGTACGCAAGATTAAATGGAGCTTTAAGCCAGAGTGATTTGCAGTGGTCCTGGGAATGGGCCTGGTGCTGCCCGTGGAGGCGTTGCCACCGCTGCGGGTGGTTTCGCGGAAGCGGGCGGCACCTTTTGAAAGGGAACAGGAAACATGGCTGCCTTCGATAAAACAAACCCTGCCGAATACACGCCCACGGAAGCGCTGTTGGTGCTTCAAAACCTACGCGCCCACCACCTGGACCCCGTGCCCGTTGATACCGGCCCCGAACGCAACTGGATCGCCACCGCGCAAAAGGCCATCAGCTTTCTGCTGGATTACATAGACCACCAGGGTGGGCCGTGGATACCCGTTGAAGATGAAAAGCCACCACCGCGCACCTGGGTGTTTGCTGTGGCCCAGGTAGGCCAGACACAATCGGTGTGGCAGCTTTACTACAACCCAGCAGAAGAACATTCATGGTGGGGGCTAAGTGGCCCCTTCACGCTATCGGGGCAGGATATACCCGTGACCCCAACCTGCTGGCGACACCTGCCAAAGCCCCACGGCCTATGATCGCCAACATTCAATCAACCAGAAAGGTGGTGCCGCATGCCCGGCCCAAACTATAGAAGCCAATACGGGAAAGCAGAGGGCCACGCCAGGTGGACCTTCTGGCGCGTGTTCAAGTGGATCATCCCTGTTGCACTGTTGGTCCTGGCTGTTTCAGTTGTGGGTAATGCTGTTGGGTGGTTTGGCGAAGCCCAGAAGGTTGCCCGTAAAGAATTCGGCCCCCGCGCCATGCTGGTCAAGTATGAGTGGTTCAAGAACGCATCAGCCAGCCTGGAAAAGCGGCACGCCGACATAGCCATTTTTAAAAACAAGATTGATGGCCTTGCGGGGCAATATGAAGGTGTTGCGGCAAATGATTGGGATCGCTGGGATCGCCAGCAGATGAACACCTGGCGTGCTGAACTGGCGGGTGTCACTAGCGCCTATAACCTTCTGGCCGCTGAATACAACAGCCAATCCAGCAAGTTCAACTGGAAGGCGTTTAAGGCATCCCAGCCGGATGGGGGCACCGGCTTGGTTCAAGAAACCTTTGCCCCCTACCAGACAGAATAGGACGGTGAAAAAATGAGGAAGGCAATTTTTCTGGCACTACTTTTGGCCACCGGGGCCTTGCTGCTGGCCGGGTGTGATGCACCCGCTGGCGACAGCCCAACATCAACCACAGGCGTTAAAATGGCCACGGCCAAGGTGGCCGTGCAGTCCAGCGGATTAACCGTGGAGCAGGAAAACATCAAGCGCCGACTAGAGGCCGAAAACATGCCAGGCGCTATCAAGCACCTGTATGTGATCAGTGCTTATAGTGGTGATGTGCTGATCTATTCCACGGTCAAGGGGAAGGTTACCAGCAGCGGCAAGCGCCTTTCCCCATATTCGGTGGCGGCCATGGATGGGGAGTATTGTGGAAACGAGCATGAAGGCATTGGTGTTCGGATTGGCGGCAGCCTGCACGCCACCGGGGAAGTGATGCAGGACGATGGCACCTATGGCAACAGCATCCATTATCTTTACTGGTGGGACAGCCAGGATAGATATCACCAGCATTACATTGCAGGCGGCCAGATAGTTCATGTTGGTGACCAGCCCCTGGCCGTTGGTAAGGTAGTGATCAACCTGGACACCATGGAATAGCGCAAAGGGGATGAAGTGCCAGAAGAGACTGAATACCTGACTCCAGAAGAATTGGTGAAGCGCTGGCGCAAAAAGGTTTCACTGTCCACCCTGGCAAACTGGCGTTCCCTGGGTGGTGGCCCGCCTTATACGCTCATTGGCCGGTCACCACTTTATCCACTTGATGGTGTAATCGAGTATGAAGGGAAAAGAACCTTCCTAGCCACCCCCCCCACCCGGCGCACGGGGAAGCAGCCATGATAGTGCCACACGATAAAGGAACAGGCATTGCCCGCGCCTGTGTTCCCTATGAAGTGCTATCGGCCCTGCTGAACGGTCAGCCTGTAGATTTCTTCACCCCCCCCCCGGGGGGGTTAAAGGTTGTATGGGTGGACACACCAGTGACAGACACAGAGGACGGCGACCCCGCGCCCCAGCCCTATGTGTATGTGTATGTTTCAAGCCCAGAGATCCCCCAAGTGGATGGGGATGAAGTGCCAGAGCTAGAACTCTTTGGCCCCGAATCCTTGGTGGCGGTGGGGGGTGTGCCGTCATGATTAATACAAATACATTTCCCAGCCCGCCCGCCCATCAACAGCGGGTCCTTCCCAGCAACCATAACGGGTGGACGAAAGTGCCCGCGCTGGCTGTTGATTTAGTAACAGCAATGGGTGGTCATACAATACAGCTAATAGCAAGGGGTTACAGGCCCCGCGTTTCTGCCGCCCAAAGCACCGGCGTTTTTGTGCCCGTTTTGTCCAAAATCCTAGAAAGGAAATAGCTGATGCCTGAAAACTACACAGGGCCACGAAAGCACCTGGCCTACTTTTCCTATGTGATGCGCCACAAGTGGTGGGTGTTGTTGGCGGGCCTTCGGCTGGGTGCCAGCCCGCTGCTACTGCTGGCCCACGATAAAAGCAAATTCAGCAGGCGCGAGTGGACCGGCTACGCTGACTATTTTTTTGGCCGCGCCCGGTTTCAGGAACAGCGTGCGCGGTGGCTGATGGAAAGGGTTTTTCGCATTCAGGACGCTGCCGGGCGTGGGCCTTATAGGCCGGGAATGTCTAGCCGCTGGGCCGACCCCGCGCACGCCACGCCGACAGTGCGCCCACCCACCTGGCTTTGGGAATTCGGCTATGGCCCGCTGTTGCGGCTTAAGCCTGGCCACCACATGGGCTGTGGGTTCCGAACCATGGACCAACTGCGGGCCTGGTTCACCCCGAGTGAGCGCCAGCGAATGCACGCTTTTGGCTATCGCACAGTTTCCATAGATGTTGATGAAGTGCTGGCCGAATCGGAAAACCAACTAGTATTTGGAAGGGCCAAACCGCTGCGGAAGGGTTGCCGGATTATCGATGCCACCGAAGAAAACGGCTAAGAAGAAACCACGGGCACCGGCACGGAAGGCCGCCAAGAAAAAACCCGCGAAGAAACCAGCCCCCACAACGGGGCTTTCCCAGCGTGGCTATGCAGCACACCGGAAGAAAAAGGGACTGCCCGGCCACACGCTGTGGGCCGTGCAAAAGGCGCTGAAGGCTGGGCGCATCACAAGAAATGCTGAAGGAAAAATTGAACCCAAACAGGCCGACAAGGATTGGCTGGAAAACACAGAGGACCAGGCCCCGCCACCAGGCCAAGGGGAACTGTTCACGGAGGGTTACCACAAGTCCCGCGCCCGGCATGAAGAGGCCAAGGCACAACTGGCAGAATTGCTGGTCAAGGAAAAGAAGGGTGAACTGGTCCCACGGGAAGTAGTGGCCCAGGCGTATGCTGATGAATTCCGCGCTGCCAGTGAAAAGCTGCAGACACTATCAGCCCGGATATCACACACGCTTGCCACCACCAGGTCAGCCAGAAAGTGCCAGCAGATATTGGATGAAGCGCACTTCAAGGTACTTGAAGAATTGGCGGCCGGGTCACCGGAAGAAATAGAAGAGGTGGATGATTGAAGTGCCCAAGCTGCCACTGGTTCATCCGCGCCGGTGTTAGCTTCGCCTGTGGGTCCACGGTTGGTTGCGGCCAGGTGATCTATGGCCGCTGTGGGAACCGCGACAGCCCCAGGCACTGGAAGGGGTCCACCGTGGATTCAACAGACACCTGTGATGGCTGGAAGCGGCGGCCGCCATCACCACCGCCACCACCGCCCGACAACATCCACCCACTAATGGAGGAAGATGGAAGTGAACCCAATTACTGAACGCTACGAGAGAAGCAAAACCCGTGGAAGCATGAAGGACCACCAGGTGATTCTAAAGCGCGTTGCCGATCAGTGCAGGCATGTCACTGAATTTGGTGTGCGGGACGGTGACGGCAGCACCCTTGCTTTTCTCGCAAGCCGGTGCCCGATTGTGGTTAGCTATGATGTTGAATGGCCCGTGGCGGTCAAGGAACTGCAGGCCGATGCCGCTGAAGCTGGTGCGAACTGGTTTTTTTACTGGGACAATGTGCTGCTGGTGGACATCCAGCCCACGGAATTCCTTTTCTTGGACACCAATGAACTGGGCTTGGCCCAGGAAGCCCACACCCCAAAGCAGCTGCTGGCTGAACTGGAAATGCACGGCGATAAGGCCAGCAAGTTTCTGGGCTGCCACGACACCCACCAGTTCAAGGATCTGCAGCGTGCCTTTCTGACCTGGGGTTTAAACAACGGGTGGGAACTGTACTACCACAGCCCGGAATGTTTTGGGCTAACCCTTTTGAAGCGGCCAGGTGTCGAGGTTCCCAAGGGCACTGCGCTGGGCGCATGACAAACAACGGGGGCGCGGCCAGGTGCTAAGATTTTGCAGAAGGATCACCAGGTCAGTGCTGCTGGCCATGGTTCCTTTTGTATTCATGGGGCTGCTTGGCCTGGGTGATGTTGTTCCCCTGCTTCGCAAGGGCTGGCGGCCGCGCCCACGGCTTAGTGTCACAGAGTGGTCCAGAGCTAATAGAACGCTTCAGCGCTCAGAGTCCAGCGAACATGGCGAATACATCCCAGAGCGCACACCCTACCTGATTGAAATTATCAACCGACTTGGCCCAGAAGATCCTTCTGAATTTGTGATCTTTATGAAGCCCGCCCAGATCGGTGCCACCGAAGCGGGCAATAACTGGCTGGGCTTCATCATGGATGCCGACCCCGGCCCCATCCTGGCGGTGCAGCCCACGGATGCGCTGGCCAAGCGCCTTTCCCGCCAGCGGGTCAAGGCCATGCTGACCAGCACCCCGGTGTTAAAAGACAAAGTGAAAAGCAACCGGGCGCGGGATGGCGGCAACACCCTGCTATCCAAGGAATTCCCGGGCGGGATTCTGGTGATCACTTCGGCATCCAGCGCGGTGGGCCTGCGGTCCATGCCTGCCCGGTATTTGTTTTTGGATGAAGTGGATGGTTACCCCCACGATGTTGACGGTGAAGGCGACCCCATCCACCTGGCGCTGAAACGCACCGACACCTTCAAGCGCAATCGAAAGATATTCATGCCATCCACCCCGACAGTCAAAGAACTGTCCCGGGTGGAAGCCTGGTTTCTTCGCGGTGATCAGCGGTATTATCATGTGCCCTGCCCCAAGTGTGGGCACATGCACATCCTGCGCATGGGGCAGATGTGGTGGCCCAAGGGCAAGCCCCTGGAAGCCAAGCACGAATGCCCAGAGTGTTCATTCATGGCCGGTCACGAACACAAGGAAATGATGTTGGCGGGCGGGGAGTGGATCCCCACCAACCCGGATGCGGAACCGGGCAAGGTCAGCTACCACATCAGCGGCCTTTATTCACCCTGGTATGAATGGGGGGAACTGGCCCAGGATTTTGTGGATGCCAAGCGCAAGGGCGCTGCCACACTAAAAACATTCATCAACACGGTGCTGGCTGAAACCTGGGAAGAGCGTGGCAGCGGTGTTGATGGTGGCCCCCTGTTTAACCGGCGCGTGGAATACCCGGCAGAAGTTCCCGATGATGTGCTTGTGATCACGGCCGGTGCAGACACGCAAGATGATCGCATTGAAGTTACCACCATTGGATGGTGTGAGGGTGAAGAGGCTTATGTCCTGAACCATCAAATACTGTGGGGGTCACCGGACAGGCCGGAAGTGTGGCGGGATCTGGATGCCGTGCTGGATACGCCCCTGAAGGATCGGCGTGGCAGGCTTCGGAGGATCGGCGGCCTGGGCATTGATACCCAGGGCCACCACACCCACGATGTTTACAAGTATTGCCGCGCAAGAAAGGGCCGGAGGGTGTTTGCGCTTCGCGGCCAGGGTGGCGAAGGCCGCCCCATCCTGGGCACCATGTCCCGGCCATCCATTGGCCGTTCTAAAGTCAGGATCAATCTATTCACCATTGGAGTGGACGAAGCCAAAACCCAGCTATACAGCAGGCTGACAATCGAAGAACTGAAGCACGGCAGCGGTGCGCCGATCATCCACTTTCCGGTGTCGCTGGATCGGGAATACTTCCACCAGCTGACAGCAGAAAAAGTGGTGACCGAGTACCAGCGCGGATACCCCAAGCGCGTGTGGCACAAAATCCGTGAACGCAATGAAACCCTTGACTGCTTCGTGTACGCCATGGCCGCCCTGTATATCCTTGCGCCTAAGTGGGACTACCTGGCCAAAAAGGCGGGGGTGGCCAAGGATGATGATCACAGCAGCGACCCCAAGCCCGTGAAGCGCCGAAGGGTTCTACAGAAAAAAAGCTGGGTGGACGATTGGTAAAACTGTGGGCCACCGGGAATGGCCGTGACCTGGCCGGATCCGTCAGGAAACCTGTTTTGCAAACTATTTGAATTCCAAAACCCCCTACATATTGTGGCTGGCATGGCCACCATTCCAAACTACGAGCCGGATTATATGGTTGCTGGTGACTACACCCAGTGGTCAAAATCCAAAAGCGATTACCCGGCCACCGGGTGGTCAATGGTCTATGCCTTCACCCGAAGCGGCACCGCGCCAGTTTTAGTTACCGGCGCTGCCAGCGGCACAGCCCACCTAATCACCCTGGCCACCGACACCACAAGTGGCATGGCTTCCGGCCGCTGGGCCTGGCAGTCCTATGTCACCAGTGGATCCCAGCGGCGAACAGTTGAAACTGGCTACATTGAACTGGAAGCCAACTTTGCGGCTGTCACCGGCGGTGTTGATTTCCGCACCCATGAAATGATTGTGCTGGAAGCGCTGCAAAGCACGCTTGAAGGAACTGCTAGCACGGCAGAATTATCTGTCAGCATCCGTGACCGTTCCGTGTCCATGATGAATCCCACAGAATTGCGCAACTGGCTTGGTGTCTATCGCGGCCTGGTGCTTCACCAGGTGCGCAAGAGTAAGCGCAACCGGGGCCGGAAACACACAGGCGGCATTCAAATGAAATTCCATAGGTAACCCATGAACCTATTCGGGAAAAAAGCGGCCACGCCCGACCCCAAGCCAGCCCCCAATAAACCCTTGCGCATTGTGATCACTTCGGACCTGTTGGCCAATCGTGCTTTTGAGGCCGGGGACACCACGGATGAAATCCTGCAGAACTGGGATTCAACCCCGCTGACCACAGACGAAGGGATCTACCGCCACCAGAAAACATTGCGGGCCAGGTCCAGGGACCAGTGGGAAAACAACAGCTATGCTAAAAAGTTCATTTCCTCAGTAAAGGCCAACACGGTTGGACCACACGGAAGTGTTCTACATGCGCAAACGATTGGCCGCGACAGCAAGCCAGACAAGCCTGCCAATGATGCATTGGAGTGGCACTTTGCAAACTGGGGCAGGCGCGGCAACTGTGATGTGACCGGCAAGCTGTCCTGGAAAGACATTCAAAACCTATTCATGTCCACCGTGGCCATGGATGGAGAATTCCTTGCCCGCATCTGGCGCGGAAAAGAATTTGGCCCCTACGGCTACCAGCTACAGCTGCTGGACCCCGAACTGCTGGACCTGGAAAAGAACTGTGTTCTGCCCAGCGGTAACCGGGTGATCATGGGTGTTGAAGTCAATAAGTTTGGCAAGCCTTTGGCCTACTGGATTCTGGATGCAGCGGTGGCTGATGTTTTTGGTGCAACGGTTTCCAGGAAACATGTGCGCGTCCCTGCAGCGGATATCATCCACGAGTTTTTGCCAGAGCGCGTTGCACAGCGCCGTGGGATCCCTTGGATGGCCACGGCGCTTTATCGCCTTAAGATGCTGGATGGTTTCGACAAGGCTGCAGTGGTTAATGCGCGTGTGGG
>RRYU01003493.1_pt1 | contig 21962 bp, 18 predicted proteins | sample 2162651 | NCBI WGS metagenome assembly RRYU01 (sample SAMN10267283, study PRJNA491782) | microbial mat metagenome | isolation source: biomat in the production well | place: Japan: Minami-Kanto gas field, natural gas well KTG3 | collected 2017-06 | reverse complement strand
CTGGCATCCTGATGCCCGATCCCGAAAAAACCTCCCCTGAGCGCTGCACACACCCTCTTTTCAGACAGTCTCTTAGAAAAAACCGGTTTGAAAAAGTGTGGCATAATACGCAGCACACATATATATGCAAATAAACTGGCGTCCGCTCAAAACGAAGGAAGGTTGAACATGACTTCGGTTTTTGTCGCAGCAATTTTTGCGACGCTTTTCGGGGCAATCTTCTGCTTCACCGGTTACCGATTTTTTCTGGTGATGCTGCCGATCTGGGGCTTTTTCGCCGGGTTCTGGCTCGGTACGGCTGGCGTTGAGTTGCTGTTCGGCAGTGGTTTCCTGGCTAGCGTGACAAGTTGGATTACTGGCTTTGTGCTGGGCCTGGTGGCCGCGTTGCTGTCGTATCTGTTTTATATGTTTGGCGTTGCGATTGTCGCCGCCGCCTTTGGCTCGGCGTTGGGGTCGGGGTTGATGCTAGGCATGGGCTTTGATCCAGGCTTTCTGGTAGCTGTGGTATCTTTTGTATTTGCATTAGTTGTGGCTGGCATGACGTTGTTGTTGAACATCCAGAAATATGTCATCATTGCCATCACAGCTATTGGCGGTGCAAATCTGCTGGTGCTCGGTCCGCTGCTTTTTTTGGATCGGGTGTCGCTGGAGAATTTGCAGACCGTTGGTGGAGCAGTGCGTCCGGTGCTGCAAGACTCGTGGTTCTGGCTGCTTGTCTGGTTGGTTCTGGCTATAGTGGGCTTTCTGGTTCAGTTCCGTACCAATCGGGCATATACGTTCACACGTGAACAGTATGTCGAGGGTTGGGGGTAGGACAAAGCGCAAGTAACTGTTCAGGATTGGGGAAGCCATTCACCACAGAGACACGGAGGCACGGAGGATATCTTGTTCTGCTGCTGCCCATGCCATCGCCGGTTGGGGAGCGTGGCGCACTGATCCGCTGGCATGCCCACGAGTGTGAACAGTTCACCATGCGCCAGGGCGCACACGGTTGACATGAAAATAGGCTTGTAGGGGCGGTTCGCGAACCGCCCCTACCGTCCATCGGCTATTTTCACATCAGTTCGCCATGCGGCTGCGCCGCACACGGTCGGGATGAAAATCGGTTCGTAGGGGCGACCGGCCGGTCGCCCCTACCTATCGTCAGGATGCCGCCGGTCAATCGTCCATTGGCTATTTTCACATTAGTTCGCCATGCGGCTGCGCCGCACACCGTTCGCATGAAAATGAAGCCATTCACCGGCACGATGCCGGTGCTACATGCTATTTTCACATTAGATACAAGCGCAACGCGTAACGGGTAACACACAATTATATGGAGCATATGGCATGTTCTTTATTGATCCTGACTATTTCTGGTATATATTGGTTCCAACCCTGGTTATTTCGATGGCTGTACAAATTTACTTGAAAGCAACGTTTCAGCGGTGGAGCAACATACGCAATAGTTCCGGCCTGACCGGTGCGCAGGTGGGCCAGCAACTGTTTAACCGCACGCCGCTGAATGCCATTCCACTTGAGCGGACGCCAGGCGCACTGAGTGACCATTTTGACCCCGGGGCCAATGTTGTACGCCTGTCAGATCCGGTGGCAACGCAGCCCTCGGTGGCCGCCATGGCTGTCACTGCGCATGAGTTGGGGCATGTGCAACAGTACCAGACTGGATCGGCGCTGATTAGTATGCGCAATATGTTGCTACCAGCCCTGCAGTTTAGCCCGACGATTTCCTACTTTGCGATATTTATCGGCCTGATGTTGAATATAGTAGGCATGATCTGGATTGGTATCTTCTTCTTTGGGCTGATGGTACTCTTCTCGTTGTTGACCCTGCCGGTTGAGTTTGATGCCAGTCGACGTGGGTTGAAACTGCTTGATGAGGCTGGGCTGATGCAATCGGATAGCGACCGGCAAGGAGCGCGTGCCGTGTTAACAGCGGCAGCCCTGACCTATCTGGCCGCAGCGGTCACATCGATTCTGCAGTTACTCTACTATGTGCGATTGGCGCGACAACGATCGTAGTGTGTAAACATGATGCAACTGACACCGGATCTACTTCTTGCAGCATACGCACAGGGCGTTTTCCCAATGGCGCATGAGGATGGGATCTACTGGTATGATCCTGATCCGCGTACGATTCTGCCGCTTGATGGTTTTTATCTGCCACGACGGCTAGCGCGCACTGTGCGGAGTGGGCGATTTGAGGTACAGGTTGACACAGCATTTCGCACCGTGATGGAAGCCTGTGCTGAACCGGCCACTGGCCGCGAGAGTACCTGGATATCGCCTGAACTGGTCGATGTGTATACCAGACTGCACGATATGGGGTATGCTCATAGTGTTGAGGCCTGGCAAGCCGGGGAGTTAGTGGGCGGACTCTATGGCGTAGCTATCCGAGGATTGTTTGCCGGTGAGAGCATGTTCAGCCGGGCAACCGATGCCAGCAAGGTCGCCCTGGTACATCTGGTTGAACGCTTACGCCAGCGCAGTTTCCAATTACTCGACGTACAGTTTACCACGCACCATCTGGCGCGCTTTGGCGCGATAGAGATTTCGCGCACCGAATATAAACTACGTCTGAAGCATGCTTTGCAGGTAGCCTGCCGGTTTTGAGTAGAAGCGAACTGTTCAGTATAGGGTAACTATTCACGATTGGGGAACCGTATAGACATGGCCCTGGAGTGCCGGGAGCATCTTTTAAACCACGAAGGGCACGAAGTACACGAAACGCGAACGAACCTGTGCAGATGCGTTCTCTTCGTGCCCTTCGAGTGCTTCGTGGTGAATCTTGTACCCCGATCGTGAACAATTACACGCTTACTTCTGTTTGCGTTTTCGCCGCTGGCGGGCCGACCGGCGCGACGTGTTTTGCACCGACTCGGCTGGCACAGTATGGCCATGGCCATTGTGTGACGGTGTTGACGTAGAGCTGGACGTTGGCATACGCGGAGCTGGACGCCTGGACTTGCCACGGGTTGTCTGGCTCTGCGCCAGTTGCTGAGGATAGATGCGACGAGCATAGTAGGCAACATAGCCAGCCAGCCCAAGTTCGGCCAGCAACAACAGATAAAACCAGTATCGCTGGTTGAAAACGGGTACATTCTGACTGCGTAAAACACCCAGTAGCAGGCCAACGCCGCCTACAATTAACAACGCCATCCCTAACCGTGCGAGTAGTGTTTTGCGCAAGACATTACTGTCCTGACGAAAAAACCTCAGATAGACACCAACCCCGACCCCAACGGCTTGCAGGGCGAGAAAGGCCCACGCCAGTGGCCCAAGCGTGGCACTGACTGTGGTGAGATAGGCCGGGTCAAAAGGATTCTGCATGATCGCGTCTCCGGGACTTCTTGTATGATTTCTGGCATTCTTGAGATTATACCAATCTAAAAAGGGCCACGTCAAACGGGGCGGCGATACCCATACCCACAAGTGGGGGCAAGCGGGGGCCGAAGGCCCCCGCAAAAAATTGTGTTAGCGCGAATAACTCCTGAGTCAACCACATGCCCTCCCCCCCCCGTTTCCCCTCTCCCTGAGGGAGAGGGGAAACCGGGGCGTCCTGGCGGCACACGCTCCGCGTGTGCCGCCAGGACGCCCCGTCCGACTCCCCCACCCCGTGCAGGGGCGGGGGCCGGGGGGTGGGGTGATTCACACGGTTTTTCGCTACCCTGACGGGTGCGTGTCTGTTTTATCCCAGGGCTTTTTCGCGCTAACAAAATTGTTGTCGGTGTGGTGTGGCGGCAATGCCGCCACACCACACCGACAACAATAGAATCTCGGTGGGGCTACGCCCTGTCGGTACCCGTGGAAGAACTGTAATGTAACTACGAACCATGTCTAAAGGTAAAATTGTCAAAATAAAGTAAATCTGCTAAGATCAATCTGGCATCTGTTTTTTCCGCGCCGGATTATGAGATGCGAAAGTAATCCTGCTGCACCAGCTTATAAAGTACGGTCAGTATGGGTTCGTACCAGCATATTGAATGGACAATCCATGATCCCGCGCACATAAGCAAAGAAGTCAGGATATAGACTTGTGGTCAACACAGGCACATTTGACCATACATGGCCATTCCTTCTCAGCGAGGTTGTTCAGGCGCACGATCTAGCAGATCTGCAGCGCCGATGTGATGCTGCGTTTGCCACATTGCTGCCCGGTAGCCGCTATGATCTTATCTGGGACGACGCCAGTTTACCATATCTTCTGCTAGGCGCAGGGCCGATTGAGCCATTGCCCCGCGCAGATGAGCTTTCCCGCCTTGGTCTGGGTGAGTCAATCGCACCGGACGGGGAACGACCTGGTTTCTTACCCTTGCGTATGCAAGGCAGGTTGTGTGGCTGGATCAAGGTGATCGCAGCTACCTGGAGTGCCGAACAGCAACAAACACTGACGACACTGGCTACGCTGCTCGGCCCGATCGTCACAGGTCTGGCTAAACCGATTCCGCATATTGTCACCCGAGCAGCACAGCATAGCCGCATACTGGCCGAGGTACAGCAGTTGCGTGGCGTACTCCAGCTTGACATATTGCTAGAACAAATGTTTCGTATTACGTCTGATTTGTTAGAGATTAGCAATTTCCTGCTGGCCCTGCGCAACGAGGGCAGCGACTGGCTGGAACTGATGTATCTGGTTTTTGCCGGTCAGCGCTATCACGCACGTCAGTTCTGGCGTCCTGGCACCGGGTTGACTGGTGTTGTTTTCTCCTCACGCCAGCCAGTGCGTACCGACGATTATGCCATCGAATGTCGCCGCTATGGCCTTCTACCACTGCTGGTTGATCCGAACCGTCCGGTGTATGCCTGGATGGGTGTACCAGTGTATGTTCAGGACGATGTCATTGGTGTTCTGGTTATCTTTGAAACGGAACCTGGTCGTATCTACAACGAAGATCAGGCCGATCTGTTTCAGGAACTGGCCACCGAAACGGCTATTGCTATCCAGAATGCGCGCCTGTATGCACGCACAGAACGTCAGGCACAACAGATGGCTGCACTCAATCGGATTAGCCATAGCATTACCTCGACGCTTGACCCCGAGCGCGTCCCATCGCTGATTATGCAGCAGACCCAGGAACTCTTGAATGTCGAAGAAGGATCGCTGCTGTTACGCGACGAGCAGAGCGGTGATTTAATCTTTTCGTACGCATGTGGTTCGGCTGGCAATCAATTATTAGGCCAGCGTCTGCCGCAGGGGATTGGTGTAGCGGGCTATGTTGCCAGCACCGGACAGGTAGCAATTGTCAATGATACGAGTACCGACGGACGTTTTTCGCCAGCAACTGATAGCCAGATCGGGTTTGTGACACGATCCTTGCTGGCGGTGCCGATGGGTCGTATTGGCGGCATTATGGGTGTGATCGAGGTAGTGAATAAGCGCAACGGTGCGCCCTTTATTGAAGAAGATCGGTTGCTGCTAGAGGCCGTGGCCGACCAGGCCGTGATTGCGCTGGAAAATGCCCGGCGCTTTTCGCAGATCGATCAAGCCCTGGCACAGCGTGCGCGGGAATTGGATCGTAGTAATGCCCAGTTGCGCGACATCTTGCGCGTAGGAAATGCGTTGCGTGCCGAGTGGCAACTGGACGCCTTGCTGGGTCAGATTGCCGACGCGGCCTGTCAGAGTACCGGCTTTCGTAGTGCTGTGATCGCCCTGGTTGAATACGACCGGCGCGTACAACCATATTTGCGGCGGGTGGTAGCAGCCGGATCGGCCGCCAACGCAATTGAACGCCTGCGCCAGGTGCGTGTGCCAGTCGAGCGTCTACAAGAGTTGCTGCGACCCGAATTTCAGCGCGGGGCCGCCACCTATTTTATCGACCATCAGCACGATGATTATATTCGCTTCTGGGGCAACCTTGACCAGCACTATATTCCCGACTTGCCACCACCCGAACCAGGCGGATGGCATGCTCGCGATACACTTTTTAGTTTGCTGCACAACCGGCACGGCGAATTGCTGGGCGTGCTACGTGTCGAAGAGCCAGAGGATGGCCGGCAGCCTACGCCAGAACAGGTGCAGATCCTGGAAATTTTCGCCAACCAGGCGGCTGTTGCTATCGAAAATGCCCGACTCTACAACGAACAGCAGCATAACCTGCGCAGTATGATCGCCCTGAACGGCCTGGGTATGGCGATCAATACTACGCTCCGTTCACCTGCGCAGATCATGGAATTGACTACCAGCGGCCTGGTGGAAACGACGCGGGCATATTGCGCAATGGTTCTACTGTATGAGGACGATGCAACGCTGACGGGAAGCATCAGGGAGACAGCCAGCCTGCGTACGGTGTTCCACCTCGGGCCATCCGCCGATGACTCCACCTTGCTGTTTAATCTGGCCCATCTGGCGATCTCGAATGGACGCCCGGTGAAACACCAGCAGGACGCTACCGAGACGATCTTCTGGGTTGCTATTCCACTCCGCGCAACCCGGCAGGCGCTTGGGGCAATCTGTGTGGGCTTCCGCGACGGATTTCCCGATACGGCTGACCTGGAAACGCTGGCCCTTTTTGGGGGACAGGCGGCTGTGGCCGTGGAAAATCTGCGCCTGTTTGAGGCACTTCGTCAGGGGCGCGATCAACTGGCTTCGATCATGGCCTCTACCTACGAGGGCATGCTGCTGATCGCCGATACGGGCCAGATTGTAGTGGTCAACGGGGCATTCCAACGCCTGGTCGGGCTAGCAGACCAGTTCCCCTCTGCTGGTCTGGCGCTGGAAGCGTTTCTAGACCGGTGGCAGGCCGGGTCAAAGTATACTACTACAGAGTGGCAGATGCTCCGTGCAGCCTTTCAGGAGGTTAGCGCCGGAACAGTAGAAGCACGCAAGGGTGAATTAAGCCAGCCAGATGCCAGCACGCCAGCCCTGGAGTGGACGCTGCTGCGCGTGAGAGGTGAGAATCCATTCGATGGTGTTGAGACCCAGATGATACCCCTGGCTGATCCAGTCACACACTCGCTTACATCGCTGTTACTGGTTTTGCGTGATATCACCGACGCGAAAGAGGCTGAACGGCTGCGCCAGGATATGACAAATATGGTTGTACACGACCTGCGCAGCCCGCTGAGTAGCATTATGGCCTCGCTCGATATGATTAGCAAGGGCATAACTGGCGAGGTAACGCCCGGACAGAGTAGTGTGCTGGGGATTGCCTATGCCAGCGCTGAACATTTACTGAGCTTGATTAACATGATGCTGGATATCAGCCGCCTGGAAAGTCGGCGCATGCCGCTGGAGTATGAGATCCTGGCAGTTGATACGCTGGTACAACGTGCCGTCGAGCGCCTGGAGCCGATTGCCCGCAGTAAACACATCCGGATCAATGTCGCCATGGCCGATACCTCAGTGCGGATCTATGCCGATCGCGAGCTAATGCTGCGTGTGCTGCAGAATCTGCTGGACAATGCGATTAAGTTTAGCCCGAACGAGAGCAGTGTGACGATTAGCGTATCCGCGCCAGAGGGTGTTCCCGACGATACAGATGAAATCACCAACGTCAAGACTAGCGAGGGTATGACCATAAGCCTCTATCCAACCCGCCTGGTGACGTGTAGCGTCCGCGATGCCGGGCAGGGCATTTCCGCGATCGACCAGGAGAAGATTTTTGCGCGCTTTGGTCAGGCTGGCAAGCGCCGGCGAAAAGGCACCGGGCTAGGTCTGACCTTCTGTAAACTGGTTGTCGAGGCGCATGGTGGGCGGATCTGGGTCGAAAGTGAGGTTGGTGCAGGCAGCCTGTTTGCCTTTAGTTTGCCCAGTGCAGCTTTGGAAGCCGTGCCGGATGTGTAGACCTGAATAGGGTGAGATACAAGCTGGGATGTCATTTATGATCATTTTTCAGCATTTTGATAATATGCCTGGCAAGATGATCTTTAATTTCCCGGTGACGTGGAATAGGTTGCGATACTCCAGTCTGGGGATTATTATACCAGTCATGGTTTGAACCATGACGAATTAAGACACAACCGAAACTTTCGATTTTCTTTATCAAGTCGACTCGTTTCACGCCACTATTAACTCCCCAACTTTGCGAATACCGGGAATAGATCCGCTCGTCATATCCTCATACAAATCCTTTAGATGCGCTTTAAGATCATCAAGCGTTTCACCCTGCGTCCAATAATCCGGGTAATCCTGAAGATAACCAAGCCACACATCTTCATCTTGCCAGTACACAATTTTAATCACATTCATCAAAAGACTCCTTCTGTCTTCTTTCTCCTCTATTCCTACAGAAGTAGGCGCGGCTTGCAGCCCGCAGGGTATGTGTGCGGCTACAAGCCGCACCTACGGCACAGAACACGCCCCATCACAACACAATCTCTAACCCCTCATACGCGGCCAGGGTGCGCGGAAAGAGTTTCTGCGCCTCGCACTCCATTTCTGCAATCTGCTGGTCGTGGTAGGTTGGATTATGATGGAACAGCACCAGCTGATGGGCATTCGCCAGCTCGGCCACCTCACATGCCATCTGGGGCGTACTATGGCCCCATCCCTGTTTATTGGCCAGATAATCGGATGTTGTATACTGGGCATCATGGATCAGCAGATCGGTATTACAGGCAAACTTAACCAACCGCCGATCCGTGCCAGCATACCCTTCGGTATCAGTAGCAAACACCACGGATTTATCCCGCCACTGAATGCGATAGATATACATGCCATTGCGCGGATGGGCATAACTTTTATGAATATGCACCTGCACCATATCCGCAGAATGCTGGATCTGGTCGTGGTAGACATTATAGATATGCGGCCAACTCTGTTCGTGATCGAACACCACCATATCGGTTTCACTCAGGCTGCGTACCAGTTTGAAAGAAGGCATCTCGCGCAGGCTAACGGGAAAACTGGGCGGCAACACCGCATGATTCAAGGCATCTTCCAATTCTTCTTCCAGAGTACGCGGACCGAGAATATGCAAAATACTCGTGCCCATGTAGGCTGGCGGAAAATAGGGAAAGCCCTGAGTATGATCGTGGTGCATATGGGTGAGCAGAAGCGTGGCAATAATCGGCGTACCGCCCTGCTGGCGCGAACGCCGCAGCAAATCATAGCCCAGATTGATAATACCAGTTCCAGCATCGATAATAATGAGATGTTTGCCTACCTGAAGCTCAAGACAGGTCGTATTGCCACCATAACGTACCGTCTGCGGCCCGGGAACCGGAAAACTGCCACGTGTTCCCCAGAAGCGTGCAATAAACTGGTCTGATGTCATACTGATTACTTTCTGGAGTACGGTTGTCTATGCATCTGCACAGGCAAACCAGGCTAATCGCTACGTATGGTTAGCAACCTCACGCAACCACTCGGTTAACAGACGCACGCCTATTCCGGTTGCGCCACGGGCTTGATATGCACGGGCTGGTTTCTCTACCCAGGCCGTACCAGCGATGTCCAGGTGCGCCCACGGGTAATCTGACACAAAGGCAGCCAGAAACGCCGCCGCCGTAATTGCGCCACCCTGGCGACCAGGCGCATTCTTCAAATCGGCAATCTCACTCTTGACCATATCGCGATACGCATCCCACAACGGCAGTTGCCAGGCACGCTCGGCAGACACCTGGCCTGCGTGCAGTACCTGGTCAGCCAGAGCCTGGTTGTTAGACACCAGACCGATCGCATGTGGCCCCAGAGCCACCGTAACGGCCCCGGTGAGCGTTGCCAGATCAACAATTGCACGCGGCTGATAACGTTGCGCATAGAATAGCGCATCTGACAGTACAATCCGCCCCTCGGCATCAGTATTGAGGACCTCAACCGTCTGGCCACTCAGGGTCTTAATAATATCCCCTGGTTTATATGCCCTGGAACCGGGCATGTTTTCGGCAGAACTGATCAAGCCTACCACATGCAACGGCAGATTGAGCGCACCAACGACCTGCATAGCCCCCAGCACCGCAGCGGCGCCGCCCATGTCCATCTTCATATCGTCCATTTTTTCGGCTGGCTTGATCGAAATACCGCCGGTATCAAACGTAATACCCTTACCGACCAGACAGATCGTCGGGCGATCTGCAGCAGGCTGGCCGTGCTCCATAATGATAAAACGCGGCGGCTCGGCAGAGCCACGCGCCACAGCCAGAATACCGCCGAACCCCTGCGCTTCAAGCTCGTCTGGCCCCAGCACCTGCACCTGCATGCCATACTGCTCGCCCAGCTCAAGAGCCACCTCACCCAGGCGCGTTGGCGTCACCGCGTTACCGGGTGCATTTGCCAGGTTACGTGCCAGGGCAACCCCCTCGGCAATCGCACGCCCCAGCGTGACGCCCTGCTCCACGGCGGCTGTATGCGCCTCGACGACCAGCGTCATCTGCTTGACTCGATGCGTCTGCTCAGGCGTAAGCTGACTCTTATAATCCAGATAGCGATAAATGCCCAGCAGCGCACCTTCACAAAACGCCTGAGCAACCGTTGTAGCTGTCACATGAGCAAGAAGCGGCAAATTCGCGGCAAAGCCTTCAACCTGCAACGCATGCGCCTTCTGGCTGATCTGCGCAGCCGCCTGGCGCACACTATCGGCATCTGCGGCACTGCGCTTACCCAGACCAACCAGGAATATGCGCCGGGCGGGCAGAACACCGCGCGGATAGAGCAGCAGCGTCTGCCTGGTGCGCCCCTGAAAATCATCGGGGTCAACCAGATCGACAATATCCTGGGGCAAGGCTTGATCTTCCCAGATACAAGAGGCAACCAGAGGTAGCGATTCTTGAAAAATACGTCCCGATTGTACAAGAATGTCCATACAATAGTTTCCCTTTACATTTATCGTTCGTTTCGGGTCGATCATTAATTTCGCTGACCGCGTGTATACGCCCAGGACAGCGTATTGATGGCTGGCACACGATCGCGAAGGCTTGGCAGGGACTGCGTAGTTCTCCAGGGATCGCATCGTACCGGATAGAAGATCCGTCACCCTGACCAGGTAACGGTACAATGATGTATTTTACCACGACATCAACCCCACTGGGCATTCAGACCTATGCTATAATTTGCTTACTCGCAGAGAGAAAATAGACAGTGTATCCAATCTTGAACATCACCCGTGTGCCAAAACGGGCATACTATGCTTGCTTGACCATCGCACTGACACACATCAGGCACGCGCATTATATGGAGGAAGAGCAGAATGAAGCTTACATGCCTGCAAGAAAATCTTAAACGCGGCCTGGCCACGGTCAACCATGCTGTCGCCGCAAAGAGTACGCTACCGGTTCTATCAAACGTCTTGCTGGCAACCGATGGAGGGCGGCTCAAACTGGCCGCGACAAACCTGGAAATTGGCATCACCTGCTGGATTGGCGCCCAGATCGAGGAAGAGGGTGCTATTACCATACCGGCCAGGCTCTTGAGTGACGTAGTGGGAGGGTTGCCCAACGACAAAGTAACCCTGACACTGGATGCACGCACACAGTCGATCAACCTGACCTGCGCACGTTTTAGCAGTAACATCAAGGGTATCGAGGCCGATGAATTCCCCCCTATCCCGACCGTGGCCGAACGGGAACCGGTGATCAGCCTGCCGTCTGATCTGCTGCGTGAAGCGATTGACCAGGTAGCCTTTGCCGCCGCTGGCGATGAATCACGCCCGGTACTATCAGGCGTACTGATCCGCCTGCGCGACAGCGAGGCAATCTTTGCCGCCGCCGATGGCTTTCGACTGGCACGGCGCACCGTTGCCCTGCCAGAACCGGTGACCACCCCCCAGGAACTGATTGTCCCGGCGCGGGCTTTGAGCGAACTGGCACGCATCATAGGCGATGCCGATCATGTAGCCCTGTCGGTGACATCTGGTGGCAATCAGGTACTGTTTCATACCGACTCAATCGACCTGGTGTCACGTCTGATCGATGGAAAATTCCCTGACTTCGAGCGCATTATTCCCAGTGAGTATACCACGCGCACAGTACTGGACACCCAGGAATTGACCAAGGCAGTCAAGCTGGCGTCCTTCTTTGCGATTGCCAGCCAGAATATTGTCAAGATAACGCTAGAGTCAGGTGGTGAACTGGGGCCGGGCAAGCTGGTGATTAGCACCAATGCGGCCGAGGTAGGCGATAATACCGGTGAGCTTGATGGCATGGTGCATGGCGAAGGCGGGCAGATTGCCTTGAATGTTAAGTATCTGGCAGAAGCACTCAACGCAATCAAAACGGCTCAGGTTGCCATCGAAACCCAGACACCTCAGAATCCCGGCGTGTTTGTGCCAATCGGGCAGGATGGCTATGTCCACATTATTATGCCAATGACAATTCGCTAGTAATCTTGTCTTCTCTAATAAGATAAGGTATAATTGTTCAACCGTGCTGTAAAGGTTGCTTAGATAAGTGTTCGCATGTGCCTGTAAGCGGCACCATTGCCGGTACATACTGCGCGTGGTCAAACGTTTTGCCCACGCAGCTATCGTATCATAATGGGGTGCGCATCATCCGCTAAGGCACACGTGGGTCTGGAAGGCGCTTTATAAAAGGCCGGAACTAGCCAGCCTCACAGCAGCTATGCTGGATGACTCACTGGTCTAAGAGGGGAATTGCCTGTGAGTGTTACCTCTATTGTACTTGTTCATGCGCATGCCCTTTTTCGCGAGGGGTTGCGACATAACCTGGCTGAACTGCCCGATTTTCAGATTACGGGCGAGGCTAGTAATGGTCAACAGGCGATACAGCTTGTAGACTATACCGATCCTGACCTGGTATTGATGGAGGTTGATCTACCAGGCGTAAATGGCCTAGAAGTCTCACGGGCAATCAAGCGTTCGCACCCGCATGTTGGTATTGTGTTGTTAAGCTCAAATATCGACGGGCAGCAGGTTGTGAAGGCCATCCGTGCGGGTGTAGCTGCGTATTTGCCGCGTAATACCTCGTGGGATAATTTGCTGGAAACGCTGTACGATGTACGTAAAGGTACATATCCGATTAACGAACTGGTGCTCTCACTACCGGATGTAGCAGCCAAGGTGCTTATGGCGTTTCGCCAGATGGCGGTTGATGAAGATACGCAGAGTATCTATTCACCGCTGTCGCCGCGCGAACTGCAGGTGCTTGAACTGGTAGCCGCTGGCCGCACAAACAAAGAAATTGCGCTGCTGCTCGATATCAGTAATCAGACTGTCAAAAATCACGTATCCTCGATCCTGCGCAAGCTGGCCGTAAACGACCGTACTCAGGCAGTCGTTTATGCGATGCGACGCGGCTGGATCAAAGTGGCTCTGCCCGGCGATTAGCGAAAGGCGAAGGTCTCTCCCACGAATGAAGCAGACACTTCGAAGATTCAGCCTGCTGCGTCCCACGCTGCTTATCTGTTTGTGGTGTGCGGTGTTACTGTTTACCAGTTGTACCGAGATACGCCAGGAAGAACAGATCGCCAACCTCGAGACGATTATTGCTGGTACGCCCTCGGCTACGCCAACCCTGACGCCAACCCTGACGCCGTCACCAACCGTGACCTCAACGCCGACGGTCGGGCCAACGTTGACACCGACACCAACTCTGTCTCCTACAGCAACACCGTTTCCGCCTACACCAACGGCTAATCCGGCTCTGGCTGGCTTTAGTTACTGTAACCAGGAGGTAGGCAACGCTGGTAGTGGGCGCTTCTCGGCGCGCCTGACTGAGGTGGAAGCCAGCGGCTTTCCCGCGTTTGAGCGTATCACGCTTGACTTTGAACTGCCCGAGGGATCAGCACCATTAAGCGCGGTAGCCACCTGTATGAACGACCGCGATTTTGTGCTGTTAACGAACCAGCCCCGTGCGCCCGGCCCGTATGTGCTCGAAGTAGCCCTGCCCAACTGGTTGCATGATGCGGCCTTTGCTGAAACGGTGATTACGGATACGCTTACCTTTACTGAGACGACAATGGTCAATGGTTTGAGTGTACGCTTTGATGCAACCGACGACGCAGGTGCGATTTTAACCATGGGCCTGAAAGAGCTTGTGCCGTTTCGCTTGACTCTGTCGGCTGATCCGCTGCAGTTGCAGATCGAAGTTGCCCGCGAGTCCCCCCTGGTTACTGCCAGTGACCAGTTGACTGTGCCTTCTGGTGGTGGCGAGGTACGGACAACCGAGCCGATCTTCTTCTTATTTGATGGCGATATCTGGCGACTGGACAATGCTGCCGATGCACCACGACCAACGCCTGATCTGACAGCTACGCCTGTGGATGGGGGCGCTGCTTTGAATTTGACACAGTCGCCAGCCGAAGAAACGGCGCTGGCGCTGAGTCCCGATAGCACCCAGATTGCGTTCTGTCGCGCTCAGCCAGGTGCAGACCTGACTGAAACGGCTTTTGCGGTGCCAGCAACGCTCTGGATAATGAACGCCGATGGATCAGACGAACGTCAGGTGGCGGCTGTGGGGGTGAATTGCGCCGAGCCAGCTTTTAGTCCCGATGGTCAGACGCTGGTGTTCAGTGTCGATGAGACGGGTGCGTCGCCAACTCAGCGCACAATCTGGACGGTTGCGCTCGATGGGGGTACGCCTGAACGGGTGGCCGGGGGTGATGCGTGGAGTCGCTCTGGTCCACAGTGGCTTGGCGATGACTCGCTGATCTATGCGGCGGCGGCGCAGGATGGGCGTAGTACGCTGTTTTTGTTGCGCTTCGCCGAGGAAACTGAACGCGATGTGGGCGCAGAACTGGTGGTAGGCAACCGCTATGAGTCAATCGGGCGACCACTGGTTGCGCCGGATGGGCGCACGGTGGCGGTTGAGATTATGCGTACGAATGATGCCGGGGCCGACCTGTTTTTGCTTGATGCCAATGGGGTAGAGCAGGAAACACTTGACGAGGGCTTCTGGAATCGTCCGCTGGCCTGGGGCGCAGATGGCAGCCTGTTTTATCTTACGACGGCCTGCCCATCAACAATTATTCAGGATTATACGCTCGTCCGGCGTAGCGGTTCGCGGGATCAGATTATTGCCGCTGGCCTGAGCCAGGGAACGATTGGGGCAGCAACTGCGCCTACCGATGGCCTGGCCTATGTAATGGCGTCACGTGCCCAACCAGGGCTGCGTGGTGGTGGCAATATTGCTGTCCAGAGTCCTGCAACGCTCTGGTTCTGGAACCTGGCTAATGGTACACGCGGCAACCTGTTTGCCGCTCAACGTGGTATTACCGGTCTGGCACACTAGCGTACCGATTGTACCTGTTCACCAGTGGGGGAAGCGATTCACCACCAATCACATCAGGACGCCGCCCCCCTGCCCTCCCTCTCAGAGGTGGATTTTTTCCGATGATGCTGGTGCCAGGCTGGATACCCCACCCCCCGACCCCTCCTCTCACGGGTAGGGTTTTTCCGTAGGGACGCGCTTCTGCGCGTCCGCAGGGCGTCCTGATGCGGAAAACGTCCCCACGGACAGGCAGAAGCCTGTCCCTACGGATGGCGTTGGAACACCATCCGTCCAAAAACCTACCCCTGAGAGCCGCCCCCCTCCCCCTGGAAGGGGAGGGAGAGACGATTCGGCGGTGTCACGCGGCGGCGAAGCCGCCGCGTGACACCGCCAGGTGGATCCCCGCCTCTCCCCGTCGCAGGATACCACTGGGTAATTCTGGCTCAACGGCGTCCTACGCAGTCAGGTCGTCTTGGTTCCAAAAATCGTTGTTAGCGCGAATACCTCCTGGGTCAACCAAACGCCCTCACCCCCCTGCCCCCTCTCCCGCTCTATCCCAGGGCTTTTTCGCACTAACAAAAATAACCCGATAATCTCGGCGGGGCTGCGCCCCGCCGGTAGCCGTGGAGGGCAGGAAGCTGCCGACTCTACCGCTGGAAGGCAAGCAATCTATGACTATAACATTGATCGAGGAAGCGCGAGACCTGCAAGCCGAACTGGTGGCGATCCGCCGGGATCTGCATGCGCATCCGGAAATGGGCTTTGGCGAAGTGCGTACGGCAGGTATCGTGGTAGATCATCTGACGGCTCTGGGCTACGAGGTGGTCACCGGTGTTGGTCAAACGGGGGTTGTTGGTCTGTTGCCAGGGGGCCAACCCGGTGATCGGACGGTCTTGCTGCGCTTTGATATGGATGCCCTGCCTATTCACGAAGAAAACGATCTGCCCTATCGCTCGCAAACGCCGGGCGTGATGCATGCCTGTGGTCACGATGCGCATGTGGCCGTCGGGCTGGGCGTGGCCAGGCTGCTGGCACAACATCGCGCCGCGTTTGGCGGCGTGGTGAAACTGATGTTCCAGCCTGCCGAAGAAGGCATGGGTGGCGCTATGGCGATGATCCAGGATGGTGTCCTGACGAACCCGACCGTAGATGTGGCGTTTGGGTTGCATGTATCGCCAGATCATGCCACAGGCACGGCAGTGGTGCATAGTGGGGCGTTGCTGGCTGCAGTTGACCGCCTTGAGATTAGTGTGCAAGGGCAAGGTGGCCATGCGGCACGTCCGGATCAGGCTATTGATCCAGTAGTGGTGGCTGCACATATTGTGGTGGCATTGCAAACAATTGTGGCACGCAATATTAATCCTCTGGACACGGGGGTGATTACGGTGGGTAGCATGCATGCCGGTGAAACCCATAATGTCATTCCGGCTAATGCCAGATTGCTGGGAACGATCCGCAGCTTCAGCCCGGATGTGCGTGAGATACTGCATACGCGTGTTCAGGCAGTTGCCAGGGGTGTGGCTACGGCGCTGGGCGCTACCGCCGATGTACAGATTGTTCCCGGCGTCGATTCGACCATCAATACGCCTGGGCCAACCGCCCTGGTTCAGCAAGTTGCAACCGAGTTGCTAGGCAAAGAGCAAATTGATACGGAATGGCGCACAACCGGCGGCGAAGATTTTTCGGCTGTACTGGCGCGGGTTCCCGGAACCTTTTTCTTTCTTGGTGCGCACAATCCCGCCCGCGGATCAAGCTTTCCCCTGCATCATCCTCGTTTTGATATCGACGAGAACTGCCTGCCCCTGGGGGTAGCAATTCTGTGTGAGGCGACTCTGCGCTTTTTTGCCACGTTCGACCCAACCGCATAAATGCGTGGTATCTTATATACATAGCAAGTAAATGGCTGTTCGACAAGCAAGCAACCCCCTTGTTTCGCCTCTACCAGAATAGGAACAAGCTATGTCATGGTTTTCACACGTGATCAACTGGTTTTTGCACCTGATCAGTATGATCAGTCGCGACGATCTCGAGATGACCATGCGGGTTGGCCTGGCACTGTTGCTAGGGGCTATTCCTGGCCTGGAGCGCGAATATCATGGTTCACCGGCAGGATTGCGTACACATATGCTGGTAGCCGGTGGATCGGCATGTTTTACACTGGCATCGCTCTTTGCCTTTCCTGACGCTGATACCAGCCGTGTTGCCGCACAGATTGTGTCAGGCATTGGCTTCCTGGGAGCAGGGACGATCTGGTTGAAAGACTCGGGGCCAGGAGGATTAACTACAGCAGCGGGGATCTGGATGGTGGCATCGATCGGGGTGCTGATCGGGGCGGGAATGTACTGGCTGGCGATCTCTTCAAGTGTGTTGCTGCTGATCACGCTGCGCGTCTTGCGGATGGTCAGCCCCCACAGGTAAGGAGTGCGTCATTACCCACAAATTGGGGGCGCGGGGGCCTCCGGCCCCCGCAAAAAAAGTGTTGTCGGTTTGGTGTGGCGGCTTTGCCGCCACACCAAACCGACAACACGAGAATCTCGGCGGGGCGCTGCCCATACGCATCACCTTTAGGGCAGCAGCCCTAAAGACATTCTTTGGGGCCAGAGGCCCGCCGGTTCCCGTGAAGGGCAGCAAGCCACAACTCTACCGCATTCTGATGCGGTAGAGTTGTGGGTAATGCATAGCCCTCAGGGAGAGGGTGTGGGGTGACTCATACCACCAATCTGTCTGTGATAGGTACAGTAGAATTGGTCGGTCTGAACCATGTCTCCTTTGAAAAATTCCCTACCTGGACGCTGTTAAAAAAGCCAGTTATACTAAAACAGTAGATGTAATCACAGACGTTATGCAGCCTATGTTAATGAGAAGCAGGAGGAAACAATCAGACAGGTATGTATATTCAGGAAGAATTTATCATTGTAGACGTACCAATGCAAATGGTCGAAACCGTCATGACGGATCGGGATTTGATGCGACGCTGGATGTCACCAGCGGTGCAGTTTACGCCTGTTAACGGCTGGCAGTTTGACGAGGGAGCACGCTGGCAGCTTGGACTGACCGGCCTGGGTAATGTGCTCACAGCCGACTATGTGGTATGCGAACGGCGTGAGGGACTGATTTTGTGGCATTATACCGGATTCTGGCACGGATACGATGCCTGGCACTGGTTTGCACTGCCCCAGAATCCCGATCAGCAGACCGTGATCCAGAACCGGCTTGAGTATACGCTGGATATTCGTTGGCTCGACCCGATCTGGCCATTTACGTTTGTACCATTCATGGATTGGGATGCGCGTGTCCAGATGCAACGGCTCAAGCAGGTCTGTGAGACAGCGTCAATACAGGAGATTGCCTAGATGTCACGTCCAATTATTCCGCTAACCAGCAAATGGCGCTCGGAGTTTGTGCGCCCACGCCCGCCTGGCACATTGCCGCCAGTTGGCGAACCAGCGCCTGACTTTGAGTTGCCATATGCGCGCTTTTTTATAAACAGTGATGGGGCCGAGCAGGTTGAATATGGCCGCACCTTGCGCCTCAGTGCGCTGCGGGGTCAGCCAGTGGTGCTTAACCTGACGCGCATTGTCAGTGACCGCTTCTTTTGACCACACTGTGCGCCGCACCTGGATGGTTTGCGGGAAGCTTATCATGAATTTACGCAGCGCGGGGCCGAGTTGATTGTTGTAAGCAGTACCGACCTCGATATGACTAGTTATGTTGCCGAGGTATTGCATGCCCCCTACAAGATCCTGAGTGACCCGGACTGGTCGGTATTTCATCAGTATGGTGTAGGATCGGCTATGGGCATACCGCTCCCTGGCGTGTTTATCCTTGATGCCGAGGGAATATTACGCTGGAGCTGGGCTGCACCGTTGTCAGTGGTATTTACCCCACCCCCGGCAGAACAGTTGCTACAACTGCTGGACGACATGCAGCGGTAAGCATGTGAGGAACGATGCCAAACTACTGGTTGCTGAAAACTGAACCAGATGCTTATAGCTTTGCCGATCTGGAACAGGATAAGGGTACGGTATGGGATGGGGTCAGTAATAATGCTGCCCTGAAACATATGCGCTTGATGAAAGCGGGCGATCTGGCGCTGATCTACCATACTGGCAGCGAACGTCAGGCGATCGGCCTGGCCGAAATTACCCGTGACCCCTATCCTGATCCAGCGGCACAGGCAGATATGCCGCGCCGAGGTGCGGCATTGATCGTTGTCGATGTACGCCCATTGCAGCGATTGCCGCAGCCGGTAACGCTGGCGGCAGTCAAAGCCGATCCCTTCTTTGCTGACTTTGCGCTGGTACGCCAGGCACGTTTGTCAGTGGTGCCGGTAACGGATGAACAGTGGCAGCGGCTCTTGCACATGGCCGATGTGAAGTAACTTAACGTGTGGGGCACACCATTCACCACGGAGACACAGAGGCACAGAGGATCTGGGAGTTCACAGGTGTAGTGTTTTTAGACGGATGGCGTTCCAACGGATCGGTAGGGACAGGCTTCTGCCTGTCCGTGTGGTTTTCCTCATCAAGACGCCCTGCGGACGCGCAGAAGCGCGTCCCTACTTATCTGTGCTGTAGGTGCGGCTGCAAGCCGCACACGCCAAATGCGCGGCTGCAAGCCGCGCCTACTCGTTGACCCACCAGTTATTCGTGCGAACAACATCGTTCGCCCCTATCAACCCGTTTTGATCCCCACCGTGTGCGCCCCGATACCTGTTCATGATCGAGGGAAGCCAGCTGATCAGCGAGCGGCGCGACCCACCTGGCGACAGCAGTGGCAGCAGTAGAAAAAGAGATTCTCCGTGCCTCCGTGTCTCCGTGGTGAATCGTTTCCCCTTTTATGCTCCCAGGAAAAGGCTATTTGTGTTATAGTAGGGGTCACACGGGCGTTATAAATCTGCCGGGAAATGGGTTACTACGAGGTGCGAGATTGGAATCAGCGACGATTCTTGTGGTAGACGATGAAGAGCCTATTGTCGAACTGGTGGCAAGCTATCTGATCGCCGAGGGCTATGTCGTACAATGTGCCTATGACGGTATTACAGCATTGTCTCTGGCACGTAGTGTCCGGCCAGATCTGGTTGTGCTTGATGTCATGCTGCCGGGAATTGATGGCCTGGAAGTATGTCGTCGCCTGCACCAGGAAACCCCGGTGTATGTCCTGATGCTAACCGCACGCGCCGAAGAGGTCGATAAGCTGATCGGTCTATCAATCGGGGCCGATGATTATTTGACAAAACCCTTCAGCCCTCGTGAACTGGTTGCGCGCGTCAAGGCGATCTTACGCCGTAACCGCCAGTCACCCATGCATTCCCTGGAACGTCCAATATTGCAATTCGATGTATTGCGTATTAATCCTGAGCGCCGTGAGGTCTGGCGCGGGGATATGCTGGTAGAGCTGACTCCGCGCGAGTTTGATCTGCTGTATGCACTGGCCAGCCATCCCGGGCGCGTTTTTACGCGTGAAGACCTGCTTCAGCGTGTCTGGGGCGATGATTTTGCTGGCATTGACCGGGTTGTCGATGTGCATGTGGGGGTGTTGCGGCGCAAACTGGAGGATGACCCATCATCGGCAACATTGATCCAGACGGTGCGAGGGGTAGGGTATAAGTTTGTAGGCAGGTGATAGATATGCGGTGGCATCATCAGCTTCGCTGGAAACTGTTTATCTCACATCTGGTAATCTTCCTGATAGCGGTAGTGATCCTGCTGGCTACGGCAAATTTTCTGGCCAGTCGGGGGCTGATCTATGATATGCCGCTAACAATGGGGGCGGCTGCCTCGGAAACGGGGCAGGTGTCACCAAATGTGGCGCTGGAAGGTCCCTGGCTGGAACGTTTTCACCAGGTGATTCAGCAATCATTGCTGGTGGCTTCATTTGCCGCCCTGGCGGCGGCAGTTGTGGTCAGCCTGTTTATCTCACATCGAATTGTCGAGCCACTGCATGCCATTTCAACCGTTAGCCAGCGCCTGGCGCAGGGGTTTTATCGCGAGCGTACGCTAATCGGGTCTGATGATGAACTGGCCGACCTGAGCCGCAATGTGAACCGTCTGGCGGAAACGCTCGAGCAGACTGAGCAGCGTCGTATGGCTCTGCTGGCTGATGTGGCGCATGAATTGCGCACGCCCCTGGCAACCATCGAAGGATATATGGAAGGCTTGATCGATGGCATTGTTCAGCCGAGCCGTGAGACATATACGCTGGTGTTAAGCGAGTCGGTGCGCCTGCAACGCCTGATTGAGGACTTGATGCTGCTGTCACGTGTCGAGGCCGGGCAAATCCCAGTTATCTGCCGTTCGGTTGATCTACGTCCCCTGCTAGAGAATCTGGTCGCCCAGTTTCAACCCCAACTATCTACCGACCATGTCACTCTGATGCTCAATATGCCGGCAGAACTACCACCGATCTGGGCTGACCCGGATCGGGTGAACCAGGTATTGATCAATCTGCTGTCGAATGCGTTTCGGTATACGCCAGACGATGGCACAGTGACGCTGCAGGTGTATAGGCATGAAGACTATCTGGTTGTAACGGTTCAAGATACGGGGATCGGCATTGCCCCTGAACATCTCTCACAGCTCTTTGAACGATTCTATCGCGTGGATAAGTCACGTGCGCGTGCTAGTGGTGGGAATGGCATTGGTTTGACAATTGCGCGTCACCTGGTGTATGCCCAGGGCGGCGAGATCTGGGCCGAGAGCGCTGGTCTGGGCAAGGGAACCAGTTTTCATTTTACCCTGCCTATCGACACACGTATGCGTACCCTGAACAACGAACCAGAGCAGGAATTTCCAGCGCTGCTGGCAACCTGACCGCCTGCCCCCGCCCCGTGCAAAGGCGGGGCATATAGACAGGGCGTCCTG
>RRYU01003822.1_pt1 | contig 21974 bp, 16 predicted proteins | sample 2162651 | NCBI WGS metagenome assembly RRYU01 (sample SAMN10267283, study PRJNA491782) | microbial mat metagenome | isolation source: biomat in the production well | place: Japan: Minami-Kanto gas field, natural gas well KTG3 | collected 2017-06 | reverse complement strand
CCCAAGTAGAGATCTTCATCGCGGTAGTAGAGCATGGGGCTAGAACTGAGCCGAGCGTAGGGCTGATCGCCATAGCGCAGAAAGACGCGCCCGATATTGATCAGGTAGTACGCGGCGCTACCGTGGCGATCCAGATCGATCTGCGAGCCATCACTAGCGACGAGGGCATAGTTGGTGGGCACCTCTGGCAGATCGCGGGCGGTATCGAGCGGCTCGACGGGGCGTGCCAACAACCAACTGAAGGTCTCGCGGCTAAGATTAGCTGCGGTAGCCCAATGGTGTTCGTGCCCCACCTCCTCTCGGTAACGAGCCAGCACGCGATTGATGCGGGCAGTATTGGCATCCGCACTCTGGGCGGTGGCGCTGCTCATCTGGCGTACCTGCTGGCTGAGGGTGGTGAGATCGAGACCCATAGCGTGCATCTCCGAGCGAGTGATGGTGTTGGTGTAGAGTATACACAAGAGCGAACAAACGTGCAAGAGGATGTAGAAACGTGACCAACCACTAGGATCTATGCTAGAATCCCACAATCTAGCAATCTACCCGCCGGAGTGACGGCGCACGAACGTGTGAAGGAGTAGCTACATGTCCGAAAACTATCGGATCGAAAAGGACTCGCTGGGCGAGATGCAGGTTCCTGCTGACGCCCTGTATGGTGCGCAGACGCAGCGTGCCGTGATGAATTTCCCCGTGAGTGGGATGCGCCCCTACCCGGCCTTTGTCTGGGCGCAGGCGGTGGTCAAGCGCGCCGCTGCTGAGGTCAACTGCGACCTAGGTCTGCTCGATGCGGAGTTGGCCAAGGCGATCATGGCTGCGGCTGATGAGGTCATTGCGGGTAAGCATAGCGATCAGTTTGTGGTTGATCCCTTCCAGGCGGGTGCGGGCACATCGCACAACATGAACCTGAACGAGGTCATTGCTAACCGAGCAAACCAGATTCTGGGCTTTGCCCTGACCGATCCGAAGAAGCCGGTCAGTCCGAACGACCACGTAAATATGGCACAGAGCACCAACGACACGATCCCAACGGCGATTCGTCTGGGGTGTCTGTGGCGCTTGCCAGAGTTGCTGGCCGCGATTGACGATCTAGCGGATGCGCTGGAGAAGAAGGCGGTAGAGTTTGATGGTGTAGTGAAGTCGGGGCGCACCCACTTGCAGGATGCGGTACCAGTGCGGTTGGGGCAGGAATTTGCGGCCTACGCTCTGGCGGTGCGCAACGATATGGAGCGCATCGAGACGGCGGCGAACCGCATCCGACGCTTGGGTATCGGAGGCACGGCGACGGGGTCGGGGCTGAACGCGCATCCTGAATACCACCAGCGCATGGTCGCCAAATTGAGCGAACTGACCGGCCATGAACTACGCTCTTCGGGCAACCTCTTCGAGAGCATGCAGAACATGGGCGACGCGGCCGACTTCTCGGCCAGTATGCGGGCGCTCTGCATCACATTGGTGCGTATCGCCAACGACTTCCGGCTGCTGAGTTCTGGCCCCACCACCGGCCTCGATGAGATCCGGCTCCCGGCAGTACAGCCAGGATCGAGCATCATGCCGGGCAAGGTGAACCCGGTATTGGCCGAGATGCTCAACATGGCCTGTTTCCATGTACAGGGCAACGACTTCGCCGTTTCGCTGTCCACCCAGGCGGGGCAGTTGGAGTTGAACGTGATGATGCCGATCATCGCGCACAACCTCTTCGAGATGATGCATGTGCTGATCGGGGCGATCAACGCCTTTACGACCAAGTGCGTGGTGGGGCTAACTGCGAACCCTGAGAAGGCGTATGGTTGGCTGGCGAAGAACCCGATCCTCGTGACGGCGCTCAACCCGGTAATCGGCTACCTGAACGGGGCAGCGGTAGCGAAGGAGTCGCTGGCCACGGGCAAGAGCATCAAGGACGTGGTGGTGGAGAAGGGGCTGCTGGAAGCTGAGAAGGTGGATGAGTTGCTCGACGTGCGCGCCATGACCGAGGGTGGCATTATGGCCGGTGGTGGTGGCGGTGGTGGGTAGGAGTCTTTAGGGCTGCCGCCCTAAAACCCACGCTTGGGGCTGGGGAGGCTTCGCCTCCCCAGCCCCCACCCCTACATATCCAGTAACTGGCGCAGCAGATCATCCGCATCATCTTGCGCAGGCGGAGCGGGGCGGGGTGATGGATCGGGTTGCTCTGGGGGTAGTGTGGCGTGTTGGCGCTGGTAGCTCACCCCAGAGGCGAATCGATCATACGCGCTGCGCCGGTAGCGGTAGCCAGTACGCGGCTTGCGCTGCCGATGTGTACGCCAATCGCTGATCGCAAAGCCGATCAAGACCGCTAGTGTGGCCAGCAACCCAATAAAGGCGATGGTGGGCAACCAGCGGTCAATTCCTTCACCCAGCCAAGCAAGATGTGTGTTGATCTGCATCGTTGGCGCTACTCAACCTCAAGGAATGGGCAATATCACCTCTGGTGGGGGTTCGGGGGCGGCGTAGCCGCCCCCGAAGATTTTTGTTATTGTTGTTTGGCGGCTACGCCGCCAAACAACAACAACAAAAGAGTTTGGGGCATTTGCAACCTGCAACTACCCCAGTGCCGCAATCGATTCGCCCACAATCTGCACGATCTGGTCAATCTGTTCCGGGGTGGTGCAGAGCGGTGGGGCGAGCAAGACGGTATCATTAAAGACGCGGGTGAAGAGTCCACGTTGCATCAACTCGTTACCGAGGCGCACGGTAATGTTGGCCGATGCCGGGAAGAGCTCCTTGGTCTCCTTATTGGCCACTACTTCCACTGCGACCATCAGCCCCTTACCGCGCACATTGCCAACGTGGGGCATCTCCTCTAGCTCCTGCAACCCGGCAATGAGGCGCGCCCCTTGTACTTCCGCGTGCTGCACCATTCCTTCACGTTCAATAATGGCGATATTGGCCAGCGCCACGGCACAGGCCGTCGTATGGCCAGAGTAGGTGAAGGCGTGCATCCAGCGTTTTTCGGGGGCAACCGTATTGATCGCCTCGCTGATCGCATCAGAGACACCAATACCACCGAGGGGGATGTAGCCAGAAGTGATACCCTTGGCGAACTGGGCAATATCGGGTTCGATACCATAATGCTCCAGCCCGAACCAGCGCCCGGTGCGCCCAAAGCCGGTGATCACCTCGTCGGAGATGAGCAGCACCTCATACTGATCGCAGATCTCACGAATCCGCTTGAAGTAGTCGTCCTGGGGCGGGATGACGCCACCCGCACCCTGGATCGGCTCGGCAATAAAGCCCGCCACCGTCTCCGGCCCCTCACGCAGAATAGCCTCTTCGAGCAGATTAGCGGCCGCCACCCCATCGCTCAGGTCGGGGGTCGGATTGACGAAGCGGTAGGGGTAGGGCGACTCAATATGCACAAAACCGGGCACACGCGGCTCAAACATCGGCCAGTAGGCAGTCAGACCCGTGGCACTCATCGCCGCCAGCGTCACCCCATGGTAGCCCCGCATACGCGAGATGAACTTGACCTTCTCTGGCTTACCCTTGACCTTCCAGTAGAAGCGGGCGGTTTTGATCGAAGACTCGGTACTCTCTCCACCACCACTAGTAAAGAAGAAGTGGTTAATACTGGGGTAGATCAACTGGCTAATCTTCTCGGCCAACTGGATGGCGGGCAGATTCGTCGAACCCGTGTAGGTCGAATAGTAGGCCAGTTGCTTCATCTGGTTATAGGCTACTTCGGCCAACTCTTCACGCCCGTGGCCGACGTTCACATTCCAGAGCGAACTGAGACCATCGAGGTAGGAATTACCCTCAATATCTTTGATAATCGAGCCTTTACCCTCAACCCAGATCTTAGGAGCCTGATGGCCACTGGGATGGTAGAGCGGATGGATGAGGTGAGCGAGGTCAGACTGAATGAGTTTGCTCTCGGATGACACGGTATAACATACTTTCTAGTACCCCACAGGTATCATCAGCCCATAATGTTGGGCGCGAGTCGTACTGCTAGTATAGCAGCGTAGGGTACATTCGCACAGCATCATGCTGGTGTATCAGATCTGTCCAACAGGGTCGTAATCTTCTCTATCAGGCTCGTGAAGTCTATCGGTTTACTCTCAAAGGCATCACAACCGACATGGAAGGCGCGTTCGCGATCTTCATCGAGCGCATAGGCGGTAAGGGCAATAATCGGCGTCTGGGCCGTCTCTTTACGTGCTCGTAGCCGCTGGGTCGTCTGCCAGCCATTAAGTTTAGGGATACCCATATCCATAATGATCAGGTCGGGTTGTAGATGCCGCACTTTAGTCAGTGCATCAATCCCATCCACCGCAACCTCTACTGTAAACCCTGAGAGGCGCAGGTAGGTTGCCACCATCTCACGGATGGTCTCATCATCTTCGACTACGAGAATACGGGACATACGCCTACCTCATTGGGAATCGTGTGGCTGGTTGATCTGGACCAATGCCCGTGCGTGGCGTGCCAGATCTTCACCCCGGAATGTTCCCTTATGCAAAACCTGTTCAACCGAACGACTGAGATGATCTTGTTCTTCAGATGTTAATTCCTTGGCGGTGACAACAAGGATTGGCAGGCTCTCGCCACCTGGATGCTCGCGGATGGCGGCAATGAGGCTAATCCCGTCCATACCGGGGAGCATCAGATCCACAATGGCAAGATGGGGTAGCTGTTGTTGAACGAGGGTGAGTGCGGTTGTACCATCACCGGCAGTGGTTACCTGCCATCCATGTTGTTCGAGTGTGCGTTGCAGGTAGGCACGTAATTCGGCATCATCTTCGACGATGAGCACCTGCATGGCGGAGGCGGTAGGATTGAGGAGGGTACGCATCTCCTGAGCCAATCGTAATATATCTACTGGTTTGTGCAACACACCGGCAGCACCGAGCACCAAGCCCTGGTCCGCATTGGGATCAATACTCTGCATCAGCACCGGGATGTCCGCCGTTTCGGGATCTTCCTTCAACTGGCGCAGAACCTCCCAGCCATCGAGGCATGGCAGCAGCACATCAAGGATGACCAGATCGGGGAGTAGCGCGGCGGCCAACTCCAGCCCCTCCGCTCCACTCGCAGCGGTCTCAAAGTGGAGACCGGGGTGCGCCAAGACGCGGGGGACAAGATCGAGGACGGCGGGATCATCATCAATCACGAGGATGATCCGGGTTTGCAGGGATGTATCTTCGGTTGGGAATTCAGTATTGCGTTTGGGTTCAGGGTTAGGTAGTGATATGGCCTCTTCGTCCATCTCAAGGGTGCGGGGCAGGCTAAGAGTAAAGGTGGAACCTTGCCCCAAGGTACTCTCCAGGGTAATATCGCCACCGAGCAACTGGGCTAAGCGACGGCTGAGGGCCAAGCCAAGGCCGGTACCGCCATACTTACGGGTAGTACTTGCATCGGCCTGCACAAAATCGCGGAAGAGCTGCTTGGCCTGTTCTGGGGCGATCCCGATCCCGGTATCACACACTGCAAAATGGGTCATCTCCGGGGTGGTAGAGATGCGGAGGGTAATCTGGCCATTATGGGTAAACTTGGCAGCATTACTCAACAGATTGAGCAAGATCTGGCGCACCAGCACCTCATCCGTCACCATCAGATCGCCCGTTTGCAGCCCTTCCACATGAAACTGATTATGGTTACGGGAGACCAGTGGCTGTACGGTATCCACCACGGCTTGGACGAGCTTATCGAGTTGGACAGGGGCGGGATGCACCTGCATGCGTCCGGCTTCGATCTTGGAGAGATCGAGGACATCATTGATGATCGCCAAGAGATGCGCTCCAGCACCTTGGATACGGCGGAGATCGTGCATGATCTCCTCATTGGCGATGGGGACGAGGGTACGGTGCAGGAGTTCCGCATAACCAATGATCGAGGTGAGAGGAGTACGCAGTTCGTGGCTCATGGTGGCGAGGAACTGGCTCTTCGCCCGATTGGCCGAGTCGGCAGCTTCTTTTGCTTCACGCAGGGTACGTTCTATCTCCTTACGTTCGGTGATATTACGCACAATCAGTTCGGTTGCGGGGATGTCATTATCGCTAAAGGGCAGGGCAAGGAGTTCAACCTCAATCACACTGCCATCCGCACGGGTATAGCGTTGCTCCTTGAGGATGGGCGCGTCGCCATGCTGGGGGGCAATCGCCGCCAATGCGGGATCGAGCAACTGACCGGCTTCGCCCTGGGTAGCGAGCAACTGGCGTCCGGCACTGTTGATGTAGCGAATACGCTGATCCGCGTGGACAATAATCGCATCGGGGGTAAGCTCGATCAGTTGGCGGTAGCGACGCTCATTTTCGGTGATACGACGCTGGGATTGGTTGAGGCGACCCAGCATCTGGTTGATGGTGGTAACGAGATGCCCGATCTCATCATCGCCATTTCTCGATAGCGTGACTTGGCTCTCCAGATGATTGGACTCAATCGTGGAGACCTGGTTACTCAGGGAGATGATAGGGGTCAAGACAGTACGTTCGAGCAGGGCAATGATTAAGGTTCCGAACATCAGCGCCACAATGAGGAGGGCGAGGGTATACTGGCCCGTGGCTTCGTGGCCAAGCAACGAGACCTCACGGGGCAGATCGAGCGAGAGGAGCATCTTGGGTTCACCCCAGAGATCGGTCATGGTGGTGATGCCATAGATATGCTCGTCATCTACAGGGACGGTGACAATCGTAGCCCCGGTTTGGAATTGAGCCAACCCCTGCTGCAAGGTAGGGTTGAGATCGGGCGCATCAATACGGGTAAGCACAATGGGCAAGCGGGTCACTTCGCTCAGGCGCTCAACCTCCTGGTCGGTCAAGCGCCGCCCCATGATCAATGTACCTGCTGGCGGGCTCTGGGTATCATTAGTAAGAATAGGCCGCGCCGCGAGCAACCAAGGACCATCGGCAAAGATCGCTAACCCCGAACGCTCACTCTCTACCGTTCCCGTATGCTGGAGTAAAATTGCCATCCGGCCACTAAAATCCTGGATTTCAGGCGGAATTGACATTTCTTGTTCATTGATCAGATCAAAGGCGCGGGCATGAACCACCTCACCTGCGGGATTCACTATGGCCATCAATGAGATATTCAGGCCAATAAAGACACTATCATTCAAGTTCTCGGCAATATAATCATCATTGGGTGCCTGCACAAACTCGTAGCTATTGTCCCAGAAGGCATAGTCACGGGTACTACGGCTAAGGGTATCTACGCTATCGGCGATAGCATTGACCACCTGCTCGACCCGCATTGTTGTCGTGCGTTCTTCGAGGTCGGCAAAGCTCTTGCCAATGATCTGATCGGCAAGCAAGAGCAGGCCAGCCACCAATGCGACCAACATGGCCAGCATGGCCAGGAGTGTGCGAGTGCGAAGTGACCGAACATTCATGATGATCATGCCAAATAATTGAGAGAAGGAATGTAGCGCACTATAGCACAGAGAGGTAACAGGGCTATACCAGCGCGTGTGGTTGCAGCCACTCGCGTTCACGAATACCGATCAGGAAGAGCAAGCCATCGAGTCCCATATCGGAGATGGCGCTGGTGGCCTGTTGGCGCACGACAGGTTTGGCGTGGAAGGCGACGCCGAGGCCGGCGATACTGAGCATGGGCAGGTCGTTTGCACCATCACCAACAGCAATCGTCTGTTCAAGGCGCAACCCTTCGGCGGCGGCAATTTCGCGCAGGAGGGCAGCCTTCCGTGGCCCATCAATAATCTCGCCCAGTACCCGCCCGGTCAGGTGATCATCGGCAATCTCCAACTGGTTCGCGTGCATGTAATCGAAGCCGAGTTGGGACTGCAAGCGACGTCCGAAGTAGTCGAAGCCACCAGAGATAATCCCGATCCTATAGCCCAGGCGCTTGAGCGTACTTGTCACCAACTCAGCACCTTCGGTGAGGCGCAGGCGAGCGGCCACGGTCTCAAGCGCAGAAGTAGGTAAACCGGCCAAGAGGGCAACACGGCGGGTCAGGCTCTGGCGGAAATCAATCTCACCGCGCATAGCAGCGGCAGTAATCGCAGCGACCTCCTCACCCACCCCGGCCTCTTTGGCCAACTCATCAATCACCTCGGCCTGGATCAAGGTCGAGTCCATGTCGAAGACAACGAGGCGCCGATTACGACGGTAGATGTCATCGGCGTGGAAAGAGATGTCCACCCCGATCTCCATCGAGAGGGGCAGCAACTGGACACGCATCGCGGCCTCATCGGTCAGGTGGCCACTGACGGTCAGTTGGACACAGGCTTTAGGCATCTGGGCAGGATTGAGCAGGGAGGGTCGCCCGGTGAGGCGGGTAATGACATCAATGTTGAGGTGGTTTGCGGTACAGATCGCTGCCACCTGTGAGATCTGGGCGGCGCTCAGTTTGCGCCCCAGGAGGGTGATGATGTGGCGGGATTTGCCCTGTTCATGCACCCAATTCTCGTAGTCTTCGATACTCGTGGGGCGAAAGCGCACCTCAATACCCATTTCGTGGGCAGTAAAGAGGAGATCCTTGATCATTGATGAGGCGTGCTGGGGATCGGGGATCTCGACCAAGATACCGAGTGAGATGTAGTCATGGATGACGGCTTGGCCGATGTCGAGGACAGTCAGATCGTGTTCGGCGAGCACGCCGGTGATACGGGTCAGCAGCCCTGGGCGGTCTTTACCGGTGATATTGATGAGGATGATCTCAGTCATCGAATTCTCTTCCTGTAGAGGATATTCAACGCATTCTGACTGTATTGTATCGCTACGAATCCAGCACCATGGCGACACGGAGCAGGTTGGTCTCTTCCCACGGACGAGCGACCAACTGCACCGCGAGTGGGAGTCCCTCGCTACTGAACCCGGCAGGGATACTGATCGCGGGCCAACCCAGGCAGTTGAAGGGGCCAGTAAAGGTGGTAGGGGTAATCTCGCCCAAGGCTGGAGCCGAGAAGGGTACAGATGGTAGTGCCAGGATGTCAATCTGCTCGAAGAGCGCCGCCATGCGTTGGCGCAGCACCGCCCGTGCTTGCTGCGCCTGCACAAAGGTAGTGGGGCCGTAGATGAAAGCGGACAAGATGCGTTGGCGCATAAACTCGCCATAATCGTTGAGGCGGGTACGCAGGTTGGGCAAGTGGAAGGCAGCGGCCTCCATAGCCAGGATCACCGGATTGAGCAGACTCAGCGCCGCAATCTCGGCTACATCTACATCAAAGACCGTCGCCCCGGAGTCTCGCAGCCGTTCGCATGCCTCGCGCACCGCCGCCAACGTTGCGGCATCGGCTTGGGATGTAGCATTCAGCACCCCAACGCGAACTCCGTGGGTCACTGGCGTAAGGCCAGCGGCGCGGAAGGGGGCAGCCTTGTGCATAGTACGCCCATCGCGGCCATCGGGGTCGGCCACAATTTCGAGCATGATCGCGGCATCGCTGACAGATCGGGTCAGTGGGCCTAGGTGATCGAGCGACCAGGAGAGGGTGACACCCCCGGCGAGGCTGGTGCGCCCGTGGGAGGGCTTGAGTCCGACAATACCGCACTGGGCAGCGGGGATACGGATCGAGCCGCCGGTATCGGTACCGAGTGCGGCCACCACAATCCCCGCCGCCACCGCAGCCGCCGATCCACTACTCGACCCCCCACTATCCCGTTCGGGGTTGTGGGGATTAGCGGTTGGCCCGTAGTGACCGTTGTTGGAACCGGGGGAGTAGGCAAACTCGGACATGCGGGTCTTGCCGATGATGATCGCGCCTGCTTGGCGCAATCGGGCTACACATGTCGCGTCCTGCTGGGGGTAGTGGTTGGCGAGGATCTTCGATCCGGCGGTGGTGGGTGTTCCTACGAGATCGAAGAGATCCTTGACTGCCACGGGAATCCCGTGCATGGGGCCACGGTACTTCCCGTCACTAATCTCTTCTTCAGCCGCCCGTGCAGCGGCAAGGGCTTGTTTGGCCAACACCACCTGAAAGGCGTTGAGTTGCGGATCGTGGGTGGCGAGTTGATCGAGCGCCTGTTGGGTCAGTTCAACCGGCGATATGCTACGCGCACGGAGTTGGGGGGCGAGCGCAGTGATGGTGTTGCGGGTCGTGCGGCTACCTTCCCGGATAAGCCCCTTCTCCTGGGTGACAGGAAAGGGGACGTAGGCGGGGTTGGAGCAGGCGAGGAAATCGGGCAGCATCGTACTGTCAAACGTCGCGAGCAGGCGCTCCACATCATCTACCCGGCTCAAAAAGCCCTTAGCGGTAATTCCTTCCAGATCCGCATCACTCACCGAAATACCGGCAGCGTGCAGATTCGTGCGTAGACGATCAAGTAGGTTGGTCATGGGTGGGGTTCCTCTCGGTAGACTTCAGCATATAGCGCCTCAACGCGGTCAAGCATCCGGGTATGATCAAACTCCATCTGGGCGCGTTGGCGCCCGGCATCTCCCCAGGCGCGTGCCAAGCCGGGGTTCTCCAGAATAACCCGCATGGACCGTGCCAGCGCGAGTGGGTCGGCGGGCGGCACCACAATACCGGTTTGCCCGTGCAGGGTGACATAGCTGGTGCCGGTACCAAGTTCGCTGGTGATGACCGGCAGGGCGGCGGCTTGGGCTTCGATCTGCACGATACCGAAGGCTTCGCTACGCTCTATAGAGGGTAACACAAAGAGATTAGCAGCGTGGAAATAGGCGGGGAGTGCGGCATCATCTTCTTCTTGCAGAATATGTACTCGCTCGGCTACCCCCACATGTTGTGCCACGTGTTCGAGATCGGTGCGGCGCACCGTCGCATCGGCTCCGATGATCAGGGCATGGCCGGGGGCGTGGGCCAGCGCACGGATGAGATACTCGACACCCTTATAGTAGCGCAAGCGCCCGACAAAGAGGCTGATCGGGCCGGGGTAGCGGGCGCGGATGGCCGCCACCTGAGCCGGATCAACATGGGCAAAACGCGCCAACTCGATCCCATACGGTACGACCACGCAGCGATCCTGGTGTGGAGCGAGAAAGGGCGAACTGCACCTGTAGGCCGGGCTAGAGGCGATAATGCGCGTGGCGCGGCGCAACGTGCGGCGCAGCAGCGGCGCGTAGAGATGCAGCAAACGGCGTTGACGCACAATATCGCTATGGTACGAGACCACCAGCGGAGTGCGCGGGCCTGTCAGGGTAAGTGCGAGATCGCCAGTAGGATCGGGCATATGCAGGTGGACGAGGTCAGGACGTTGGCGCACCATCTGCACAAGGAGCGCCGGGCTGAGTGGCGCAGAGGCCAGAGTCGCCAGTCGCCGCGCCGCGACTACCCGCACCCCGTTTAGCTCGTACTCCCCACCCTGCCCGTTCAGCGCGTTGGTGAGCACCGTCACCCGATGGCCACGTGCCACCAAGCCCTCGGCGAGCATGCGCAGGTGGTTCTCGATGCCCCCAATTACGGGGTAGTAGTCTTTGTAGATGTGCAGGATGTGCATGATCATGAGCAGCCGTTGGCTGAGCTTGCCGAAGCCAAGTAGTAGTCTTTGTAGATGTGCAGGATGTGCAGGATGTGCATGATCTCTGATTATAGATCGTCTATCCATGCTACAATAGCCAGCCGATGATGATTGGTTAAGCACGAAGGTAGCACCGGCTTCTAGCCGGTCGGTGGTACATCGTGACCGGCTGGAAGCCGGTGCTACCTTTGGACGTGCGTAGGGGCGCGTCGTGACGCGCCCTCCGGCGCAATGATCGTAGCGACGAATGGTGTGGGGACGCCTAGGGCGCATCACGATGCGCCCCTACACGGTATTGCATAACCAAACGCCTATGAAATCCCCACCAGCGGTGACGTTGTATATGCCCTGATGACAATCGGCAACATGGAAATTAGGGAGTCTATGGACGCAGTACTTGTGCTTGAGGATGGTCGAGTCTTCGCAGGGCGCTCATTTGGCGCGGCTGGCGAACGGATCGGCGAGGTGGTCTTTAATACCGGGATGACCGGCTACCAAGAGATCTTGACCGACCCTTCGTACTGCGGCCAGTTGGTGACGATGACCGCGCCGCATATCGGGAATACGGGGGTGAATGAGTTTGACCCCGAATCGTTCCGCCCGCAGGTGGCGGGGTTTATTGTGCGCTCCTACAGCGAGGAGTATAGTTCGTGGCGTTCGCGGGGGAGTCTGGCGCAACTGTTGCGCGATTACCAGATCGTGGCGATCAGTGATGTGGACACACGGGCGTTGACGCGCCACATCCGCACCGCCGGGGCGATGCGCGGCATCATCTCCACCACCGGCGAATCGGTGGAGAGCCTGGTTGCCAAGGCGCGCTCGGCTCCGCCCATGGAGGGGCAAGATCTGACCCAGGTGGTCAGTTGCTCCACCCCCTACGAGTGGGACGAGAATAGCCTGCCCTTCAGCCCGCCCTACTCCTACGGCATTGCCCGATCCACCAAATTCCATGTGGTGGCCTACGACTTTGGCCTCAAGCGCACCATTCTGCGCCGCCTGGTGGATCATGGTTGTCGGGTGACGGTGGTGCCGGGGACAACCAGTGCCGAAGAGGTACTGGCACTCAAGCCAGATGGAGTCTTCTACTCGAACGGGCCGGGCGACCCGGCGGCGACGGTGTATGCCTTCGAGAATCTGCGCGGCCTCCTGGGCAAGACGGTGGTCTTCGGTATCTGCTTGGGGCATCAGTTGATGGGCCTCGCGCTAGGCGGGCAGACCTTCAAACTGCCCTTTGGACACCATGGCGTGAACCACCCGGTACGCCACATCCCCACGGGGCGGGTGGAGATCACCTCGCAGAACCACGGCTTTGCGGTAGACCCCGCCAGCCTGCCACCAGAGGTAGAGATCACCCACATCAACCTGAACGACCAGACGGTGGAAGGGCTACGCCACGCGGGGCTAGGATGCTTCAGTGTGCAGTACCACCCCGAAGCCGGACCGGGGCCGCACGATGCCAGCTACCTCTTCCACGAGTTCACGCAGATGATGGCGGCGCGGCGCAGTTAGGTTGCCCGCCTACGGCGGTGGGGTTTGAGTGAAAATATTCTGTGGTGTTTTTTTGCGGCGTAGCCGCAAAAAACACCACAGAATAGGGTTTGCGGCGCAGCCCCAATCTGATTTTTCTGGGTGGTTCAAACCACCCAGAAAAAGAGAGATCTCATGAGCGAGCACTCGATCATCGGCAGCTTTGCCCGTCGCCTCGCCCACCTACGCGGGCTGCTGGCGCGTGATCCGGCGGAGGCCGGGGATCAGGGACTCAAGCTGCTTGAGGAGTACCTGGAGTACGAGGCAGTTGAAGTGGGCTACCGCCAGGAGCGGGGCAGCATTGGGCGTTATGCTAGTTGGCTACGTCGTCACGGAACAATCCAGGATGAGTTGCTGGATCGAGCCGAAGTGTATGCCCAGATACGCAACTGCCTTGCCCACTCCTACGGGCTACAAACCAGCCCCGATCTCGCCGCCGAGGTGATCGAGTTTCTGGGGGTACTCATTCAGCATGAGGCCAACACCGCCGCCCAGATGATGAGCCGCCACATCCGTAGTGTAGACGAGTCAGCCTTGCTGCGCGATGCCCGTGACACCATGCTGCGCGAGGGCTTCGGGCGGCTGCCCGTGCTGCGCGGGCAGACAGTCGTGGCGCTGCTAAGTGAGCGTGACCTTGTCGTTGCTGACCTCATCCCCGGCGGGAAGGCCGACGGCATGAGCGTCGCCGAAGCCCTCTCGCCCCAATCCCGGCGCTGTTTTGGGGTCATCGCCGCCGACACCAACCAACCCGCTGTAGTCGAGGCACTACGGCGTCCCGGCATTGACGCCCTGATCGTCACTCGCGACGGGCAACGCGACCAACCGCCGTTGGGGATCATCACCCATGCGGATGTGCTGTACCGGATGTGACGATGGATGATGAGCAAGAACCAACCCAGATCGATCCGCGCAACCGCCTGAACGACCTGAGCGGGCGCGAGTGGACCTATGCGCTACGTTCGGTGATCAGTACGCGCTACCCCACCCGTGGCCCGGAAGCCTACGCCCATCATCTACGGCGCTTGCACCCCTCGCCCAAACCGCCCCAACTGATGGCCGAGTTGGTGCGCTTCTTCACCAAACGTGGTGGACGGGTACTCGACCCCTTTGCGGGTGTGGGCGGTACCCTACTCGCCTGCTCATTAGAGGGACGCAGCGCCGTTGGCGTGGATCTCTCCGAGGTCTATGCGGCGTGCTACGCCGAGGTATGTGCCACATTAGAGATCGCGCCGCAACCCTACATCATCGGCGACTCGCGCCACCTGCGGAGCTACTCGGACGTCACCGTGCAGCCCTTCGACCTGATCCTGACCGATCCGCCCTACGCGCAGATGCTGGCCAAACCGAAGACGGGCGAACGCAAGAAGCGTGGGCAGGGCGAGGCGACTCCGTTTACCCAATCGGCGGATGATCTAGGCAACCTGGGCTACTGGGAATTTCTAAGCGCGCTGCGCGACCTCTTCGCCAACGCGATCTCCCTCTTGCGCCCCGGCGGCCACCTCGTCCTCTTCACCAAAGACCTGCAACCCAGCCCTGACCACCACAACATGCTCCACGCCGACATCGTGGCTAAACTGCGCGATCTGCCCGGCCTAGAGTACCGGGGCTACCAGATCTGGCACGACCAGAGCCAGAACTTCTACCCCTTTGGATACCCCTTCGCTTTTGTTGCTAACCAGGTACACCAGTTCATTCTGATCTTTCGCTATCGGCCCTAGGCCACCTTCGGTGGGGGTTCGGAAGCATAGACATTCGGTTAAGGAATTTTGCGTAGGGGCGCGTCGCGACGCGCCCCTACGCCCGTATAAGGTAGCACCGGCTTCCAGCCGGTCACGATGCGCCACCGACCGGCTGGAAGCCGGTGCTACCTTCGGGCGTAACCGAACGCCTATGCGGCTTCGCCGCCCCCAAAGATCGTTTTTGGTGTTTTTTGGCGGCTGCGCCGCCAAAAAACACCAAAAATTGGGTTTGGGGCATAGCCCCAAGAAGATTGCCTATGCCTGAATTTTCTTTGCAAAACCAGTGCAAAAACTTTGCAACTTGTGGTATGCTAGAAGAGAGGAACAAACAAGCCTGTTGGAAGGACACCAACCATGTCAACCACAACCACTGATACACCAACCACACCGATGAGCGAACATAGCACGAGCATCTACCAAGACTGGCTTCATGGCGAACACGGACGGATGCGCTACTGGGTTTCGGAGCCAAAGCGGGGTGCGCCGGTCGTCTTTATCCACGGCTATGCCGCCATGGTCGAACACTGGAAACAGATCACCCTTCATGCTGCTCGCAAGCACACCTTCTACGCGCTCGATCTCTACGGCTTTGGGGAATCGGCGCGGCCACGCGGGCAACCGACCCGTGAGCGATGGGCGGCGCAGGTAGCCACCTTCATCCGCGAGGTGGTGGGCGAACCGGCGGTGGTGGTCGGGCACTCTATGGGCGGCGTGGTCGCCACCGAGGTGGCGCGCAGCTACCCCGATCTGACCCGTGGGCTAGTGCTGGTGAACAGTTCGGGCATGCAGATGTACGAGCGCCCGCCCACCCTGTTCGATACCGTCATGATGAACGCCCTGAGCCTACCTGTGGTTGGCGAAGCCGTCACATGCGCCTTCACCAACCCATGCACCCTGGAGTCCAGCGTGCGTCAGGGCTTGCTCTCGGCCTACCACAACAAAGAGCGGGTCACCCCAGAACTGGTGAAGACATTTAGTGCGCCATTGCGCAAATATGGAGCCAGTTCCTACTTGGCCACATCACGCAACTTCCGGGGGCTAACGCTAGAGGCATTCCCTGGTGATGTGCGCGCACCCACGCTACTGATCTGGGGTGCAGAAGACCGCTCCATCCCCCCGTCGGATGCCGAGGCGATCAAGGAGCGGCTCATACCCCAAGCCGAGATTATGGTGCTCCCCGATACAGGCCACTGCCCCTTCGACGAGACGCCGGAGGCATTCTGTGAGGCGTTCTTACCCTGGCTAGATCGGGTGTAAGTATGACTTCTCTTGCTACGCCTTGCGCTGCAAGGCGTAGGCAATCCCACCCATCAGGTCGGCACGAGTGACAATATCTTCCAGATCAATCCCCAAGGCTACGATAGTCTGAGCGACATCCGGGCGAATACCGGTGAGAACCGTCGCCGCGCCCAGCAACTTCACGGCCCGTGCGCACTGAATCAACACATTGGCGATCTGGGTATCCACCACCGGCACGCCGGTAATATCCAGAATCGCCACTTCAACCCGTTGATCTTCAATCGCGTGCAGGAGCGAATCGACCACCATAGAAGCGCGGGCACTATCGAGCGAACCAATTAGCGGCATCACCACCACCCGCTCACTGATGCGCAAGAGCGGGGTGGAGAGTTCAGCAAGCAGCGACGATTGGATACGGATCAATTCGGCCTGCTGCTCGCTCTGTTCGCGTAGCACCTCACTCTGCTTGATCAACGTGATGTCGGTACGGATACAGACAATGCCACCATCACTGGTACGCTTATCCATCGAACGCAACCAGATCCCATCCGAAAGCCGCAGTTCCACTGTCTCGCACTGCTGGTGTTGACGTACCCGTGCCGTGATCCACGCCTCCTCACGCCCAACCGCATCGGGGTATTGGCCATTCATCACCCCACCGCGCACAATATCCTCAAACGTGGTTCCAATCACAAAGAAGTCTGTGCTACGGTTATAGAAGTTCCGGTAGTGCTGGTTAAAGAAGACCAGACGGTCATTCGGATCATAGATCGCAAACCCATCGGAAATACTCTCCAGGGCATCACGGATCTGATGCCAGATACGTGAAGTTTCGAGTTCTGCAATGCGCCACGCACTCACATCATGAGCCTGCCAGAGCAGTTCGCCATTCAGATGCTCGTGGACAACAATTGTGTTAGCGAACCAGCGTTCGGGTGGGTCGGCCAGCATATCCTCAAAGTGGCAACTCATCACCTCCCCAGCCAGCAGAGCCTTGATATCGTTCTGCACATGGTCTTGGTCAACATGTTCCCATTGGAACATGCGGCCACACACCTCCAAGGCATGCTCGCCTACACCAGTGTGGATGAAGGCATCATGCCATGCCGGATTGACAGCGCGTATCACGCCGTTCGGGGTGATCAGTGCGCATGGATTGGATAAGAATCCGATCAGGGTATCCAGAGGCGTTGCTGCGTTCGGTGGGCCATTGTGAGCGTCATTGTGCATATCTCAGTCTCTCGGCTGATCGGCGGAAGTCGCCTCCATTGTACCACGTCGCTCAAACCAGGTTTAACCACCTTTTTGGATGGATTCACCCAAAAAGTGGGGGCAAAATTGGGCATCTCACCCCTTGACAAAAGCTGTGCAAAAGGTGAAAATGTGCTTGTCAAAACTTGTGCAACCAGGCACGAAAAATCAGACAACCAGCAAGCATAACGAAGCGAGCGCGAGAGGGAGCTACCGGCTCCATAGAGATAGAGGGAGACCACCGTGAGCAAGTTCCGCACCACCACCAACGACGACCAGGACGAGCAAGTGCTGACCGCCCAGATGGATGCGGATAGTAATCACGATGGGTGGGAGCCAGAGGATCTCTTCGATACAGACGTGGATGGCGAGGAGGAGCACACAGCCGATCATGGCGAGTCGGTTGAGGATTCGATCCAACTCTACCTCCATGAGATTGGGCAAGTGCCGCTGCTGACCGCCACAGAGGAGTATGATCTATCAGTGCAGATTCATGCGGGCCGGGATGCGCAGCAGCAACTCGATGCTGGGCACTATGCAGATCGGATTGCCCGTGCCCAGTTGGAGCAGACAGCAGCGCGTGGGGTTGAGGCGCGACGGCGGCTGATTCAGGCCAATCTGCGTTTAGTGGTCAGTGTGGCCAAGAAGTATATCAACAGCCCAATGGCATTTATGGATCTGGTGCAGGAGGGCAACATCGGGCTGATGCGAGCAGTCGAGAAGTTTGATCACACCAAGGGCAATCGTTTCAGCACCTATGCGACGTGGTGGATTCGACAGGCCGTGAGCCGTTCGATTGCCGAGCAGAGCCGGGTGATCCGTCTCCCCGTCCACCTAAGCGAGTCCTTAGTGCAGATGCGGCGAGCGATCTATAAGTTGGAGCAGCAACTGGAGCGCGAGCCAAGTGCGCAGGAGATCGCGCAGGTGATGGGGCTGAGTCTGCGTAAGGTGAAGCGCCTACTCCAAGCCTCAGCCCAGCCGCTCTCGTTAGAGCAGCCGCTCAACAACGAGCAAGAGGGTCGGGTGGGTGAGGTAGTGGCGGATGTGAGTGTTGAGACACCGATGGAGATCGCGACGGAGAAGATGTTCCACCAGGAGCTCTACGCGGCGTTGAACAATCTGCCCGACCGTGAACGTAAGATCCTGCAACTGCGCTACGGTCTCTTCGATGGCCAGCGCCGCACCTTGGAGGAGGTGGGCATGACGTTTGGGATTACCCGTGAGCGCACGCGCCAGATCGAGGCCGAGGCGATGCGGCGGTTGCGCCAGCCCCAGGTGGGTCAGCGGCTCCAGGCGTATTTGGAGTACTAGGGGCGCTGAAGGTTCGTAACCACGTGACCGTTTGCCGCGTCTAGCAGATCTTGTCTTGTTGGGGTTTGGCGGCTGCGCCGCCAAACACCCCCCCACCTACAGCGTCTTCCAAAACACCCCCACCATCACCGCCCGCAAGAGGCTCGTGAGCACAAACAGGAACCCCATCCCTATGATCGGTACACTCCCGATCACCACCTGGGTGTTGGCAAGCAGCATCGCTAATGCCCCGCCCAACAACCCGGCGACCAGCGTCCCCAGTCCGGTAATCGCGCTGTGTGTGGCCATCGCCGCCCCACGATACTCACCCGGAGCACGCTCCATGAGCACGTTCACCAACCCCTGGTTGATCCCCGGCCAGAAGACACCCGCAAAGATCGCGGTCAGCCAGAGCGGTAGCACGTATTCCGGTGTGGCAAAGACCCAGCCCCAAGGCAGTGGTAATGTGCCGATAACGCACGCGACCAAGACTCGCCGCGCTCCGTAGCGATCCTGGAGCCGCCCCATGAGCGGGCTAAAGATGAGCGAGACGGCACTGGTTGCAATCGCCTGCACCGCTAAGAGCGAGAAACTGAGGTTGAGCACGCTCAACCCATAGGCGTTGAAGAAGGGGCTGGCAATGCCGGTACTCATTGCCCAACCCAGATTGGCCAGGACAAAGGTGCGGAAGGTGCGATCTCGCAGCGGAGCCACCACCATATCCCCCACCTGCACCTGCGGCTTGGGGCTAAGAGGAGGCTCGGCTTGGCGATTGATCAGTGCGGCTGAACCCAGCGCCGCGACTACCGCCACCCCAAAGATGATCGCATACCCCAGGCTCTCATGCCCCTGGGTGCGGGCTTGATCGAGTACCCACCCGGCCAGAAAGGTGGCCGCCATGGCCGCAATCGCGCCCACGGTGTTGCGTACCCCAAAGTAACTGCCGCGCCGTCGTGCTGGTACCAGATCGCTCATCCAGCTCAGCCATGCGTTGCTGGCAATGCCGTTAAAGGCGTAGGAGAAGGCTAAGCCAATGAAGAAGATTAGCAACTGGCTGCCGTTCAGGAAGGTGAGGAAGGGCAACACGAGCAGCATGATCCAGATCAGCCGCCCAGCTAAGGCCCCCTGCAACACCAGCTTGCGCCGATTTCCTACCCGTTCTTCAAAGTAGGCACCCACAAACTGGAAGAGTTGCCCGATAAATGGCAATGCCCCGATCAACCCCAACTGAAAGCTGTTGGCACCCAACAGCAACGCAAACCCGGTCAGAAAGACGCTCCCGCCAATCGAGCCGGTAATGCTAATATGCACATTCGCCATCGCACTCTCCCACAGGGAGATCCGCATGCCCTGGCGAACCTCGCTTGGGCTGAGTGGAGTGCGTGCGGTACGAACCAGTGGCTTTGGTTGCACCTTGCGGCGAAGAGTGACTGCGGTACCCATAATGCTTGTTCCTGTATATCTGCGTGAATAGTAAGCAAACAAAACGCAGAGGCCCGAAGTCCTCCACGACTACAGCCTGATCATAGCAAATCAAGCTCGATTTTCATCTGTCGTAAGGCTGAGATCTGGCTTATGCCTACCTCGTAAACCTGCATGCTATAATTGATGGGTCATAACTGTTCACACTTCTCCTGGGAGCGAGGGCATCTTGCCCTCGTCGGTGCATGCGAGGGCGGGACGCCCTCGCTCCAAGGGGAGCACGTTACCCCAAGTGCGAACACTTACGATGGAGCCACTTATAACCAAGGAGATCTCTTGATGCGGCACGTCCGCGCTCTGATGCTCGGTATCGCCCTGATGGCGCTGGTGGTATCCTGCGCTGGCTACATCTTCCTGGGTGAGTTGCGCGCTCCCGTCGCAACCCAGGGTGAGCCGGTGGAGTTTACCGTCGCCCCCGGCGAAACGACCGCCGATATTGCGACGCGGCTCAGTGCCGCTCGGCTTATTCGCCAACCCGCCCTCTTTACTCTGCTCACCCGCCTGCGTGGCCTCGATGGGCAACTCCAGAGTGGTCGCTATGTCCTTAGCCCCACGATGACCATGAGTGAAATCCTGATCGCGATCCAGACGGGTCGCCTCGAAGAGATCCAGGTCACGATCCCCGAAGGGCTGCGCCTAGAGGAGATTGCCGATCTGGTTGCTCAAACAGAAGTGGTGAGTGCCGAGGAGTTCCTGCGTGCTGCCCGTGATGCTGAACCGTTCCGGATGCAGTATTTCTTGCTCAGTAGCCTACCTCCCGGTGCGAGCCTAGAAGGCTATCTCTTCCCCGATACCTACCAACTGGCTCCCGATGATACCCCCGAAACGATCATTAGCCGCATGCTCGACCGCTTTAGTGAGCAGTACAGCAGCATTGAACGTAGTGTGCGGGTTCCAGGGGTCTCGGTGCATCAGGTGGTGACGATGGCATCCATTGTGCAGCGCGAGGCCGCCCTGATTGATGAGATGCCGACGATTAGTGCGGTCTTCTGGAACCGCATGAAGCCGGAGTATGCGGGTGATTTTAGTGGTGGCCAGTTGGGCGCCGATCCAACTGTGCAGTATGCCCTCGGCTATAGCGCCGAGGAGGGGCGCTGGTGGCGCAAGAACCTTACCCTGAGCGATCTCCAGATTGATAGCCCCTACAATACCCGCCGCTATGCCGGGTTGCCCCCTGGCCCTATCGCTGCCCCCGGCCTGGATGCGCTGCTCGCCACCGCTCAACCCGATGAATCGGTGCCCTACCTCTTCTTCGTTGCCAGTTGTGCCAAAGATGGCTCCCATCAGTTTGCCCAGACCATCGAGGAGTTCCGACGCTACGAAGCCGAATATCTGAACTGTCAATAACGATGCAGATCATCCTCATTGGCGACCCGGTCGCCCACAGCCGTTCCCCAGCCATGCAGAATGCCGCGCTCGCCCACTTGGGGTTGCACCAGCACCACTACCGCGCCGTGCATACCCCGTTGGCGGATCTCGCGGCACGCCTGAACGACCTGCGCAGCCCCGATTACCTGGGCGCGAATGTCACGCTGCCCCATAAGCAGGCGGTTATCCCCTACCTGGATGACCTTGAACCCAGTGCTGCTCAGATCGGCGCGGTCAATACGATCTACAAGGATGCTAACGGGCGCTTAGTCGGAGCCAACACCGACGCCCCCGGCATGCTCGGCGATCTGGCCGAGGCGGGGCTGAATCTCCACGAGCGCCACGCCGTTCTGCTCGGTGCTAGTGGTGCCGCCCGCGCTGCGGCCTTTGCGCTCGCCGGGGCTGGCTTGTCCAGTTTGACGATTGTCAACCGTAGTGTTGCGCGGGCTACCGAATTGGTGGCCCACCTGAACGCGGTATGCCCCAACCCACCCACGCTCCATGTTCTGGCGCTGAACGATATGGCGCTACCCAGTCTCATTTCTACCTGCCACCTGCTGATCAATGCTACCTCGCTCGGCTGGCACGGCGACGAGACCCCCCTCGCCGATCCGCCGGTTGGCCCGCACACCTTCGTCTACGACATGGTCTACCGCCAAACCCGGCTGCTGCGCGAGGCTGCTGCACG
>RRYU01004437.1_pt1 | contig 21994 bp, 22 predicted proteins | sample 2162651 | NCBI WGS metagenome assembly RRYU01 (sample SAMN10267283, study PRJNA491782) | microbial mat metagenome | isolation source: biomat in the production well | place: Japan: Minami-Kanto gas field, natural gas well KTG3 | collected 2017-06 | reverse complement strand
CACCATGATTCCAGGTCTTGGACGGGCACGCTTTGCACGACTCGGCAGTATGCATCGCAACACCTTTATCAATGCCCCGAGTTGCCTGAACCAGACCCTGCAGTTTCAGTGTGCTCCGCACATCTATGCTGCCGGTCAGATCACCGGGGTTGAGGGATATGTTGAATCTGCGGCCTGCGGTTTTCTTGCCGGCCTGTTCGCTGCTTGTCATCTAACCGGCAACCACCCGCCCATGCCCCCGGTGGAAACCGCCTTCGGAGCCCTGCTCGGTCATCTGGCGAGCGCCGACCCCGATAACTTTCAGCCGATGAATGTCAACTACGGTCTTTTTCCGTCCCTGCAGGGGGGGCGAAGAAAGCGTACTGAGCGCCGTCTGGCGATGGCGGACCGCGCCCTGGAAGCCCTACCTGACTGGTGGCAACAGATTCTGATGCTACGATCGGCCGCGACGGCAAGTGACAATGGATGACACCCTGATTCTCGCATCCGCTTCCCCGCGTCGCAAGGAACTGCTGGAACAGATCGGCCTTGAATTCAGCGTCATACCAAGCTGCGTAGAAGAAACCATCAAACCCGCTGAAACTCCGGACAACCTGGTTATCCGTTTAAGCCTGGACAAAGCCTATGAAGTTGCCCGACGACCGGACATCAGCGCCCGCTGGGTCATCGGTAGTGACACCGTCGTCGTCTGCAACGGGCAGATTCTCGGCAAGCCCGCTGACCATCAGGAGGCGGCCGCGATGCTCCGCCAACTCTCCGGTACCAGTCATCAGGTGGTCAGCGGCTATGCCGTCATCGACCGCCTGCAGCAAATCGACCGCACGGAAGCGGTCATTACCAAGGTTCATTTTCGTCATTTGACAGAAGCGGAAATCGCGCGCTACATTGCGACAGGGGAACCGGCTGACAAAGCCGGTGCCTACGCCATTCAGGGTATCGCTGCCTGCTTTGTCAGCGGCATTGAAGGCAGCTACACCAATGTTGTCGGCCTGCCGCTATGCCGCCTGACTCTGGCCTTGAAGGAACTGGGCGTTCCCCTGGTGATCTAAGACAACCAGCAAAAAAATCTACCACCCGCATGCTTCGCCTGCTAGAGCCACAGAGCACATAGAAAAAACCTGGTTTTTTATGAATTTCTCGGTGATTCAGTGCTATTATTTTAGCTTCCGAGTCAATAGCTTGAGTTAAGTAAATACCCAGACTTTTATTTTCTGGAGTCGATACATGACATCCATCCGTGACAATCTTTATCAGATCCGCTCCCGCATCGCTGACGCTTGCGCCGGCAGCGGACGCAATGCTGCCGATGTCCGACTGGTGGCCGTTTCCAAGGTCAAACCGGCCCAACTGATTGACGAAGCCTTTGCCGCCGGTCAGCAACTCTTTGGCGAAAGTTATGTGCAGGAATTCCGGGACAAGGAAGCCAGCGTTAACAGCCCGGTGGAATGGCACTTTATCGGCGCACTGCAGAGCAACAAGGTGAAATATCTGAGCGGTAAGGTGACGTTGATCCACTCGGTTGACCGTCTCTCCCTGGCCAAAGAGATCAACCGGCAATGGGGAAAGATTGATGCCATTGCGCCGATCCTGCTCCAGGTCAACGTTGGTGATGAAAACAGCAAAGCCGGCTGTACTATTGCTGAATTACCGACGCTGGCCAGAAAAATTGCCGCCTTGCCGCATCTTTCGATTCGCGGCCTGATGTGCCTTCCCCCTTATTTTGATGACCAGGAGCAGGTGCGCCCGTTTTTCCGGCTGTTACGGGAACTTGCCACCATGATCGAGGACGAGCAGATTCCGGGGGTGAGCATGAAAGAGTTGTCCATGGGAATGAGTGGTGATTTCGAGGTGGCGATCGAGGAGGGGGCAACCCTGGTACGTGTCGGCACCGCTATTTTTGGAGAACGTGACTGATTTGTTGGCCGATCCGCAACCACAATTTCTGCTTTTTGATCTCGACGGCACCCTGATCAATTCTATCCCCGACCTGCTGACCGCCATCAACCTGTTGCGCCAGGAACTGGAACTCACTCCCTTGGCAGCCACCCAGGTTGCCCGCATGGTTGGAGATGGGGCGACCATGCTGGTCAAGCGGGCTCTGGGAGATAATCTTTACGATAAACGCCATTTAGAACGCTTCCTTGAGATCTATGGTCGGCACCTGCTCGAACAGACCCATTGCTATCCCGGGATTGTAGAACTGCTGCAGCGCCACGATCCTCAGCGCATGGCGCTGGTTACCAACAAACCGATCCTCTATACTCGCAGGATTCTCGCAGGACTTGACCTTGCTCGGTTTTTTGGCGCGGTCATCGGTGGCGACTCATATCCCCATAAAAAACCTCACCCCTATCCGCTGCAACAGGCACTGCTCCAGCTTGATGGCCACCCGCAACAGGCAATGATGATTGGCGATCATCATACCGATCTTTATGCTGCCCGCGATGCCGGTATCGCTACCTGTTTTTGTGCTTACGGTTTTGGGCACTGCGGCGATTACATCCCCGACTATCAGGTTGCCGATGCCCGGGACCTGCTGACCTTGTTGCCCGGGGAAAGTCATTGACCGATCCCCGCCTGAGTTATCGCGAAATTGCCTGGTTTTTCTTTCCGCTACTGCTCAATGTACAGCTGATGAGTATCTCCCATACCATCATCAATGGTGCCCTGGCGCGGATGGAAAATTATGTAACCGCTCTGGCCGGCATCTCCGTCGCCATGATTGTCCACCTGTTTATTTCTTCGCCATCCTATCAGAACCACACCGTCACCATCGCCATGGTACGCGGACGAAAGTCGTTAAAGGGCGTCCTGATATTTATTATTCTGGTAGCGCTTTATGTCACCCTGATGCTGGGATTGATCGCCTTCACTCCTTTAGGTGATCTGGTACTCATCACCCTGCTAGGAACCCCGGTCGACGTGGCTGTCGAGGCACAAAGAGCCCTGATGATCATGACCCTGCTCCCCTTTTTCACCGGCATGCGGGGTTTCAGTCAGGGCATGTTAATCCGGGCACGACGCACCGGTCTGGTCTCGTTGGCAACCGGGATCCGGGTTGGCGGATTGTTTCTTTTTTTGCTGGTCGGTCGCGACTGGTTTGGTGGCGCCCAACTCGGCGCCTTTGCCCTGGTCAGTTGTGTTGTTACCGAAACCCTGGTGATCTCCTGGATTGCCTGGCGCGTGCACCCACCCCTGTTGCGCCACGGAGGAGAGAAAAGTACTGCCGATATCCTGCGGTATGCCTTTCCCCTGGCCTACTCCTCTTGCCTGCAACAAACGATTCCCCTGCTGATCAGTGCCATTATCGGCCGCCTTCACGATGGCGCCCTGGCCCTGGCGGCCTTCGGTGTCATCCGCGGATTTCTGTTTCTGCTGGCCGGCCCCATGCGCAATCTGCAGCAGACCTACATGACCCTGGTTCAATCGACAAATGATTACCGCACCCTGGTCTATTTCAGCTGCAGCCTGTCTGCTGTCATGGGGGTGATTATTCTCCTCACCGCAGGGCCCTTCCATCAACTTATTCTCGGCCGCTTTCTTGGCATTGAGACCGATTTGCGTAACTATCTGCGTCTGGCCTTCGCCGCCTGTGCCCTGTTCCCTTTCATGTATGCTGCCAGTAACCTGTTGCGCGGCTGGTTTTCCGGGGCTGAACAGACTCACCAGCTGGGGCGTTCGACCCTGATAAAAAGCTGTTTTCTGCTGTTATTGTGGTGGCCTCTGATCACCTGGCAGCCCCCGATCTCCGGGATAACACTTGCTATTGCACTACTGCTTGCTGCTGAAATGCTCGAAGCCGGCTATCTCTATCGTCAGCGCAAAAATCAACCTGCAGCCCTTCGTGCTCTTGCTCCTTATTAATCGTTGGCCGTAAAATGGTCAACATGACCTTATCTTCAAAAAAACACCCCTGCCCCGACTGCCGCCATTGTCAATGGTGCAGTGACGAACGGTGCCGGCTGTGCCTGAAATCAACGGCCCCGCCACGCCTGTCGATACGCGAACAGATTGCTCTGTTCGAGCGTCTGAACAGTCAATGCAGTCAATGCAATTGTCCGCAGATTGAAGATGAAGTACCCCCATCGACGCGCTAAGATACTGCCGTCCACCCTGCGTTTTTTTTCATGACAACAACTGTTTGACTGTGCTTAAATGCGCCCTTCAAAAAAAACCATGAAGGAGACCAGCCATGTATAACTGTTCCGACCTGAAAAAAGGGTTGAAAATAATGATTGATGGCGAGCCGCATGTCGTCGCTCAGTATGACTTTACCAAGCCGGGCAAAGGTCAGGCCTTGTACAAATGCAAGTTGCGCAACATGATTACCGGCAGCCTCTTTGATCGCACCTACCGCAGTGGTGAATCCTTCGAACCCGCGCATCTGGAAGAGCGGGAAATGCAGTATCTTTATCAGGATGACAATGGCTACGTTTTCATGGATAAAAAATCCTACGAACAGATCACCCTGACCGAAGAAACCCTGGGCGATGACAAATATTTTCTCGTCGACAATATGGACGTGGAAATACTGATGCACGGTGATCGGGGCATCGGCATCAGCCTGCCGAACTTTGTCAACCTGCGCGTCACCCGGACGGATCCATGGGTCAAGGGGGACACTGCCGCCGGCAACAACAAACCGGCTACAGTAGAAACGGGCTATAGCCTCCAGGTCCCCTCTTTTGTCGATGAAGGCACCCTGATTCAGATCGACACCCGCACCGGAGCATATACTACCCGCGTTAAGGAATAGGCGTGGAACCAAACTGGCAACTGGCCCGCAAACGTACCACGATCGAACAGCGCGCCCGAATCCTCCACCAGATTCGGGCGTTCTTTATTGATCGTGGCTTTATCGAGGTTGAAACTCCGGCGCGTATTCCCTCCAACGCCCCGGAACTCCATATCGATGCGATCTCAAGCGATGGCTGGTATCTGCAGACCTCGCCGGAACTGTGCATGAAACGATTGCTGGCTGCCGGCTACGATAACATCTTTCAGATCTGTCATTGCTGGCGAGCAGAAGAACGGGGTCCACGCCATCTGCCTGAATACACCATGCTCGAATGGTACCGGCGCGACTGCGACTATCATCAATTGATGCATGATTGCGAGGATCTCATCCATCATCTGGTAGGCCGAAAGACATTCATCTGGCAAGAACAAGAAATTGACATCTCAACTCCGTGGCCACGATTAACCGTTAAACAGGCATTTTCGCAACACAGTTCTACTTTGCTATCACAAATCACCGATGAAAAAAAATTTTCGGAACTGATCAGCAAAGAAATTGAACCTGCTCTCCCCAGAAATAAACCGCTGTTTCTTACGGACTATCCGACCCTGCAAGGCTCCCTTGCACGGCAAAAAACCGATAATTCCGATTGCGTTGAGCGAGTCGAACTCTACATTGCCGGGCTTGAACTGGCCAACGGTTTTAGCGAACTAACCGACGCGGCAGAACAACGCCGACGCTTCGAAAAAGAGGAAAGAAAGCGTCAATCAGCTGGAAAAACACTATGCCCTCTACCGGAAAAATACCTTAAAGAGCTGGAAACCCTCACCAGTTCTGCCGGAATTGCCCTCGGCATTGATCGCCTGATCATGCTGCTCTGCGATCAGCCAACCATCGATGAGGTCGTTTGTTTCACCCCCGAACAACTATAGCGAAGGACGAAGTTCCTCAACCAATTCAGCCCGACTCCCTCAAAGCCGACTATTGCCTGTCAGCTCTTAAACAAACCAGCGCCTCATCGCCTGGCCGGACTGCCCCTGCAAGGACGCTTTGACCGTTCCAGCAAATCCTGATCATCAGGCCACAACCAGCAATAATAGAACAGTATTTTGACAGGATAAACACTGGTTTTGCACTTTTTTTCTGTTGACACACTTATATAACAACGTATTATGACGCCGAATCTCAAAGCCACTATTTCGCATTTTATAACCTGGCCAAAAGACAACCGGTAAAATTGAATCAAATAGAGTTTCTGCCTGCCACTTGCATATTTGAATAACCGCTGAATATGTGATCAACCCCGATCACGACTTATAATGAACGAGAGGAGATTTTCTATGGGACACGGACCTGCTGTAAAGCTGGGCAAAGATGACGCTGCCAGCTTTAAAACCAAGCTGGGCGTTAAGATGTTTTTTGGCTACACCATCTTTTACGTCATCTTCATTGCATTAAATGTCTACGCACCTAAAACGATGGAAACCATCATCTTTGGTCAAACGGCCGCCGTTATCTGGGGTTTCTTTCTGCTCGGTCTCGCACTGATTATGGCAGTGATCTATAACCACTTCTGCACTCAAGCAGAAAAACGCTATAACGGTTAAGGGAGAACCGAACAATGATATATACCCAATCACCTCTGGCTATCGGTCTGTTTATCTTCTTTGTCCTATTTGTTCTCGGTCTCTCTTTTTATCTCGCCCGCCGTACCAGCTCGGCCGAAGGCTACTACGCCGCAGGCGGCAATATCCACTGGATGACCAACGGCATCGCCTTTGCCGGTGACTACCTTTCAGCGGCTTCCTTCCTCGGAATCTGTGGCATGATTGCGACCTCCGGCTATGACGGCTGGATGTACTCTATCGGCTACCTTGCCGGCTGGATTGTAGCTCTATTTCTGGTCGCTGAGCCGATGAAACGTCTGGGTAAATATACTTTTACCGACGCACTTGACTCAAAATTCAACTCCAAGTCGATTCAGCTCATGGCAGCTATTTCCACCCTGCTGGTTTCAATTTTCTACCTGATTCCGCAGATGGTAGGTGCCGGGGTTTTAGTTCAGCCGTTGATGGGTCTGCCCCACTGGGTTGGTGTCTGCATCGTTGGCGTTGTTGTTACCCTGATTGTTGCGACTGCCGGGATGGCATCAACGACCTATGTCCAGTTCTTTAAAGGTGCGATGCTGCTGATTGTGTCGGCGGCACTGGTCGGCATGGTACTTTTCCGTGGTCTGTCAACCACCCCGGAAAACGATGGCAAACCCTACCACGACTTTACCACCCTTTATGCTGATAGCGCTCTGGTCCTCCAAGACTCCAGCTACCGGGTTATTGCCGGTCTTGACTCAATCTTCGGTGAAAAAGGATTCGTCAAGCTGGAAAAGAACGGGAAGGAATCGATCTGGCAGGTGCACGAAACCCCAGATGGATACCGTCTGGAAGAGACCCTTTATGCAACTCGCCTCAACGACGGAACCAGATTCTATAACGGTGCCCCGGCAGAAGAAGGTCAATTCTTCCCGGTCGGCCACATCAAAGAACTGATTGTCAATGGTGAAGAGATGCTCGCTACCGGACCAATCGGGCCGTTCCGTTTCCTTTCGGCACTGACCGAATCGACGATTGTTCTCTGGGGCAAGGCCTATGTCCCTGATGCAGACGGAATAACCACTATTTACTATCAGAAGCCCACGCCGGGCTCACAGGTTCTGCGACCTGGCTTACGCTTTAAAGTGGATAATTCCACCCCGATGGAAAAGTTCAACTTTATCTCTTTGATGCTGGCACTGTTCTGCGGTACCGCGGCACTGCCCCACATTCTGATCCGTTACTACACGGTGCCAAGTCAGGCTGCCGCACGGAAATCGACCATTGTCGCCATCGCCGGTATCGGCTTTTTCTACCTGCTGACCCTGTTTATGGGGATGGGTGCCATGACCAGCGGAGTTATCAACCTGCTCGACAACAACATGTCGGCACCGCTGCTGGCCTTATCTTTCGGTGTGTTTCTCTTTGCCATCATTTCATCGCTGGCCTTTGCGACGGTTCTTGGTACGGTTTCCGGTCTGATCGTTGCGTCATCGGGCGCCATTGCCCACGATCTGCTCGATAATTTTCTCGGACTAAAAATGAACGATCGGACAAAAGTCCGCGCGGGAAAAATATCGGCTGTCTGTGTCGGTGCCATTGCCATCTACCTGGGGATCGTGTTCGAAGGGATGAACGTCTCCTTCCTGGTCGGCTGGGCCTTTGCCGTTGCCGCCTCGGCCAACCTGCCGGCCATCCTGATGCTGCTGTTCTGGAGTAAAACGACAGCTCGTGGCGTTGCAGCGTCAATTACCGTCGGCCTGATCAGTTCCCTTGGCCTCATCCTGATCTCACCGGACATGTGGTTGCGCTACGGCAAGCTGCCGGCTGATGCACCGATTCAGTTCAACAGCCCGGCGCTGATCTCTATACCCCTGTCATTTCTTGCGCTGGTTGTGATATCTCTGTTAACACAGAAAGATGTCAACATCGGCCACGCAACGGAACCATCCAATAACTGATTGGATCAGACCCAAACATTGTCCACAGAACGGGCCGCCATTAACAGGGTGGCCCGTTCTTTATGGTGATAACATGAATCGATTCCGCGTAACCCTGATTGCTGTCTGCCTAGTGCTTGCCTGGCTTGCTTATAAGGACATCAGCCTGTATCTGCGCAATCCGCAACCGTTGACAATCTCCATAGAGGAACTCGAGACGCTGGAAAAAGTCCCGAGAGAATGGCTGGCTGTTTCGGGAGGGTATCCGAATTTTCTGCAGGGCATCAACATGACCGGCAGCATGGACTTTGAAGCTTTTCTGGTGCCCTTAACCAGCTCACCGGACAGTAAAAACTTCCGGGTATGGTTCGAGACCAGAGACCCAGATATTCTCGAAGCGCTGACAACTTATTACTTTCTTCTCGACTCAGAAGCCCAGCGCCGTACTTTTCTCAATGACAATGACCATATCTTCTCCAGCCAGCGCCAGCTGACCGGCATGACCGCAGCCGAACTGGTTGCCAACTCCAATCAGAAAAAACTCGGCAGCCTGCTTACAGAAATGGGGATAGAACCCTCCGACACTCCTATTTTTATCAGTGAAGCAAAAAAACCGACCATCTGGCGCGGTATATTTTTTGCGATGATGGCTTTTGCCGGGCTGCTGAAATTGACCTGGGACGTTCGAACGAGCCCCCAAACGCCGCAGATCTGACTTAGCCTGCGGCTTCCAGCCATTCACAGGTTTTTGTGATTGCCACAACAACTTTTTCACAATAGTCGGATAAAAAGCCCTCTCCCAACTCTTTGTCGGGGCTGATCTGTTCGGCGGCAGCAAGAGCCTTGGCACCGTCAAAATCGACACAGGCGATGCGTGCGGTCAGCTCATTTGCTGGACGCCCAAAACTACTCCCCGGCAATATAGCCACACCGGTTTCCTGCAGCAGTCGCTCACACAAGATGGCACTGTTGTTGATTCCCCTTTTATCCAGTTTCTCGCGTAATGGTTCGAAATCCGGCAACAAATAGAAAGCTCCGTCCGGCCAGGCGACAAAAACTCCTGCCGAGGTGAGTTTTGCGCAGATCCAGTCCGTCAGTGCCTTAAGAATCCTGCGACAATTGACCAAGTAACGCTCTATCTCTGCCCCTCCTTGAAACGCTTTTACTGCTGCATATTGTATCGGTGCGCTGGTGGCAGTAAAGGTTTCGCTGGCAACCACTGCCATCGCGTCACTTAGCCAGCGCAATTCCGCTGGAAAGGCAAAAGACCCCAGACGCCAGCCCCCGGCACCGGCCCATTTGCTGAGACCACTGGCGATAATTGTCCCCTCGGGATAATAGCGGGCAATCGAACGATGATTGCCGTTAAAATGCAACTCACCGTAAATTTCATCCGAGAGCAGAATAATCCGATACTTTCGTGCTACCATCGCCAGATCCTGCAACTGCTGATCGGTATAGGAGCAGCCGGTCGGATTATTTGGATAATTTAGAATTACGATACGAGGCTTGTCAGGATCAGCAGAACAGAAACAATCCAGTTCCTCCGCGGACAATAACCAGTTGCTTCTTTCTTCCGTCTGCAGCCAGTGGACATGGCGACCAATGATATGGGCCTGGGGCGCATAGGAGACCCAGCTTGGTGTTGGAATAACCAGGTCTCCGTAATAAACCAGTTGCAGAATAAACATGAGCTCTTTTGAGCCGGGGCCGATCAGAACATCTTCTTTCGAAATTGTCAGATTCTGAGAGCGCCGATAATAACCGGCGATTGCTTCACACAGAGCGGGAAGTCCACGCACCGGTAAATAATCTTTCTGATGGGCATTATTCTGCAGTTCTTTCACAACTGATTGTGGAACCGGAAATGGGGATTGTCCCAATCCCAACTTATAGACATTTTTCCCTTCAGCTATCAAACGATTGCTCTGCTCATTGATGTTAAGGGTTGCTGAGACCGGCAACCCCCGTACGTTAAGATTCAAATGGACCTCATGTTTGGCAATGTTCATCATTAAATTTCCCTATCATATGTTCAGGTAAACAGGTTGGCCGTCGGCACTGATTGATCGTCTTCATCTAATAATCAGTCATTCTCAACCGTAAAACAAGCCCGCCATATCACATAATAATTTTTCATATGAACACCAAAAAAAAGCCGGACCCTGGCGAGTTCGGCTTTTTTATTTGTCCAATTATATCTTATTTAGTTTTTATTCTGCCCCGTGCAACCGCTCACGATTAACCAGGATTGTCTGATCGACAATCTCACCGCAGGTTGTACATTTCCAGGCATCATAAGATCTTACAAAGTTATAATAGGTTTCAGCATACATTCTCCCCTTACATTTTGGACATTTCATCAACAGGCCCTCCCATGTTTGAACTTAAGTAGTCAAATTACAAAAAAGGTCAGTCGGACAACAAATTGTTTAAATAGCAGAAGTCATGCCAACCTTTTCAAAACCTTCTCGAACGACCGCCTGATTCAACTTATTCCTATATTATCAGTAGCTTAGCAAGTATTATAGATTTCGCTAACTATACTTAACAAGCCTAATTGTCTGATATATATGCTCTTATCGTCAACTAATTGACGATAAGCCTTGCTTTAAATGTTATAAAACCATCTATTCTAATGAAAACATCAAAGATGTTGAGCTCTATCTCCCTGTAATTTATGGCGATACACAAGATATCGTCGCCATCTATTTGACGGATGAAGATGAGAAACGTTCATTTATTGACGCTTATAACGAAAAAAGGCGGGACAAAGGATTCCAACGAGGAGGGTGGCGGGACCCCCTCGCTGTCATAACGAGGGGGTCTTAGCAATCATTGCTGATCTTTGTACAGTTTGTAAGTGAAGGCATCAGCCAGAGCCTGGTAGGACGCCTCAACGACATTGCTGCTGACACCAACGGTTCCCCAGCGACTGTCCTCATCACCCGTCTCAACCAGTACGCGGATCATCGCGTCGGTTCCCTGGCTTGACGGCAGCACCCTGACCTTGTAATCGAGCAACTTGATCTCTGAAAGCTGCGGATAAAAACTGATCAAGGCCTTGCGCATCGCCCGATCCAGGGCATTGACGGGACCATTGCCATCAGCAGCCATATGTTCAACGCGGCCACCGACCTTTACCTTGATCGTCGCCTCTGATATCGGACACTGGTCGCTCTCACGCAAGGTATCGATCACCCTGAAGGCCGTAATATGGAAATACTGCTTAAGATTGCCCATTGCCCGCAGCATCAGCAGCTCAAACGAGGCCTCAGCTCCTTCAAACTGGTAACCCTGATTTTCAAGTTCTTTGATCTGCTCAAGGATTTCCAGGGTTACCGGATCTTTATCATCAATCTTGATGCCACATTCCTGCGCTTTGGCAAGGATATTTGACCGGCCAGACAAATCCGACACCAATATCCGGGTTTTATTACCAACCAGTTCCGGGCGAATATGTTCATAGGTTTCCGGATGACGCTGAATTGCCGAAACATGCACCCCACCTTTGTGAGCAAAGGCCGAGTTACCGACAAAGGCCTGATGCTTCTGGGGGGTCAGATTGGCCAGTTCGTAAATAGCTCGAGACGTACGACGCAGGGTTTCCAGCCGGCCCTCAAGCAGACACTCCTTATTCATCTTGAGAATCAGCGAAGGAATAATTGAACAGAGATTAGCGTTGCCACAGCGCTCGCCGAAACCGTTCATTGTCCCCTGGACGTGGATCGCTCCGCCCACAACCGCCATGAGGGAATTGGCAACCGCACATTCACTGTCGTTATGGGCATGGATCCCCAGAGGCACATCGATCTCGCGACGAATATGCTCCATAATTATCGGTATTTCGTGTGGCAGGGTACCGCCATTGGTATCACACAGCACCAGGCAATCAGCGCCGGCCTGGGCCGCTGCCTGGAGGGTTTTTAAAGCATATTCAGGGTTGGCCTTGTAACCGTCGAAGAAGTGTTCGGCGTCATAAATCACCTCACCCACCCGCTCTTTCAGGTAGGCGAGGGAATCGTTGATCATATCGAGATTTTCTTCAAGTGAAACACGCAGTGCCTCGTGCACGTGAAAGTCCCAGGTCTTGCCAAAGATCGTCACCACATCGGGACGCGCCTCGATCAACATCTTGATATTATTGTCCTGGTCCGGGGCAATCCGAGCCCGCCGGGTAGAGCCAAATGCGGCAATTTTGCTATGAGATAGAGTTTCTCTCTGGATAGCCTCGAAAAAACCGATGTCCTTGGGGTTGGATCCAGGCCAACCACCCTCAATATAATCGATTCCCAACGCATCCAGGTGCTTGGCGATACGTACCTTGTCCTGAACCTGGAACGAAATATCCTCAGCCTGAGTTCCATCCCTTAAGGTTGTATCGTACAAATAAACTCTGTTGCTCATGAACAATGACCCTTTCATCCAAAAAAAACTTTATCCGGCCTCTTCTGCCTGGCGATCCAGACCGAACGCTTCGTGCAGGATGCGTACCGCCAGTTCGGTATATTTATCGGAAATCACACAGGACACCTTGATTTCACTGGTGGAAATCATTTCAATATTGATCCCTTCACGCGCCAGGGTATCAAACATGGTCGTAGCGACCCCCGTGTGAGAACGCATTCCGACGCCCACAATGGAGACCTTGGCAATATTGGTGTTATGGCTGACGCCTCGGGCATTGATGTCTTTTGCCACCCCTTCGATAATCTTCAGCGCCTTTTTACAGTCAGTCTTGGGAACGGTAAAAGTGATATCGGTAGCTCCCTGGTGGGAAATATTCTGGATAATCATATCCACGGTAATATTGTTCTGACTTAATGGGCTGAAAATTTGGGAAGCGACCCCGGGTTGATCAGGGACACCGAAAATACTGATTTTTGCTTCGTCTTTGTTGAACGTGACACCTGAAACCAATACGGCTTCCATTTCTTGATCCTCCTTCATGACAAGTGTTCCCTGCGAATCATCAAAGCTGGAACGCACATGTACGACAACGTTATATTTCTTGGCAAACTCAACACTGCGAATCTGCAGAATTTTCGCTCCTAACGATGCCATCTCCAGCATCTCTTCATAGGAGATTTTATCGATTTTGCGGGCTTCGGGGACAATCCGGGGGTCAGTGGTGTAAACACCATCAACATCGGTGTAGATTTCACAGACGTCGGCTTTCAAGGCGGCCGCAACAGCCACCGCTGAGGTATCTGAGCCACCACGACCCAGGGTGGTGATATTGCCATCACAGTCGATACCCTGAAAACCTGCGACAACCACAATGGTACCTGTTTTCAAATCTGCGCGGATATTCTTGTCCCCGATTTCCTCGATCCGAGCCCGAGAATAAGCTTTGTCGGTCAACATCGGAATCTGCGAACCAAGGTAACTTTTGGCCTTGTAACCCATCGACTTCAAGCACATGGATAACAACGCGATCGTTACCTGTTCACCGGTTGATACCAGCACATCGTATTCGCGCTCATCGGGCATTTCAGATATTTCGTTCGCCAGGGCTACCAAACGATTGGTTTCCCCAGCCATCGCCGAGACGATAACGATTACCTCATTGCCTTCATCGAAGGTTTTGGCAACCCGGCGAGCGACATTCTGGATACGCTCGACGGTGCCTACTGAAGTTCCACCGTACTTCTGAACGATCAGAGCCATAACAGTTGTTTTCCTCCTTATCAGGAAAAACCGACAATGATTGTCGGTAGATAATTTTTTTTACAAACATGCTTCATAACAAGAAACCCATGCCCGGTCAAAGCTATTTTTCCATCTCACGCACATCAAGCCCGGCTGATCCAAGTTCCCTTCGTATCCGCTCAAGCACGTCCTGGGAGCTCGTATCCTGAGCTGAAAAGGTCAAGCGCCGCTGACCTTCTGCCATCGTACTGATATGGATCCAAATTCCTGCGATATCCGGGTTTTCCAGTTTTTCAGGCCACTCGACCAGGGCGACAGCGTCACCGAAGGCGTATTCATCAAAACCGATATCAATCAGATCATCAGGACCGGACAAACGGTAGAGATCAAAATGATAAAGATCGAGCCGGGCCGGGTAATGATTCATCAGGGTAAAGGTCGGGCTGGTAATCGGGGTCCGCGTTGCAACCCCCAACCCCCGCGCGATTCCCCGTGCGATAACGGTTTTACCGGCACCGAGGTTACCCTGCAACAGCAGCAGCACGGGGGCATCGAGACAACGACCAATCAGCCTACCGATCTTCAGGGTCTGGTCTTCGCTGGCTGAAACCAACGCCCAACAGGTCATCAGTCTTCCATCACCCGAATCAGATCCAGGCGCGCAACGACGCCGATCATCTGCTCACCATCTATCACCGGCAGCAGATGCACCTTATGTTTGCTCATCAACCCCGCCAGCTCATTGACAGGTGTATCCGGAGCACAGGTCACGGGGTTTTTCTGATAAAGGTCACCGACCTTGGTAGCTGTTACCCGATCGACCTCTTCCTTGAACTTTTTTTCGCTGCCCAGAGCAAAAACCCCGTCAAACAAGGTCATCACTGTGGGGATATGCAGGGGGCGTTGGTATTCGATAAGATCCGTCTCACTGATGATTCCAACCAGCTTACCTTTAGCATCGAGCACCGGCATGTTGCTGTAGCGGGTTTCAACAAATTTTTTTGCCAGATCTTTTAAACTGGTATCAACGCTGACCGCCTCAACGGCTGAGGTCATAATGTCCCGGGCTGTTAACATAAGGGTGCTCCTTGGTTAGGGTTGTGCAAGTTCCTGCCGCACCAGTGGTAGCTGGGCAATTAATTCGCCGGCTGTCATCCCGACCGTTCCGCGATTGGCCGCAATCTGCTCGGCAGCACGGCCATGCCACCAGGCAGCCAGGCTGGTAGCCGCAAAAGGATCGCATCCTTGCGCCAGCAACCCACCGATCAAGCCGGTCAGGACATCGCCGCTACCACCAGTGGACAATCCATTGTTACCGCTGGTATTAATATGAACCCGGCCATCGGGCGCCGCAACAACTGTACGCGCCCCTTTAAGCAGTAGGATGATCTGATGCCGGCGGGCGAAATTGCGGGCAACGTTGAAACGGTCAGCCTCAATAGCTGCGACACTCAGTCCGGTCAGACGTGCCATCTCTCCTGGATGAGGGGTTAAGATCAGGGCTCCGCCCTGACGCTCAAGCAGGCAATCAAGCTGGCCGGCTATCAGGTTCAAGCCATCGGCATCAATCACCAGAGGCAGATTCAGTGACGTCACCATCAGTCGTAGCAGCTGCCGCAACTCGTCACTCTGACTTAAGCCTGGCCCTAACGCCAGCGCCTGACTGGAAGCTGCCAGCTCAACAAGCCGATCAGCGGCCGCCAACGTCAGTAAGCCCTCCTGATCAGTGAGCGGCACAGTCATGGCTTCTGTCAGCTTAATCTCCAGAATCTCATGCACTGATGCCGGCACTCCGACCGTCACCAGTCCGCAGCCACTGCGTAGTGCTGCGTCACCAGCCAGGGCTGCCGCGCCGGTCTTACCCGGAGACCCAGCCACCACCAGCAGATGGCCAAAGGTTCCTTTGTGGGCAAAGGACGGTCGTTCCGGCACGAGGGAACGCGCTGCAGCAGCATCAATCATCCACGCCTGAGGCAGCAGATCGGTCGGGCGTCTTGTTCCAGGGATGCCTATGTCAACAACTTCCAATTCACCAACATGCAAGGCACCGGGAGTGCTGATATGACCGATTTTGGGATGATCAAAGCTGACGGTGAAATCTGCGTGCACCGCACAGCCGCAGATGCGACCGTTGGAAGCGTCAACTCCGGAAGGAAGATCAACGGCCACCACCTGTGCCGTTGCTTCATTCATCAAAGTGATGGCCGCGGCCGGCAAACCCCGAACCTCGGACGCCAGACCGGTACCGAACAAGGCGTCGACAATCAAGCCCGGCTGCAGTTCGCCGAAATGTTCAGCTAATATTTCCACCTCGTTGATAAAAACAACCCTGCCCCCGCAATGGTGCAGAATCTGCAACATGACAGCCGCATCACCACTAATTTTTTCGGGATCCGCCAACACCAGGGTCGTTACCTGCCAGCCGTGATCGACAAGGATTCGCGCAATGACGTAGCCATCACCACCATTGTTGCCCTTGCCGGCAACCACCACAACCGGTCCCGGGAAACATTCGGCGTAACGTTCTTCGAGTAATTGGGCACAGGCGCGGCCGGCATTCTCCATCAACACGACACCTGGTATCCCCAGGGTGTCGATAGCATAGCGGTCCGCCGCTGCCATTTCTGCCGCACTGTAGAGCTGCATCAGGCCTCCAGAATAACCGTTGCTATGGCATAGTCACCATCGTGGGAGTAACTCAACAAGGCTTTATTGGCGCCGCGCTGTACAAGCATTTCGGCGGCACGTCCGCTAAGAATCAGAGAAGGGCAGCCCAGCTCATTGCGCTGGACACAGACCTGTTGCCAGGAGAGGCCATCACGCAAGCCGGTACCAAGGGCCTTGAAAAATGCCTCTTTAGCGGCAAAACGCGCGGCCAGAGCTTGAGCCGGATCACGCCGCGCCAGAGCATATTCCCGTTCTGCCGGGCAGAAAATGCGTTCAAGCACCGTCGAGCGTCTCTCAACAAATTTGCGAAAGCGCGCTATCCGGGCCAGATCAACACCGAGTCCGACAATCGCCATGGCTAGGGCCGCTTCAGTAAGGTGAGCATCTCTCGGACTGCCCGCTCCATCCCGACCAGGGCCGCACGAGCCACAATACTGTGGCCGATATTAAATTCTTCAAAACCGGGCAAAGCGGCAACGGCTGACACATTACGATAATTGAGACCATGTCCGGCACTGGTGCGGAGGCCTAGCTTGCGCGCGGCTGCGCCAGCCAGGTCGATACGTCGTAACTGCTCCTGGCGTTCTTTTTCCGTGCGCATCTCACAATAGGTACCGGTGTGAATCTCGACCATATCAGCACCAACCCGATGGCAGGCTTTGATCTGCTCCAGATCCGGTTCGACAAACAGACTGACGTCGATACCGGCCTGTTGCAGCAGAGTAACCTTCTGCTTGAGCCCGGTTTTCAGCAGGTTGACGTCAAGGCCACCTTCGGTCGTCAACTCGTGGCGCCCCTCCGGCACCAAGGTGACAATTTCCGGCTGGGTCTTAAGGGCGATAGCCACCATCTCCTCGGTTGCAGCCATCTCGAGATTAAACCGCACCTTTACCGTTTTGCGCAGCACCTCAACATCGCGATCCTGAATATGGCGACGATCTTCGCGCAGATGGACGGTAATTCCATGAGCACCCGCCAATTCCGCCAGAACCGCGGCCGCTACCGGATCCGGTTCATCAATTCCCCGCGCCTGGCGAATTGTCGCAATATGATCAACATTGACACTTAACTTCGGCAACTCTTGCCTCCTTGTTCCTGCAATACCAAAAAAAATAATCAGACCCCGAGATGTTCACGCACAACCGTTGCCAGATCTTCGGCAAGCTGATTAATCCGATCCTGATTTTCCCCTTCCACCATGATCCGGAGCAAAGGTTCGGTACCGGAATAACGTACCAGCAGACGCCCTTTTCCGTTGACTTCCTGTTCAATCGCATCCATTGCCGACTTGATCGGTGCAACCTTACCCAGGACTGCCTTTTTTCTGACTTTGACGTTAACCAGGACCTGCGGCAGAGAGGTCATCACGTTTGCCAGTTCTGAAAGGGGCTTGCCACTGCGCTGCATGATTGCCAGAACCTGCAGGGCCGAAAGAACCCCATCACCTGTAGTATTATGATCAAGAAATATCATGTGCCCCGATTGCTCGCCACCAAGATTGTAGCCGCCTCGAATCATCTCTTCAACAACATAGCGGTCTCCAACCGCCGTGCGCACCACCTTGCCACCGGCCTGCTTCATTGCGATCTCAAGTCCCATATTGCTCATCACCGTTGCCACCACCGTTTTTTTCTTCAGACTGCCGGTCTTCATCAGCTCGGTACCGCACAGGGCAAGAATATGATCGCCATCCACCTCCTGGCCCTGTTCGTCGACAAAAATCACCCGGTCAGCATCGCCATCCAGAGCAATCCCCAGATCAGCCCGATACTCCTTGACTTTGGCTGCCATGATCTCCGGATGCATGGAACCACAACCGTCGTTGATATTCAGGCCGTTGGGATCAACCCCGATGGCAATGACCTCGGCTCCTAACTCGGTCAATACCGCGGGGGCAACCCGATAGCCGGCGCCATGGGCACAATCAAGAACAATCCGCAAGCCCTGCAGATCCAGTTCGCGGGGGAAGGAGTTTTTGAGAAAAACCACATAGCGCCCGATGGCATCGTCAATCCGAAAGGCCTTGCCGACATCCTCGGCAATCGGCCGCAAGGCATCGATGCGGTGATTAATGATCAGATCCTCAATCTGGATCTCCATTTCGTCCGGCAATTTAAAACCGTTACCGGAAAAGAACTTGATTCCGTTGTCCTGATAGAGATTATGGGAGGCACTGATCACGACCCCCGCATCAGCACGCATGGAGGAGGTAATAAAGGCAATTCCCGGCGTCGGTAGCGGGCCGACAACCAGAACATCAACCCCCATTGAGCAGATTCCGGCAACCATGGCATTTTCCAACATATAACCGGAAAGCCTGGTGTCCTTGCCGATAACAATCCGGTGACGCCGCCCGGCATCCTGCTTGAACACGTAGGCCACAGCGCGCCCCAACTGCATTGCCATTTCGGCGGTCATCGGATCAATATTAGCGACACCCCGCACCCCATCGGTGCCAAAAAGTTTCTTTTCCATCGTTTTGCACTCTCTGCTGTCTAGCGGAATTTTGTATCTATTCAGCACCGGATCGGGAATCCTATGTCAAGGGAGGCTTTTTGTCATCCTTGAGGGCTTGCTGTCCCGGTCCATGGCGACAGACACCCTTGCCACTGGACGCAAGGCCATAGCTGAATCCTTACAAAGTTTTTTCTATTCTATTGGTCCCTGACCATCTTCCGGTGCACTCTCAACAGCGATAACTTCCACCTGGATTTCCGTCGTACGCTCATCCTTGAACCAGCTGAAACGTCCCTGATGTTGCAGCGGGACAATCAAGGAGAAGCTGCTGTTGACACCACTCAAATCAACCTCATCAGTAGTGACATTGGTGACGTTCTTGAGTTCACTCTCAGCACCCTCAATGGCAACCTGATCGGGCTTGGCACGAACCGTGCCGACCCCAAATCCCTTCATGGGCTCGCCGGTCAAAAGAATACTAATGGGGACAATTTTCTGTTGAACCCGCTCCAGACGAACATCGACGAACGATGGAGACAGTCTGGTCACGCGTAAGCCGCTGGGCAGGTTGAGCCGTTCTTCGAGACGCCGAAAAGAGGTCAGCCCCGGACTCAGACCGGTTAAATCAACAGTAATGCTGATATCATTGGGACTGACCTTCATCAACAAAGTACGGGGACCACTGATGCGTACATCCACCATACTGGGAATTTCGTTGGCAACCATCAATTCCCGAGGCAGATTCTGTAATTCAAGCGGAACCCGATAGTTCACTTCGAGGCGGCGCTCACCCATGATGAAAAACCACAGCATCAGGGCAAAAACCAGTGACATCAGCTTGAGTGTCCAGTTTTGGGTAATCAGCTTGAACATCGTCCTAGCCCTTTTTTTTCAATTTTGATTTGCGGGGTTCAAGCAGGCGACCAAGAACTTTTTTCAAACTGGTCGCATCAAGATTGCGGGTCATGCCGCCATTGACCGCGACCGAAATTTTACCGGTTTCTTCCGACACAACAATGGCAATGGCATCTGCCAGTTCGGTCAGGCCGATTGCAGCCCGGTGGCGGGTACCTAGTTCCGTCGACAGGTTACTCCCTTGCGTTAAGGGCAGAAAACAACCCGCCAGGCTCACTCGCCCCTGCTGCACAACCAGGGCACCATCATGTATCGGTGAAGTCGGCATAAAAATCGCGCGGATCAGATCACTAGAGATCTTGGCATCCAGGACAGTTCCAGATTCGAGGATGTCCTTGATTCCGGTTTCGCGTTCAACAACAATCAGCGCTCCAATTTTACGGTTGGCCAGTGCGACACAGGCTTTTACCAATTCTTCAATCAGATAGGATTCTTCGTGGTAGGTCGCTCCCCCTAAAAACGGATTGCGGCCGACGTGCATCAGGGCGCGCCGGATATCATTCTGAAAAATAACAACGATGACAAGAATAATGGATGACAGGAAGTTGCTTAAAAACCAGTTAAGGGTATGCAGCTCACCAATGCGCGACCCCATATAAACCGTGAGAACCACCGCCAGCCCCAGAAGCATCTGGACGGCGCGAGTTCCCTTGATCAACAGAATGATCCGGTAGATGATGAAAGCCACAATGCAGATGTCGAGAATATCTAGTAATCGGATATTGTGGATGACATCAAACATTCGAACCCCCACTAACGGAATCAGCAATGATCAGGAAAGTTTACATAAGCAATTAATAGTTACGACAACAACGGGAATTGCTGCTCGCGGATCGCCCAGGCAACCAGAGCCGCCTCACGCGCCGGCCGCACATCATGGACCCGAAACAGCTGGACCCCTTGTGCCACACCAAGGGCAATGGTTGCCAGAGTTCCATAGAGACGCTGGCGCGGATCGTCCTGGTGGAGAATCTTGCCGATAAAACTTTTACGCGATGTGCCGAGGAGAATCGGACACCCCAGTTGATGCAGCGCCGCAAGATTTTTCAACAGCAACAGGTTCCCCGCGACATTTTTGGCAAAACCGATGCCGGGATCGACGGCCAACCGTTCGGCAGAAATCCCGGCTGAGCGAGCCCTGAAGATGCTGCCCTGCAAATACTGAATAACCTCATTGAGCAGATCCTGGTAGTCGGTATTCTTCTGCATCTGCTGCGGAGTCCCGCGTGTATGCATGAGAAAAAGACCGGCGCCGGCGGCTGCTATCTCCACCGCCATACTGCTATCAAAGCTCAGGCCACTGATGTCATTGACAAAGTTTGCACCGGCGGCGAGGGCAACACGAGCAACCGGGGCTTTTTGGGTGTCAATTGACAAGGGGGTTGAGGTATGGCGACGCAATCCCTCAATGACCGGAATTACCCGTTCAAGCTCAGCTTCTGCAGACACCGGCCGCGCCCCTGGCCGGGTACTTTCCCCACCAACATCGAGGACGGCAGCCCCTTGCTCGGCCATTTCCAGGCCACGTTCAACTGCCGCTGAAACCTCAATGTAATCGCCGCCATCGGAGAACGAATCAGGAGTCACATTAAGGATCGCCATCATGCCGGGCCGGGTCAGATCAAGAACACAATCCCGACCGACCAGAATAGTGGCGCGAGGTGACTCATTCACTCTTTTGACGGTGAGTCGCTATCACTGTGCTGTTTGGAATCATCCTGTTCCGGGGCTTCCTGCGGTTGCTCATCTCCTGCAGGTTGGCGGGACTTTTCAGACCCTGAAGCAACGTCTCCCTGGGGTGGTTGCCCTTCCCCTTTGGTATCATCATCAGCGGGCTGCGGCGATGGTGACTGCTCACCCGTTTTTTCAAAAACAAAGCTGTCGGCAGCCTGCTCACTCACCTGTTTTTGCAGATAATCAGGAACACCATCAGGGAATACAACAGCATGAATCTCATGGGTATCCAGGGTTTCTTTTTCCAGCAGGAGTTCGGCCAGAGCCACCAGCCGATGCTGATTTTCCTTCAAAAGCTTGGT
>RRYU01000168.1_pt1 | contig 22021 bp, 16 predicted proteins | sample 2162651 | NCBI WGS metagenome assembly RRYU01 (sample SAMN10267283, study PRJNA491782) | microbial mat metagenome | isolation source: biomat in the production well | place: Japan: Minami-Kanto gas field, natural gas well KTG3 | collected 2017-06 | reverse complement strand
TTTTTTTGAAAAAATGAGGGTGTCATCCACGCTGATTTCGAAAACTCCACCGCTGGAGGGAATCATTTCTACCTGCACCGGCAGCTTCGCTTCAATTTTTGCCGCCAGACTGACAGCACGCGGCCGGTAGCCTCAGGAATTGCAATATTCAATGCTGATGTTCATCTGGTCTCCTTTATCCAAACAGATTGCCGGTCGTATCAAGCTGGTTGTGATGTGCGTCTTTGGCAGCTTTTTGCAACAGTTCTACTACTTGTTCCTTGCTGGTGAGAGAAACTTTTTTCAGTAAATCAAATGGCACAAAGGTGAACCCGTAATCCCGCATGATATCGTTAATGATCGCCAGCCACAGCTGAGCTGTCATCTCGGCATCAGCCAGGGCGCGATGAAATGTTAGCGCGGGCTTTAGTTTTTTGTACTGCACCAGGGTCCCCAGTTTATAATTGATCGGGTCAGGGTAGATACGTCGTGCCAGCTGGAGCGTGCAGTTGAAGTTTGTCGGGCGGGACTTGCCGTAGCGGGAGAGTTCCGCGTCGATAAATTTCTGGTCGAAAGCGGCATTATGGGCAACAAAGGGAAAATGGCCGATAAAATCGATAAAGTCGGCCATTACCTGACGGCTACCCGGTGCTTCCTGGAGCATGCTGTTGGTGATCCCGGTCAGGGCTTCAATCTCTCGCGTCACCAGAAAGTCCGGACGGATCAGGCGTTCAAACTGTTCAATAATCTGGTCCCCACGCATTTTGACGGCGCCAATTTCAATGACCCGGTCACCTTTTTCAGGTAGCATACCGGTGGTTTCGACATCGACGACAATGACGGTTTCATGCTGATAGGATGCTGACATTGATCGGTACCTCGTTGTTAAAAGCATCAACTTCTTTGTTGTTTATTGTTGCTGAACCGTCCGGAACTTGTCAAACTCACCTGTGTATTGTTTTTTTTTGGATGATGACAGAGGCTTCTTCGGTCGGTGGTGACAGCTGGTAATCGAATTAATAAGGGCAGAGATCATCATGGATTCACCTCGTCCGCGCGGGCGCAGACCAAAAAAATACAGCCAGGCCGCGCGCCTGCATGACCTGATCCGCATTCTTGAAATGCGCTATGGGGCAACCGTGGCGGAGTTGGTCGAAGAATGCCAGGTTACCCGGCGCACCATTTATCGTGACTTGCAGGCGCTGATGGACGCCGGCTATCCATTGGTCAGTGAGCGCCAGGCAGACGGTCTGGTGGTCTACCGGTTTGTAACCGGATTCAGTAAAATCCCGCCCCTGACCCTGTCACTGGATGAATTGATGACCCTGTACCTGTGTCGTGGACAGTTGGAGTTTCTCCAGGGAACCCCGTTTTCCGAGGATCTCGAGGCTATTTTTGCCCGCCTGCGGTCCATGTTGCCGCCTCGCAGCATCGCCCATCTGGAACGCATTGCTGAAGCCTTTTCTCCTCGCTTTCAGGGCTATAAGGATTATTCCTCGCAGCGTCAGATCCTGGTTGATCTGCGTCAGGCGCTGCTTAAACAGCAACGTTGCCGCATCGACTATCGACCGGCACAGCGCTCCAGTCACTCTTACCTGATTGATCCCTATACCCTGCTTTTTTATAATAATGCCCTGTATGTCGGCGCCTACGCCCTTAATCGCAAAGATATCCGGCTGTTTGCCATCGATCGCATTGAGTCTGTCAGTCTTGAACCACAGCGCTTTGAGGTGCCCGAAGATTATCACCCGGGACAGTTGACCGGCAGAGCCTTTGGCCTGATTGATGATGGACCCGGATATGAGTTGGAGTTGCAGTTTTCTGTCCCGGTTGCTCACCTGATCCGTGAGCGCATATGGCATCCACTCCAGCAGATTGAACAACATCAGGATGGATCCCTGAGCTTGCGTTTTTTCGCCAGCGGCGACAAAGAGATTCTGGCCTGGCTTTATTCTTACGTGCCCCATGTCCGTGTTATCCGCCCGGAGTCCTTGCGACGCCAGTTTATTGATGGGCTGCAGACGGCTTTGGCGACGCAATTGAACAATGAAGGAAGATCATGAGAAAAATTGTTCTCGCATCAACCAGTCCGTATCGGCAGCAATTGCTTAAACAGTTGCAGGTTCCTTTTGTGACGGCAGCACCTGACTTTACCGAAGTGATCGACCCCCACGTCGCTCCGGCACTGCAGGTACGGCACCTGGCCGCTGGAAAGGCTCAGAGTCTGGCCGATCAGTATCCAGATGCCGTGATCATCGGTTCTGATCAGCTATTTGTTGATCAACGTGGCAGAACCCTGGGCAAAGCCGGCGACCAACACGGAGCCTTTAATCAACTGCGTCAGATGGCAGGCAGGACTCACTGTTTCTATACGGGCCTGGCGCTGCTGGATTGCCGGACTGGTACCATGCAGACAGATCATGCAACATTCTCTGTTTCCTTGCGTGAACTTACGGACGAGCAGATTAACGATTACCTACAACGTGAACGCCCCTTTGATTGTGCCGGTTCGTTTAAGGTTGAAGGGCTGGGTATTGCGCTGATCGAAAAGATGGCCGGGGAAGATTATAATGCCCTGATCGGCCTGCCGTTAATCAAGTTGGTGACGATGCTGGAACAGGTTGGAGTCAATGTGCTGCGGACTTCCAGCAGGTGAGATTGGAGATGATTTATTTTTTTGTTGATCTGTTTTTTTTAGTTTGCTAGTATTGCCGGTAATTAGATAAACAGCAATAAGCTGTCAACCGAAAGGGCAAAACCAGAGTAATCTGGTGACGCAAAGCCACGGATCCCACCAGAGCGGGACCGCCGGGCTGCCGAAGCGGACGCAACGCTTTCTCGCCCTTTTGTGTTTAACGGCTGAGAGGCGCCCCCTTCGGATAATTGGAAGTGGGCGCCTTTTTTTTGTGCCACCCCCTTCTGTCAACAGGCTGGTGTCGGGATAAGTCGGAATCTGTCGATTGATCATTATGCCCTGGTTTGCTTTTCACAGTTATTGTGCCATTTTTGTGGTGGAATGTTAGGTTGTGCGGTGTCTTCACGCAGTCAACAAGCTCCAATCGTCTGCACTTATGTTTTAAGCCGGCAGGCTACGCTCCGGAGGTTGCAAATGAAAAGAATACTGAGTTTTTATCTATTGCTGATCTTGTTTCTGGTCATGGGTTGCAGTTCTGCTGCCTGGGCTAAAAACGTCTCCTTGGCCTGGGATCCAAGCCCAAGCACTGTAAGCGGTTATAAGGTTTATTACCGGGCGGGTTCGGATAACCTGTCGAAAACCGGAGAAGCTGGGACTGTCGTTGTTGATGTGGGCAGTGTGCTGAACTACAGTCTGTCAAATCTCAACGATGCCGAGGATTACTACTTTGCCGTTACCGCTTATGATGTCACCGGCCAGGAGAGTGATTTCTCCAACCGGGTTCACAGCCCGGCTGTGATTGCAGTCAATCAGCCCCCGGATTTAGCGCCGATCGGTAACCAGACCGTCCTCGAGGGAGCGCCATTAGCTTTTGTTGTCAGCGCCAGTGATCCGGACGGTGATGCCCTGAATTTTTCAACGTCTGCTCTGCCTGCCGGGGCGCAATTCGATATTTCTACCAGAGCATTTTCCTGGGCGCCGGGGATGAATCAGTCCGGTATCTACTCTGTCGTTTTTTCTGTCAGTGATGGTCAAACAAGTTCTAGCGAAACCATCAGCATTACCGTAGTCAATGTCAATCAACCCCCGGTTCTTGCACCCATCGGCGCCAAAAGTATCAATGAGGGACAGGAACTGGCTTTTACTATTCTGGCGACTGACGCTGACGGCGATGCGCTGACCTATGGTGCATCCAATCTGCCTGATGGTGCTACATTTAATCCTGCGACGCGCCAGTTTGTCTGGACCCCGAATTATAGTGGCTCGAACAATATCCGGGTTTTCTCGGTGACCTTCAGTGTCAATGATGATTCTGCTGAAGATACGGAACTGGTCACCATCAATGTCAATCCCGTCAATCGTTCCCCGGTACTGGAGCCGATTGGACCCCGGGAGCTGGTTGCCGGTGAAAATTTCAATCTGATTATCAATGCCACCGATCCTGATGTTGCCCTTGGTCAGCATCTTACCTACAGTGCCGTCGATGTCCCTTCCGGCGCAGTGTTCGCACCATCTACGCGCTCATTCAGCTGGCTTCCAGGGAATATACAGGCTGGAACCTATAACGTAACTTTTGTCGTAAGTGACGGAAGTTTGCAGGACAGTGAAGTCGTGCCATTTAATGTTGTTAGCGCTAACGAACCACCGGTTCTCGCTACTATTGGAGCACAATCTGTTCATGAAAATGATCTGTTGCAATTCAGTGTGGCGGCGACCACAGAGAGTGCAAATTTTGTTTTCAGCACTACCGGTCTCCCGGCCGGCGCATCTTTTAATGCTGCGTCAAGAACCTTCAGCTGGACACCCAGCTATGATCAGGCCGGCAGTTTTACCGTGACCTTTGCTGTAACCGATGGTATTGAAACCGATTCTAAGGAAGTAACGATCACGGTTTATAATAGTAACCGCCCGCCGGTGGTTTCAGGTACACCGGATCCAACTGCCAATGTCAGCCAGACCTATGTGTTTGCCCCCATGGCAAGTGATCCCGACGGCGATGATCTAGTTTATTCCGTCAGTGGTCTGCCGTTCTGGGCTAACTTTAATAGCCAGACGGGAGTGTTGAGTGGCACGCCGATCTCTACGGATGTCGGGATCAGTGGAAACATTTTAATTTCTGTGAGTGACGGCTCTTTGACGACATCTCTGGCGGCTTTTTCCATAGAGGTTGTGGCGGCATCGGAAGAATCGGAGCCGGGCTATGTTGATGGTGAGATCGATTCGGACAGAGATGGCATTCCTGATGTCCGTGATGGCTTCCCCTATGACCCAAGCCGCACTGGCTGGGTGATTAACGCCAGTGCTGGAACCGGCGGTTATATCGACCCGGCCGGTGAGGTATCCGTTCTTTATGGTGGCACCCAGCGTTTTGAACTGATTCCGATGGCCGGGTATTACCTTAATGCCCTGCTGGTCAATGGTGCGTCGGTTGCTTTGCGGGATAACTATGAATTCGTCGATATTGATTCACACAATACGATTGAAGCGGTATTTTCAGAAATCCCTTCCGGTTTGAGCCAGAATCCGCTTGAGCCGGGATTAAAGGGTATCGAGCGTGTCGACGGCGGGGATGACAGTAATAACCTGGTGGATGGTAAACCCAGGCTCGACCTGGATTATCGTTTCCACGTCACGCTGCGCGAAGAGGGTTCGCTGGATCAGTACCGGGTTTTTGCGGTGATTAATGGTTATCGCTATCCGTTGCAGCGGGATGCCGGCGTTCTGGCAAGTGGTGCCCGCTACAGTATGACCACCAGGCTGGGTCCTCTGTTCACCCAGAGCTATTATTTTGTCGCTGAAAATGCGGGCGGCACACAGTTGTGGCGCTATCCGGCAATGGGCGATCTGCCTGGTCCGGTGGTTGAACTTTTGTCCGGCCATAACATGGTGGGACTGGTCGGCAACCTTAATCCTTACGGGTTGACATCGACAGAGACCCTCGGGGTCAGACAGGTTTATCGTTGGTCACCGATCGCCAAAAAAGAGGGTACTTATGTCATGGTCGACAGCAGTGCACCGGTAGCGTCGGGTGAAGGGTACCAATTGCGCCGGGCGACCAGTACCACCTTGCCGGACTTAAGCGCTTATGGAGAAGTGAGCTCGGATTTCTATGAGTTCGATGTGTTTGCGGGGTGGAATTTGATCGCCAACCCCTTCGCCGGCAATGTGCTTCTGGAGCGGGTGCTGGTTCGTTCCGGAGATGATGCTCCTTTGGCGTGGCTTGATGCTGCAACACAAGGTGTCGTTGTCGACAGCCTGTATTCGTATCTTGGTGAAGACTGGGGTGGCAGCAACGAAGTGACCACTGCAGCTGGGACCAATAAGGCGATTCTCGTGCCGGGGATAGGTTACTGGATGTACGTTAACCCTGTGAATCAGCCGGTGTCGCTGCTGATCCCCAGACCTTTGCGCTAACAGGAGTTGACGATGAAACGGATACTAAATCTCTGTTACTGGCTATTCTCTTTTGTTCTGCTTGTGTTGCTGACCGCCTGTGAAGGGGGTGGAGGAGGTGGGGGCTCCAGTTCGGTAACCAGCGCGCCGACTGGAACCTCGGAAACGACCGCATCAACCTTGAGTGGTGTCGTGGCCGACGGCTATTTGATGGGGGCGCGGGTGTTTCTTGATCGCAACGGTAATCGTGTCTACGATAGTGGTGAGCCGATGGCAATGTCCACTGCTGGAGGCGCCTTTACCTTGTCCATTAATCCCGGCGAGGGGGCGAGGTTCCCGGTTGTTGTCCAGGTGATTGGTGGACAAACGATTGATGAGGATGACGGGCAACCAGTAACTGCCAGTTACCTGCTGGAAGCGCCACCAGGTCGCTGGCAGTTTGTCTCGCCTTTGACCACCCTGGTCCATCTGGAGATGCAGAAAAACCCGACCATGACACTTCAGGGAGCGGAACTGAAGGTTAAACAAAAACTCTTAGGGGTCATTGATGAATTTTCCCTGTTTGATGATTATATCGCCCTGCAATCGGATCCCCTCAAAAGCGGGAAGGCCAAGCGAACTCATGAAGCCGCACAGGTGGTAGCGTCCTTGATGGGTACCCTGCGTAGCGGTATCGCGACCAATCTTGGGGGGCAGATAGCACCGGACGATCAGCGCCCGATAGCTTATCTGGTCAGTGACGAGATTTTGCGGCGCAGCGACAAGATTGAAGAGGCTCTGAACCAGCACAGTGATTCGGACCCGACAATCAGTATTTTAAGCATTGTCGCTGCGGTTGAAGAACAAATAGATTCGCAGACCCTTAGTCGCGAAAGACTGGACTTGTATGCTCAGGCTATCGCTCAGAATCTTGAAGTCTGGGATATGGAACCACCCCGTATCGTCCAACGGAATATCCAGCAGGGTGCCATTGTTTCGGTAGCTACCAGGGTGGCGGTAACCTTTGATAAGGAGATTGATCCGGCAACCATTTCTGCCGAGGCCGTCTCGCTGCTTCGTTCCGGTTCATATGTATCCGGTGCTGTGGCTTATGATGCTGAATTAAACGAGCTGCGGTTTACCCCCGATCAAATGCTGTTCCCGGACAGCGACTACACCGTGGTAGTGAGCGGACAGCTGGCTGATCATACCGGCAACAAGATTGGCAGTGATCTGACCTGGCAGTTTTCGACCTTGTTTGACTTGACGCCGCCACCCCTGGCGGAAATTGGTCTGGAATTGTGATCCCTCTGGTCTGAATCCCCGGCGACTGGGCAATGGCTCAGTCGCCGGGGATTTTATCCTGATCCTGGATCAGTCGACGTTTAATGCGCCGGGTGATAAACCAGACACTGGCCAGAACCAGTGGAATGCTTCCCGCCAGCAGCAGATTTTTATTAAATCCCCATTCATCCAGTGGGAATCCTCCGAACACATAGCCCAGCAGACCGACCGCATAGTAAGTGATGGCGGCGATGGACAGCCCTTCAACGGTTTCCTGCAGGCGAAACTGCAGTTTGCTGCGACGGTTCATGGCGGCGAGTTGCAGGCGGTTCTGCTCCTGTAGAGTCAGGTTGGCGCGGGTACGCATTAACACGCTGGCGCGTTCAATCCGCTTCGACAGATCATCCATCCATTCCTTGACTGATTCGCAGGTACGTGACGCCGGGCTCAGGCGACGGGTGATAAATTCGCCCATGGACAGGTGGCCTTCAATGCGCTTTTCGCCAATTCCCTCAAGACGATCCTTGACCAGCTGATGGTAGGCCTTGGTCGCTGAAAAACGCTGGTTGGTCTCAGCGCGATAGGCCTCCAGTGTTGCTTCAATCCGGGTCAGTTTTTCGAGCAGTTCACGTTCACCGCTGGTTGTCTCCTCGTTCGTAACGACGGTCAGGATGTCCCCTAATTGCTTATCCATATCAACCAATTGTGGAGCAATTCTTTTGGCTGGCGGCAGAGCCATCAACGCCAGCAGCCGGTAGGTTTCCATATCGGTCAGGCGGCGTACCAGTTGGCCGAGCTGGGTATCGTTGAGGTGATCATTTCTAACGAGAAAACGTGAAAAGCCGTCGCCATGAAGTTTGAAAGCGGTATAGATGCGGGCGTTATTATCATAAGCGCTGCTGATCATCAGTGAATGTCCCTCAAAATAGCGGGTCAGGGCGTTATGTTCGTAACTTAAATGCTGGTGATCAACAATCAGATGAAAAGCAGCAATTATCTGCCCCGGCAACTGCTTTAACCAGTCGGCAGGCAACAGATCGACTGCCGTGTGGGCAAAGGGGGAATCCAGGTTGGGAACCGCGCCCTGCATAATGGTCAGTGAATAAAATTCGGCGTGACGCTCCCAATGGATGACGAAGTTGCCGACACTTTCATGGTAGGAGACCGTGCCGCTTTTGGGTTGATGGATGTCGTAGCGTCGACATAGCTCACACAGTAAGTCAAAGGCCTGGTCCAATTCCTCCTGCCGCTCGCAACAGGCAGCCAGGTGGGTCATCAACTGTGGCGAGTCGAGGGTGTAGAATGGACGGATGTGCAGCTCATTATAAAGAGCCTCGCGCAGGGGATGAAAATTGTATTCGACGGTGGGGCCGATGGGCATGGTTTTTTCCCTTGGTGGATGACTTTTGTGCTTTTATAAAAACTATCAGCAGGATGAACTGGTTGTATTAGTCTCAGGTCAGGAATAGGTTTGATTTTCCTGTTCCTGGACGCGAATAAAGGTCGTGCGTTTTGTCAGTTCACGCAGAGCCGAGGCGCCGACATAGGTGCAGGTCGAGCGTACGCCGCCAAGAATGTCCCGGATCGTATCTGCGACGGGACCGCGATAGGGGACTTCAACGGTTTTTCCTTCAGAAGCGCGGTATTCTGCAACACCGCCGATATATTTTTCCATGGCGGTTGTCGAACTCATGCCGTAAAAGAGTTTGTACTGTCGCCCGCTACGTTCGACCAGTTCACCGCCACTTTCATCATGGCCGGCAAACATGCCACCGATCATGACAAAATCGGCACCTCCCCCAAAGGCTTTGGCGACATCTCCGGCACTGACACAGCCGCCATCAGAGATAATCCGACCGCCGAGGCCATGGGCAGCGTCTGCACATTCGATCACCGCTGACAATTGCGGGTAGCCGACCCCGGTTTTAACCCGGGTGGTACAGACAGAGCCCGGTCCGATGCCGACCTTGACAATGTCGGCGCCGGAAAGGATCAATTCTTCGACCATTTCTCCGGTGACCACATTGCCGGCGGTGATGGTTTTCTCCGGAAAGGTATCACGACAGCGGCGGACAAAATCAACAAAGGCCTCAGCATAGCCGTTGGCGACATCAATGCAGATGAATTTGAGTTGCGGGTACTGCTCCATAATAATACGCAGTTGCTCCATGTCATGGTCAGAGGTGCCGGTGCTGACCATGATATGCTCGACCAGAGAGGCTGGTTGCTGAGCCAGGAAATCTCCCCATTGTCCGGGATGATAGTGCTTGTGGATAGCTGTGATCAGGCCATGACGGGCAAGTTCAGCAGCCAGTTCAAAGGTGCCGACGGTGTCCATGTTGGCCGCTATAATCGGCGTACCAATCCAGCGGTGCTGACTGTGGAGAAAAGTGAATTCGCGCTCAAGACTTACCTGGGCACGACTTTTAATGGTTGAACGTTTCGGGCGGATCAGTACATCCTTGAAGCCAAGCTTGATATCTGTTTCGATGCGCATGGTGGTATCCTCTTGTTGTTTCGAAAGAATAATATTGTGTGCTACAGTATAACAAGAATGTTCCGTTGATGTCTGTTGTATTCACCTTGGCGACTGTGGCAATCTAACCTCCTGCTCTGGTTAGTCACTTACATTTTTTCAGGAACAGTCACCCATGGAACACTCCAACTTCGTACATCTGCACCTTCACAGTCAATACAGCCTGCTTGACGGGGCGATCAAACTTAACGAGCTGGTTGCCAAAGCCAAAGAATTTCGCATGCCGGCGGTAGCGGTGACCGATCATGGCAATATGTTCGGTGCTATTGAGTTCTACAGTAAAGCCATGGCCGCCGGTATCAAGCCGATCCTTGGTTGCGAAGTTTACGTCGCACCGGGCTCACGGTTTCATAAAACCAACGCCCGTGGTTCATCTGAAGCATCCTACCACCTGGTGTTGTTATGCATGAATCTGACCGGATACCGGAATATCTGTCGCTTGATTTCTGCCGCCTACCGCGAGGGATTTTACTATAAACCGCGTATTGACTGGGATCTGCTGGCCCAGCATAACCAGGGGCTGATCGCCATGTCCGCGTGTCTGGGCGGCGAGTTGCCAACCCTGATTAATCTGAATCAGACGTCAGAAGCTCACGCCCGTGCCAGCCAGATGGCAGAAATTTTCGACGACGGGCGGTTTTATCTGGAGCTGCAGGAGAATTTTCTGCCTGAGCAGAAAAAAGCCAATGCCGGACTGATTTCCCTGGCGGATGAACTGGATTTGCCCCTGGTAGCCACCAACGACTGCCATTATCTAGCGCGCGAAGATGCCTTTGCCCATGAGGTGCTGCTGTGTATCCAGACCGGCAAAACCATGGACGACCCGAACCGGATGCGCTTTCCCAATGAGGAGTTTTACTTCAAATCCGCCGAGGAGATGACAGATCTTTTTACCGAGCACCCCGAAGCACTTGCCAATACCATCCGGATTGCTGAGCGCTGTAACCTGGATCTTGATTTTAATACCTACCACTTTCCCCAGTACGAAAAGCCGGACAATCAGACTCTTGACGAGGTTCTTGCAGAACAAAGCCGACTCGGCCTGCAGGAACGGCTGGATGAAATCCGTCAGGTGCGCCCGGTCACCGAAGAGATGGTGCGCATCTATGAAGAACGCTTGCAGGTAGAGCTTGATTGTATCAAGCAGATGGGTTTCCCAGGGTATTTTCTGATTGTCGCTGATTTTATCAACTGGGGCAAAGATAACGGCATCCCGGTCGGCCCCGGGCGGGGGTCAGCGGCAGGCAGTCTGGTGGCCTTTGCTATCCGTATTACCGATATCGATCCGATTCCCTACAATCTGCTGTTTGAGCGCTTTCTGAATCCTGAACGCATATCGATGCCGGATATCGATGTCGATTTCTGTATCTACGGGCGTGAGCTGGTGATCGACTATGTGCGTGAAAAATATGGTGCAGAAAATGTCGCCCAGATCATCACCTTTGGCACCATGCTGGCCAAGGGGGTGTTGCGTGATGTCGGGCGGGCACTGAATATTCCCTATGGTGAGGTCGACAGGATTGCCAAAATGGTGCCGACCGTGCATGGCATTACCTTAAAACAGGCCATTGAGCAGGAACCCCAGTTAAAGGCCCTGATTGATAAAGAACCCAAGATTAAGGAACTGGTCAAAATTGCCCTGGCACTGGAGGGGTTGACACGTCATGCCTCTACCCATGCGGCCGGGGTGGTGGTGACGCCGCGCCCCCTGCCGGAATATCTTCCCCTCTATGTTGATCCCAAGTCGGGCGGCCAGGTGACCCAGTACCCGATGAGCTATGTCGAAAAGATCGGTCTGGTCAAGTTTGACTTTCTCGGGCTGAAAACTCTCACCGTGCTGGAAAACGCCATACGCCTGGTGCATGCCGGCAAGGATGAGACCTTTGATCTCAAACTGATTCCCGATGATGATAAAAAGACCTTTGAACTGCTTTCCCACGGCGAAACGACCGGGGTTTTTCAGCTCGAATCAAGCGGGATGAAGGAGTATCTGGTCAAGCTTAAACCCAGCTGTTTTGAAGACCTGATTGCGATGGTGGCGCTCTATCGTCCCGGACCACTGGGCTCCGGTATGGTCGATTCGTTTATCAAGCGTAAACATGGGCTGGAAAAGTTTCAGTTCGACTTTCCCCAGCTTGAACCGATTCTCAAAGACACCTATGGAGTTATCGTCTATCAGGAGCAGGTCATGCTGATTGCCCAGACTCTTGGCAATTACAGCCTTGGCGCCGCGGACCTGCTGCGCCGGGCCATGGGTAAGAAAAAAGCTGACGAGATGGCCAAACAGAAAAAGCAGTTTCTTGCCGGTGCCCAGGAAAACAAGCTCAACACCAGAAAAGCTGAAGCGGTATTTGATCTGATGGAGAAGTTTGCTGCCTACGGCTTCAATAAATCCCATTCCGCTGCCTATGCCCTGATCGCTTATCAGACCGCCTATCTCAAGGCCCATTTTCCGGTCGAATTCATGGCTGCCCTTCTTACCGAAGATATGGAGAACACTGATAAAGTCATCAAAAATATCAGTGAAGTCAGGAGTATGGGCATAGCGATTCTGCCGCCCGATATTAATGCGTCGGAACGATCCTTTACCGTTGATAACGAAGCGATGCGCTTCGGCCTTGGCGCCGTCAAGGGCGTTGGCTCTGCTGCCCTTGATGCCATCTTTAACGTGCGCAGGGAAAAGCCCTTCAGTTCTTTGCAGGATTTTTGTGAGCGTGTTGATTTGCGCAAGGTCAACAAAAAGGTCGTTGAGGCCTTGATCAAATGTGGTGCTTTTGACTCGCTGGGTGGTAAAAGATCACAGCTCCTTTCCGCTTTCGAGGAATGTATGGATATCGGCCAGCGATTGCAACGCGAACAGGAGTCGGGGCAGGATTCGCTGTTTGGCAGTAACGAAATTGTTTCTGTCGGCGGTAATGGTTACGGCCAACTGCCGCAGATCGAAGAATGGGATGAGAAAACCCTGCTGAGTCATGAGAAGGAGGCCCTGGGCTTCTATGTAACCGGCCACCCACTTGCGCGCCATGCTGATGCCATCAAAACTTTTGCTACCTGTGAAATCAGCGCCCTGAATGAGCGTAACGACAAGGAACAGGTGCGGATTTGCGGAATCGTCTCCGGGATTAAGGAGCTGGTGACCAAAAAAGGTGACCGGATGGCCTTTGTTACCCTTGAGGACCTCACCGGATCGCTGGAGCTCGTTGTTTTTCCTGAGGTTTATACTGCTGCGATGGAGCTGATCAAGGGCGAGGAGCCGATCATTGTCAACGGGGAACTTGATATCGGTGAAGAGACCTGCAAACTGCTCGCCAGTGATATTACTCTGCTGCGCGAGGTGCGTAAAACCATGGTCAAACGGGTCCGTATCCGTTTGACGACGCCGGGTCTGCAGGAGATGCAGTTGCGCCAGCTCAAAAGTATCGTGCAGCGCTACCGAGGTGACTGCGACGTTCTCCTGCAGATGGTTATTCCCAATCGGAGTGAAACCCTGATCAAGTTGCCTGAGCAGTTGAAAATGGCGGCTACGGAAGAAGCAATGGCGGAGGTGGAGGCTCTGTTCGGCTACAGTGTGATGCATTTTGAGTAATTATGGGGCCTGGTTGCAGGCTTGTGCTTGACCTGGTCCCATAGCCGTTTTATTATCACAATTTAAGTTTTTAAAATGTAAGGATGTTTTACGACTAATCAGCCGTCACCCTTTTGTCTGTTCCAAAAGTTCTTTTAAGACCAACCATGGTGATTTAACCTCACCCGTCACAGGGAGATTTGCATGAGTCAGTATCTCGATTTTGAAAAGCCCATTGCCGAACTACATAATAAAATCAGCGAGTTGAGGGAGTATTCCACTGACAATGTTGACTTTACCAGCGAAATCCAGAAGTTTGAGAAAAAGGCTGAACGTCTGAAAAAAGAGATCTATTCCAATTTGACCCGCTGGCAGCGCACCCAGTTGGCGCGGCATGCAGAACGTCCCTATACACTGGATTATATTGAGCGGATCTTTACCGACTGGTTTGAAATTCATGGCGATCGCAATTACCGAGATGATCCGGCCCTGGTCTGCGGTTTTGCTCGTATTGATGGTCAGCCCTGCTGTGTTATCGGACACCAGAAGGGGCGAAATACCAAGGAAAAGGTTCATCGCAATTTTGGTATGCCTAATCCTGAAGGCTACCGCAAGGCTTTGCGGGTGATGAAGTTGGCCGAGCAGTTTCGGTTGCCGATTTTCACCTTTGTCGATACTCCCGGGGCGTTTCCCGGTATCGGCGCCGAAGAACGTGGTCAGGCCGAAGCGATCGCCAGAAACCTGCGTGAGATGGCAACCCTGACGGTGCCGGTGATTGTTACCGTGACCGGCGAAGGGGGTTCTGGTGGTGCCCTGGCGATTGCGGTCGGGAACCGGGTTTTAATGATGCAGTATTCCGTTTATGCGGTTATTTCGCCCGAAGGATGTGCGGCTATCCTCTGGAGTGATGGCAGCAAGGGTGCGCAGGCGGCTGAGGCACTGAAATTAACGGCGCAGGATGTTGATAGTTTGAAAACGGTGATTGATGATATTGTTCCGGAGCCTTCAGGTGGCGCTCATCAGAACCCGGTTGAAGCAGCGGCTACGTTGAAACAATACCTTCTTAAACACTTGAATGAACTCCTCGAATATTCACCGGAAGGGCTGGTGGAACAACGCTATAAACGCTTCCGGGCGATGACCGAAATCGAGGAAGAGTAATCTTAAGCGGTAATTTTATGATATCTGTTCGGCTTTTTCTGTGCCTGACGCTGCTGCTTCTGCTCGCCGCCTGCGGTGGTCACAGAGCACCGGTCGTCAGGGTCATCGATGTCCCGGAAGCGCGCGAACTCCCGGGCTGGCAACGTCCTTATGAAGTAGACGGCATCCGCTATACGCCGTTGCGTGACCACCAGGGATATCGTGAGCGAGGCATCGCCAGCTGGTATGGTAGAGAATTTCATGGCCTGAAAACCAGCAATGGTGAAATTTATGACATGTACGGCGTCAGTGCCGCTCATAAAACCCTCCCTATGGGAACGTTGGTACAGGTGACCCATCTGGGTACGGGCAAGCAAATCGAGGTTCGCATCAATGACCGAGGACCCTTTGCTGCCGGACGGATTATTGATCTTTCCTATGGCGCCGCTCGCCAACTGGGTACGGTTGAGGCCGGATTGGCTGAGGTCGAGGTGGTCGCTATAGATGGTTCCTACGCCCCCCCGTTGCGGACCGTGGCAGCAGTCAATAACAGTTACGCGATTCAGGTTGCTGCCTTTGGTGTTGCCGACAATGCCCACCAGCTGGCCAGCCGGATGCGTGAGCGTTTTGGTCATGCCCAGGTGGCAACAGCACTGGTCAACGGACAGGCGGTTCATCGCGTGCGGGTTGGTGATTTTACTACCTTTGAGAGCGCCGAGCAGCTGACCAGCCAATTGATCGCAGAAGGTTACAGTGGCAGCTTTGTTGTTGTGTTTGAGTAAGCGTCTTTCGGATTGCAGCTGTGTCAGATAAGATCAGGGCTCCATGGCTTCCATGGGGCTTTTTTTGTCAGACAGGCCGTTGCTCAGAGTTTTTCAATAAGATGAACAACAATGGTTTTTAACCCAGGGAGCCCGCATGGAATTGCTTCATCGTCAACCGGTGTTAGATGTCATCGATACCCTTTCGAGTCGTTATCTGCAGGGGAAGGTTAAAGCCCTTCGCACCGCGATCATCAGTCTGCTATCGGCAGGGCACCTTCTGATCGAGGATATCCCGGGTCTGGGTAAAACCAGCCTGGCTCTGGGTCTGGCTGCTGCTCTCGGGCTTGACTTCGGGCGCATCCAGTGCACGGGTGATCTGTTGCCGAGTGATATTACCGGTGTTTCCATTTTCAATCGTGAGGAGAACCGTTTTCATTTTGTAAAGGGGCCGATTTTCAATCATCTTCTTCTGGTTGACGAAATCAATCGGACCTTGCCGAAAACCCAGAGTGCGCTGCTTGAAGCGATGGAGGAGCACCGTGTGACCCTCGAAGGGGTAACCCATCAGCTGCCGGAACCTTTTATGGTGATCGCAACCCAGAACCCGCTGGATCATATTGGCACCTTCCCCCTGCCGGAATCTCAACTCGACCGATTTTTGCTGACCACCGATATCGGTTACCCGCCACCGGCGCTGGAACAGCAGATCATCCGCCAGGGCAGTGTGCGCGAAGATCTTGCCCGTATCTCTCCGCTGCTGACGCGTGAACAGATCATCGAAGTGCGCAGCTTTGTCCGGGAAAAAATCACCCTGCACGAAAAGATCGCAGCTTATATCCATGAACTTCTGCAGCGTAGCCGTGATCATGGGTCGTTCGTTAACGGAATTTCAACCCGTGGTGGCATCAGCCTGGCGGCGGCCGCTCGCGCCCAGGCCTATTTGCAGGGGCGGACCTTTGTCGTGCCGGAAGATGTTCAGGTGGTGGCCCTGGCGGTGATCTCTCATCGCCTGGAACTGCGCCCCGAACAGGATCATCTGAATAAAAAAGAGGTGTTGCGATCGCTACTCAAAGACACACCGGTGCCCGTCGTTTAAGGTTAACCCGGGCCGGTGCCTTTTATATTGCCCTGACCCTTCTGTTCGGATTTGCTGCGGTCAATACCGGCAACAATCTGCTCTATCTGTTGGTTTCGGCATTGCTTGGTTTCATGGCGATTACCGGGCTCTGTGGCCATCTTAATCTGTATCGTCTTGAATTACGTCTACTCCCTTCTGCTGATCTGTTTGCTGCAAACCCCGGGACCTTAAGGATCCGAATCAGTAATCGCCAGCGCTATATTCCGGTGTATTTGCTTAAGATCGGTATTGCTGAGCATCAGGTCGTGGTGCCGGAGATTGTCGCCGGTGGCAGTGTGGTGGTTGATATTGCCCTGACGATGCAGCGCCGCGGTCTGCAGCCGGCACCCAGGATTCACGTCTCGTCCTGCTTTCCTGTCAACTTTTTTGTTCGTTCCTTTGACTATGACCCAGACCGGACCCTCCTGGTGTATCCGCACCCGCTTACAACACCGTTGCCTGTGGATCAGGATGGCCGAGGCTTGGCGAGGGAAGAACAGATCACCATGCCCGGCGGAGATGGCGATCTGCGCAGTATTGAGGATTACCGCACCGGTGATTCCCCCCGGGCGATTCATTGGAAGTTGTCTGCGCGTCACGATGTCCTGAAAACCAAGCTGTTGAACCGTCAGGCGACAGTTACCAGAGTCATCGATCCAGAGCAGTTTGACGGACCACTGGAAGAACGTCTGGGCCGCTGCACCTACCTGGTCAACCGCTGTTTTCAGCAACAGTGTGCGGTCGGGCTGGTTACCGGGGCCAAGCGCATTGCTCCCGCCCTGGGGCGCAGCCATCAGTTGCGCCTGCTGAAGGAACTGGCTCTGTATGAGTAATCTCCAGCGTTTGTTAATCAGGCTTATGTACGCTGCAGCCCTGTTGGCGATCCTTCCGGTGTTGCCTTTTATTGACTTGTGGGTACAGGTTTTTCTTGCAGTCGGTCTGCTTGCCGGCTGGTTGCGGCCACGGATCGTGTGGAGCAAGGCTTCCCGCCGTCTGGCAGTTCTGGTAACGAGCGTTGCCGTGGCGGTCAGCACTCTGCAGTTAACCATGGCTGAGGTGGCGCTGCCACTGGTGCAGGTACTGTGTATCCTGCTGGCGGCACGATTAGCGAGTGAAAAAACGCCGCGCAACATGCTCCAGTCCTTTGTGCTGGCATTGACGCTTCTGGCGGCTTCGTCACTGTTGACCCTCGACATGGTCTATCTGGTCTATCTGATCCTGATGGTTCTGATCTTGAGTGCCGGCCTGGTCTTGCTGAGTTTTGTTGGTGTTGATCCCTCCATCCGTTTATCTGCTCAGGCGTTTAAGGGATTAACCTTGTTTCTGTTGGTGATTCCCGTGACTACGCTGGTGCTGATGGCCGCGTTCTTCTTTATCCTGCCCCGCACCCCGACCCCGCTGTGGAATATTGTCGGCCAGCAAGTAACTGCCGTTGCCGGCATGAGTGATCAGGTGCGGCCCGGGAGCATTTCTGATTTGGTCGGCACCGGAGAAATTGCTTTTCGTGCTGAAACTGCTGAACTGCCGGCACAGCTGCTCTACTGGCGCGGCATTGTCCTTGATCAGGTCGATGACCAAATCTGGTACCGCAGCAATCGTCAACCAGATGAACAGTTCCAAACAGGAACAGGTGGCGGGCAGGACGTAATTATTTATGCCGAGCCGAAGGCTGACCCTTATCTGGTTGTTCTTGATCGCAGTGATCAATTGCAAGGGGTGTCCCATCGTAGTGAAGCTGATGGAGTTTTTTTGCGTCAGCGCCAGGATTACAAGCGTACTAGTTATCGTGCAGCAGGGTGGCCGCAAGGGATGGCCAGCATAAGGGGCTCTGCTGATATATATCTCAACGTACCGGAAACCCTCTCCCCACGAGTGCGTCAGGCTGCGGCATCGCTAAATACCCATAGCCTTGGATTTGTCGAGCGCGTCGCTGCGCTTGAGGGCTTTTTTATGCGGCAGCAACTGAGCTATTCTGCCGAAAACCTGACACAAACAGAAACCCCAATAGCAACCTTTCTGTTCGATTCGCGGCGCGGCTACTGCGAACATTTTGCTTCGGCTTTTGCTGTGATGTTGCGCCTGATGGATGTTCCGACGCGTCTGGTCGGTGGCTACCTGGGAGGAACCTACAATCGTTTCGGCAAATTTTATCTGGTGACAGAGGACCGCGCTCATGTCTGGGTTGAGGCTTTAAATGATCAAGGGGTGTGGGTAAGGGTTGATCCCAGCCGTCTTGCGATGAATGCCGATCAGGCCTTTTCCGCCGCAGTGGAAGAGCGTGACTATCTGCAAAGCATTGCTGACGCTCTTTTTCATGTCTGGACTCGGCGCGTTCTTAACTACGATGTTCAGCAACAATTCCAGTTGTTGCGGGAAATATCCACCAGGCTTACGCTGTTACGCCAGGTCAATTTTTTCTGGCTGGCTGGAGGGATAATGGTGATGGCCTTTTGTTGTATCGTTGTTCTCGTGTGGAAACGACGATGGGGAACAAAAAACAAGGGTTTGTTGCACTCCTATCTCCGCCAGGTTGCCCGCTGTGCGGGACTGAAGCACATACCTCCTGGGTTAGGGCTGTATCAGTTGGCGAGCCTCAGTGGTCACCCCTTGTGCCGGGAGTTTGCCGAAAGTTACGGTGCTTCCTTCTATGGTGGAAAAAAGCTTGATCCTTTCCAAAGCAAACGATTAAGAGAAGTTGTACGCCAGCTTAAAAGGGAACGATTTGTTATTGAGGTTGCATTGCCGCAATGCCTTGGCGATAATAGCCAAGCTGAATGATTTTTTTGAAACGACACTGAAAGGATACTGTCATGCCCTACATTGAGGTTAACATCACTAAAGGTGCGACCAATGAACAAAAAGCCCAACTCGTTGAGGGGATAACCGATTTGATGGTCAAGATAATGAATAAAAATCCTTATTCGACTCACGTGGTTATCAAGGAGGTTGAAACGGAAAGCTGGGGGATTTCCGGCAAGTCGGTCAAGCGGTTGCGCGCCGAAGGCAATACCGCTAACATTTCCAAGGTCTGATGGCGGGAGGCGGTATGTCAAACCCTGGTGAATTTCTCCAGGCCTGCGCTGCCGGCAAGATCTGGGTGTATTGTTCCTCGTGTCAGGAAGCCAAAAATCTCAATCTGGTGGAGCATCTTGACTGTATAGCCAATGAGTCCTACTGGGGGAATGAACCCTGGTGGCATGATACGCGCGTATACAATTGCCCTGATTGTGCTACGACCCAGCATTCCCTGATTGAATATCTTCCCTGATGCTGTCATTTTAAGAGTTGAGTAAACCCGCTGCTGGCGGGTTTTTTTATGGTCAACTTTTTGACAAAAGCCCGGCCTATCATGCTTGCGGTTTCTTGAAGATCTGTGAATGGCGGTTAGACTGACAGACACAATGATTTTTCTTTACATTCCATAAATCATATATATAATATAGTGAATAAATATGTCGCTTGAAATGTTCAGTCGCTAATAAGGAGAGGTAGTATGACAAATTATGAATATGACATCATAACCATCGGCGTCGGACCGGCCGGATTGGTGGTTTCGGCCATGGGTTCGGAAATGGGGCTGAAGGTTTGTGCCATTGAAAAGGATAAGGTCGGAGGGGAATGTATGAACGTCGGTTGTATTCCCAGCAAAGCCTTGTTGCGGATGGCAAAAACCCGCCATGCGGTGACCAAGTTTCCGGCGATGCAGATGGAAGAAATGCGTGAACCGGAGGTCAAGGATCCTTTCTCCCTGATTCAGGAACAGCTTAAAGCCGTAGTCGCCAAATACGATAAAAAGCTCGGCAAGGTTGATATGGTCAAGGGTAAAGCGCGTTTTGTTGATGCCCATACCGTCGAGGTTGACGGGCGGCAGATCAGCGCCAGACGAATTTTCATCTGCACTGGCACGCGCCCGGCCAAGCCACCGATTCCAGGGCTTGACTCCATCGATAATCTGCTGACCAATGAAAACCTGTTTCACCTCGAAGCCATGCCCAAAAGTATGTTGATTATCGGCGGTGGTGCCATTGGTGCTGAGATGGCTCAGGCTTTTTCGCGTATGGGCTGTCAGACAACGATCGTACAGATGGATCCCCACTTGCTGCCTTTTGCTGATCGCTTTGCCGGCGAGCTGCTTGAGGAGTGTTTTAAAAAAGAGGGAATTCGTGTTTACAACAGCCGCTCCATCAGTTCCGTGGCGAAAAATGACAAGGGCAACGTCGTCCTGACCACCAAGGAGGGAGAAACCCTCGAAGCGGAACGTTTGCTGCTGGCTGCCGGTCGGTCACCGGTGATTGATCAACTGGACCTGGAAAAAGCGGGGGTTCAGTATACTCCTAAAGGGATACCGGTAAATGCCAACCTGCAGACCAATATTCCCAATGTTTTTGCGGTGGGCGACTGCAATGGTAATTACCTGTTCTCCCATGCTGCCATGCATCAGGGGATGATCGCCCTGATGAATATTATGCGCCCCTGGCCATTCAGAAAGGACTTCAAGAAGTATGTTGTGCCCTGGACGGTATTTACCGAACCACAGGTGTCGTCAGTCGGAATGCGCGAAGCCGATCTGATTGCTGCCGGTATCAAATATGAGGTGATTGAAGCTAAATACGCTGACTACGGCGCGGCGATTGCCGAGCAGGTCACCACCGGATCGGTACGGGTCCTGGCGAGCAAATTTGGCAAGGTCTATGGGGCTTCAGTGATCGGTGAGGGTTCTGCAGATATGATTAATGAATGGGCTCTGGCGATTCAGAAGAAAATTCGTCTGGTCGATATCATGTTGTTACAGCACTCGTTCCCGAGCATGTCATTCATGAATAAATCGATCGGCGAAATGTGGATGATGGGAATGCTCAAGAATGAAACAATGAAGAAGATGATGACGAAAATGCTGAAATAGCTATCATTCCGGGGGGTGGTTTTAACCCTTAAGCTTTTGATGAAAGATGCGGGCAGACTTTCGATTCAATGGTCTGCCCGTATCTTTTCTGTTTTACTTCCCTGATGAAAAATATTCCTGCAGAAAATCAGCCTTGAAAGCAGCAAAGTCGCCTGCCTCAATGGCCGTTCGTGCCTGTGCTACCATATTCAGATAAAAACGCACATTGTGAATGGCCGAAAGGGTTGCTGATAAAATCTCGTTGGCATTGAACAGATGATGGAGATAGGCACGGCTGAAATTGGTGCAGCAATAGCAGTCGCAGGAAGGATCGACGGGGAAAAAGTCGCGGCGGAAATTGCGATTGGTCAGGCGGATTTTTCCGCGCCTGGTAAACAGGGTTGCGCTGCGGGCATAGCGCGTTGGAATGACGCAATCAAACATATCCATGCCGCGCTCAATCGATTCAAGAATGTCCTCCGGCAGCCCAACCCCCATCAGATAACGCGGCTTATGCCGGGGCATGTGGGGTTCGGTGTCGTCAACCACTTTTTTCAGCAGTTCCAGCCCCTCACCAACGCTGACGCCGCCAATTGCGTAGCCGGGAAAATCAAGAGCTCCAAGCTGCTCCGCGCACTCACGCCTTAAATCCGGGTAGACGCTGCCTTGAACGATACCGAACAGGGCTTGCTCAGTGGGACGCTGGTGGTGTTGCAGACAGCTTTGAGCCCAACGCAGGGTTTTTTT
>RRYU01020576.1_pt1 | contig 22034 bp, 18 predicted proteins | sample 2162651 | NCBI WGS metagenome assembly RRYU01 (sample SAMN10267283, study PRJNA491782) | microbial mat metagenome | isolation source: biomat in the production well | place: Japan: Minami-Kanto gas field, natural gas well KTG3 | collected 2017-06 | reverse complement strand
TTTTTTTTTTTTTTTTTTTTGATCTTTGGCAAACATTTTTCCTGTGCGGCCCATACCTGTTTGCACCTCGTCAAATATCAATACAATCTGTTGCTCATCACATATCCGGCGTAATTCTTTTACAAATGCCACATCAGCCTCAATGATGCCTCCCTCACCCTGTATGGGTTCAATGAGAAAGGCGGCTACATCATTGCTGACTGACGATTCCACGGCATCAATGTCATTGAATGGGATTTGCATAAAGCCTTGTGGAATAGGATCAAAACCTGCTTGCATTTGTTTTTTTCCGGTTGCGATCGTTGCCATGGTACGCCCATGGAAGCAACCTTCAAACGAAATGATCTTACCACCACGACCAATGCTATGGGCAAATTTTCTTGCAATTTTAATAGCACCTTCACGGACTCAGCACCACTGTTTGTAAGAAAAACACGGTCCAGACCTGAAAGTATAACTAGTTTTTCAGCAAGCTCAGCCTGTGGTTTACTCAAATAGAAATTAGAAATGTGCATGAGTTTTGCTGCCTGATTTTGTATGGCCGTCACAACATTGGGGTGACAATGGCCCAATCCATTAACAGCTATACCTCCCAGTGCATCAAGGTACTTATTGCCATCTACATCATATACAAACGAACCTTCACCTCGGTCCAATGTGATGGGATATCGCTTAAAGACCTGCAGATAATGCTTTTTGTCTATGTCTTGAAAGGATTTATTTAATTCGTCTTGCATTGTTTTGTGCTTACTTATTTCTGATTAATGTACCCGTTGATTGTCTGTTTGTTATGGACAGGATTTGTGCGGGTTTGGTTCCATTGATAATACGGACAGATTTTGCTCCCTTGCGCAATGCAAGTTTACAAGCATCTGCTTTGGGAATCATACCTCCTTGAATTACTTTTTTGTTATATAGATGATCGAGCTCACTTAAGTTCAGTTCATGAATGATTAAATCCTTGTTCTCCTTGTCCAGTAAGATTCCGTCCACATCTGTAAGCACAATGAATTGTTCAGCCCTGAGCGCTCCGGCCAGGTGACCAGCAAACATATCTCCATTAATATTGTAACCAATCCCTTCTTCATCTGCTGCAAGGCATGCAACCACAGGAATATAATTGCTCTGAAGCAACACATGGATCAACTCAGGGTTTATGGAATCCACATCACCAACCCGACCCAGGTCGACATCAACTACATTTCCATTTACTATGCTTTGATGCTTTCGTTTCGAAGCTGTGACTAATTTACCATCAATACCTGATATGCCTACAGCCCTGTTCCCAAGTCGATTCATGATGCTTACCAAATCGAAATTAACAATACCTTTAAGTGCCATTGCCACATAATAATAAGCTTGCTCAGTCGTTACCCTGTGTCCTGCAATAAATTCTGATTGAATTCCTGCCCGCTCAAGTTCTTGCCTGATAAAAGGTCCGCCACCATGAACAATTACAACATCATAACCGGACTTCTTAAGCTCTGTGATGTTTTGCAAGACCTTGATCTTAATATCATCATCTGTCATTGCGTTGCCACCATATTTAAATAGCAGGAGTGGTTTTTTTGTCATAATTAATTGTTTACTCTACTGATAATTATTAATAGCTGTATTAATCTGGTTTTGATCGCCCCTTTACCTTGGTATGATCAGGTTTGGGTAATTCCAAGCCAGCAATAAGGCAGAAGCATTGAGATTACAGCAATACGAAGGGATTAATTCCCGATGACCACTTTTACGCGTTTGGCAATCGGTTGAATACTATGTTTGTGACAAGTATATCTTCGCATATTGGGATCTATTCTCTGTTAGATGATGGCAAAGATAACATTTTTTTTCAAATTGATTATCAGTGCCTTGAGAATGTAACGGATGTTTTAATCCAAATACATGCGTGACTGATCCAAATAGGGGATGGGTGATATCAGTTCAAATTCCTCAGATATTTCAAAAAAATAATTCAACAGATTGAGGTGTGCGCTTCCAATGATCAATAAAATGCGATCATCAGTATTTGGATTGATCCGTTGAATGTTTCTGAATATCCGAAGGTTTCTGTTGAACCATCTTCCACTTTCGAAATCCACTCCAACAAAGTCGCCTGGTGATTCTTCATATTTGAACAATCGTAGAAGGTAAGTGGAAAGCCCATTTCTGATAACCTCAGGATCGTATAAATTTATCAGGGTACTGATAATACTTGATACTTTTTCAGGCTGATTATGTTGAAGATAGGCTGTGTCAGGAGTATTGAAGTAATGGTATTCAAACGCGGAGAGCCTGGCACTGTCGCCAAAAATTTCCCACACATTTTCATAATGCCTGCCGGGGTCGTCCACACAAAACAATTTTTCAAGTTGTAGTTGCTTTCCAAGTCTGAAACCCAGCTGGTAGATTTCATTTTTAGGCAGTGCCCATTGTCCCATTTTGAATAGGTTAAATAGCGAATCAAGCCTGTCTTGGTTTTGAGGCAGCGATTCCACGGCAACTACTGTTGGATTAAATTTTGCCAATGCATTTGCAATTGCAATAATCTCGGATTGGAAAGGTTCGTCAAATACTGATATCTGGTTTTTTTCATCCACTTTCACCGCATCCAGATTGGGGTAGTCGAAATGAAATACTCCAAGTGTCATCACCGGCACCTTAGCAGGTGGGTGCTGTGCTTTGGGTGGATTCAGCATAGCGGCACACAATATAAATATTGAAGCCAATATCAACCAACAAGGTCTCATGCTCCTGATTTTAAATAAAAATAACTTCTACTGCTGTCTGATCTGCTTCCTATTGTGCGAAGCGTGAAATTTGATCTACCGGTATGGTTGAAGCCATATCGGTGACGGTCTTCTCCTGTTCAATTCCTTCAACCTGGAAGGTGAGCAGGGTGCTTCCCACAGGTAATTGCAGGTCCCAGGAAATCTCACCTGTGCTGTTTTCACTTTTTTGAAGCAATCCGCGATAACCGCCAATTCGAACTCTTTTTTGGTTCGGATCAGCGCCGAAAACCGGAAGTGCAAGCAATGCACTTATACCCGAAAGCAATGGTGAATCGCTTATGATCTGAAGGGAGGCATGCTTGTTTTCATCGAACTGATAAGTCCTGCTAACATATATCCCGGTAAAGCCTGCTGTAGTGGCTGTCACATTATCCTCTTCCTCAATGTAGGTCATATCCTCCATATTTGTTGGAAGCAGTTTCAGGATTTCAGCACCGATTGCGATATTAAGTTCATTCAATGCTTGCTGTAAGGCAAAGCGTGCACCTTGCAGATCACCTGAACCATAAGCTGATTTTGCAGTATTTAGCTGTCCGTTAACGTCTTGTGCATAGAGCCCTGATGCCATCAAACACAAGACAATGATTAATTTAACGCTGTTTTTCATTGTTCGCCGAGTTCTTTTTTAATGGTATTGATATCAAAAGTATTGGCAGCAGCCATAAACTGACCCTCAGTTTCAAAGTTTGTTCCTCTTACCACAAACACACTGGATTGGCCAAATGAAACAGAAAGTGTATAACCCTCATAATCATCATATGTAATGATGCCACGGTGCTCCTGGTAACGTATTTGTTTCTGATCAGTGTCATCGGAGGTATTTGCATACATGCCACTGGCCATATATACGCCTGCCAGCCCAAGCAAGGCTGCATCATTACCAATTGAAGCTTTAAGCTCTATATCGTTACTGCCTTTATACATGCGTTCGATCACCAGTCCAACGAAACCGATTCCGGTACTGCTCACGCGGTCTTCATCTGTATCGGCGTCCAGACCCTCCACTGTTTTTGGCAGACTATTCAATATGTTTTGGCCAATGCCCAGTTCTACACCCCACAAGGCTTGTCTTATAGCAGCCTTTGCCTCAGCGAATTTCCTGGCTTCATAGGCAGATTCAGCATCCAGGATATTTTGGTTGACATCGGGTATATCCTTTTCGAGCCCGCCACCCTTGCGGTGACGTGTGGGCTCGGAGGCCTCATCTTCGTAGCGTTTTGTTTCGGGATCATCTTTTTTGTCCGAATCGCCAAAAATCTTGTCAACAGCTTTGTCTTCGGCCCGCTGCTGAATTTTACGGATCAATCTGCCCTGTGCATGCAATGTTTCAGCACTCATGCCTATTAACAGGAACAGCAAAATTGTTTTAAAAAGGTTAAATTTCATTGTGTTAATTATTGATTTGGATCTTGTTTGCCATTAATTGCCAGATCACATTTTTGAATTACTGCGAGAATAAAACCTGGTCCTGAGCCTGGAACAAAGGTATTAATTTTTCAAAGCTCACTTTTACAATGGATATGTATTTTTTTTAAGTGACCGGTTATATTCATGGAGATTCCTCACTACGTTAGGATTCTAATCGTAAAGAGTATTATTAAGTTTTCTATACTTGAGATAGACTTTTGAAAATAGTTTAGCAATCACCGACGGTAAAAGAAATCAGGCAAAAGGTACATCTTTGCTCAATTATTCCGACGGATTTGAAGAACGTGAGCTGTAAGACTTTTTAGCTTCTCATCTTGATCTAATCTTGTCCATACACTTCCAGATATCCAAAACAATAATGATGTCTAACCAACAACCAGGTATTCAGTAGCATAGCTCTAGGAATGTGCATGCACATCATCTACATCATCGACTATGGCAACCAGTGCAGCTGCAACCAGAAATGAAACCCCACCGATTATAAGTGCAAAAATACTTTCATTGTTAAATAATGATTTCAGTAAGAAACCCAGAATGGTAGCCGCAAGTATTTGTGGGATTACAATAAAGAAATTGAAAATACCCATATAAATCCCCAGCTTACCTCCCGGAATGCTACCCGTGAGTATGGCATAGGGCATGCTTAAGATGCTTGACCATGCAATTCCAACACCTATCATGCTAAGGATCAGCCAGTCAGGATGAGGTAAAAAGTAGATAGAAAGCAAGCCAAGGGCGCCGAAAATCAGTGAAACCGCATGTGTTGTTTTTCTACTGGTCATTCGAGCCAGTATGGGCAACAGGAAGGCAATGGCAGCTGCGAATAAGTTATAAGCCCCGAACCCAACACCTACCCAATCGGCGCCATCATTGTACTGTGCCTGTACATATGACAGGTCGCGTAAAAGTGCAAGCCTGGCCTTGAAGTTTTCATCAAACCCAAAAGCATCCATATTGTCAATAAAGTACTCGATTGTTTCGGCTGAAACTGTTGGAAGGTGTTCTGCATCAACAGCTTCTCGAAGCAATCGTATTTCGGCAAATATTTCATCAGTAGCCATGGGTGGTGAGCTTATGGGGGTTACCATGCCAAAAGTTTTTACCATATCTAATTGGTTAAGAATACGATCATTCACAAAATAGTTGGCCACATTAATGTTGATACTTACCTTATCCTGGTTGTTTAGTTTAGATTGGAATATAGCAAGGTCACGCATAACGGGAGCCAGGCGTTCCAATTCTACTGTGTTGTTGCTGTTGGCGGCCATCCTCTCATTGCCTATAACCGAAAGCAATTCAATCTGCCTGGCATCGAGTTTCATATCATAGATGTGGGTTGTAATTCCGGGCACAGCATATACCCACATGGCAAAAAGAGCAAACCAGGAGAAAAATTGCACAAAGGCCAACTGTATCATTGTTTTGGGCATGGTGCCAAAATCCTTGAATATCTGCCAAAGCCAAAATGTATCACTGTGTGCATCCTCGGCAGGTGGATGATACTGATTGTACTCTTCGGGTGGATATTCGTGCGAGCGGAAAACTGTCCAAAGCACTGCCCCCAGAAAGGCTGCTGCACCCAGATAGAATGAAAATTTTACCGAGGGTGGTATCATCCCTTCAGGTGCCGTATTGGCAATACCCAGCCAGTTGGCAAGTATATACGGAAGTGCAGAAGCAACGACAGAGCTCAGACCAATAAAAAAACTCTGCATCACAAATCCTTTGGTTCGTTGTTCACTTGGAAGCATATCTCCCACGAAGGCCCTGAATGGCTCCATGGAGATGTTGATGGAAGCATCCATGATCCATAGCATACCCACGGCCACCCAAAGAAAAGGTGAATTGGGCATCATGATCAGAGCGAAACTGGCCAGGAGGGCACCTACCAGGAAGTAAGGCCTACGACGCCCCAGACGGTTCCAGGTACGATCACTAAAATAACCCACAATGGGTTGGACAAGCAAACCGGTTACAGGTGCTGCCAGCCAGTAAAGTGCTAACTTATCGGTATCGCCGCCGAGCGTTTGGAAAATGCGACTTACGTTCGCGTTTTGCAGCGCATAACCGAATTGAATGCCCAAAAAACCGAAACTCATGTTCCAGATCTGCCAGAAAGATAATCGGGGTTGCTTGATCATAATCATATAGCGTTTTGTGTGGTATTGAAAAGATGGATAAAATTAAATAAATACTTTAGTGATCTGACAAGTATTTACCTGACTTGTTCCGGTATTTTCGTGTTGATTCATAGTTTGATTTGATCAACAATCTTAAAATTAACAGCTTACCCTCGGTGGTCATTAGGGTAGTGATTTTAAAGCCTTAGGAAAAGTTTATTGCATACGGTTGCAAATTTATCATTGCAATTATTCTAATAAGTGATCAGTCAAACATTTTTACCATTGAAATGTTATACATAAAAATTTAAAATGTTTGTACTTGAGAAAAATGTTATTGTCAGAGCTGATCTGGATGCTGTTTGGAAGTTCTTTAGCTCACCTGCCAACCTTAAACTGATCACACCTGCTGAAATGGGTTTTGATATCCTTACAGGTGAAACTGATGAAATGTATCCGGGGCAAATGATCTCATACCGTGTGAAACCATTGATTGGCATGCCTTTGAAATGGATTACCGAAATTACGCATGTTGAAGAAAAGCGATATTTTGTTGATGAACAACGTTATGGTCCTTATCGATTGTGGCACCATGAGCATCATTTCAGGCAGGTGGACGAAGGTGTTGAAATGATTGATAGAATAAGCTATATCCTTCCTTTTGGTATCATTGGACGTTTGGCACATAGATTTTTCGTTAAAAACAAAGTCAACAGGATTTTTGAATATCGGAGTCATATCATCGAGCAGTTGTTTCCTGTTGGTAATGATCAAAACCAATAGGTATCTCACACTAGCTTAACCAACTATTCCATTCTAAATGTCATTCAAGACCTTACATATGGTAAGACATGATTGATTACACCGGTTGTGGCTGCTTTTTTGACATAGAAGTAATTTATTTTAAGGTTGAGCTGTATTTCCTTAGATAAATATCTAACATTTGGGAAAATAATTCTGTAATTTAGCTGACAGATTCACCTTGATGGAAAGCCTATGAAATCGTTATTACGAATCATATTACTATTATTGGTCTTTCCCGTTGTGGTAATTCCGCAGCAAACGGTAACCGGCAATTTTGAGTACGATGGACTTAACCGCACCTACCGCTTATACATACCCGATTCCTATGATCCTGGTGTTCAATCACCTCTTGTTCTTAACCTGCATGGATACGGGTCAAATAATATTGAGCAGGAGCTATATGGTGATTTCAGGCCTGTAGCTGATACGGCAGGTTTTTTAGTGGTGCATCCCAATGGCACGCCCGACGCTTTCAATATTATGCATTGGAACACTTTTGGCACTTCCAATGTCGATGATGTAGGCTTTCTATCTGCATTGATTGATACCCTCTCAGCAAATTATAATATTAACCCAAAACGTGTTTACAGTACAGGCATGAGCAATGGGGGGTTCATGAGCTTTAGCCTGGCTTGTTTTTTGAGTGATCGCATTGCAGCTATCGCTTCTGTGACCGGTACCATGATCTCAGCCAATCTGTCGGCCTGTCTGCCCTCCAGACCGGTACCCATACTTCAGATTCATGGTACAGCAGATGGCACTGTGCCATATGATGGAAATTTGCTGTTTGTATCGGTACAGGCACTCCTAAACTACTGGATTGGCCATAATAGCTGCAACACCTCACCCATCATTACTGATCTGCCCGACCTTGATCCTGATGACGGTTGTACTGCCAGGCATTACCTTTGGGCAAACGGAGATGCCGGTAGCGTGGTTGAGCATTACAGAATCATTGGAGGAGGACACTCCTGGCCGGGTGCTCCCATCAACATCAATATCACCAATATGGATTTCAGTGCCAGTGAAGAGATATGGCGCTTTTTCAGCAGTTACGATCTCGATGGCCTGGTCACAACTACTGGGGAGCTGGGTAATTACACAGATTTTGTCAAAGCATATCCAAATCCAGGCAATGAATTAGTGACACTAAGGTTTCAGCATCCCGGGAGAAGACAAGTCACACTGATGGACTTGTCGGGCAGGGCAATTGCAACATTAGTATCCGAAAACGATGAAATAGCACTGGAATTGCCATCCATCGGGATGTTTATCGCCAGGATAAAGGAGCAATCGCATATTTATTCCATAAAGCTGATCAGATCACATTGATCATTTTCTTTATTGATTCACAATATGTATCAGCAATTCTGCACTGTACTTGGTTATTCCCGGTTTTTGCTGTCGATCATGATTGTCACAGGCCCATCGTTGACCAATTCAATTTGCATCATGGCTCCAAATTCACCTGTTTCAACGGTTAAACCTGAAAGTGAGGAGAGTGCATTCACGAATTTCTCATAGAGAGGTATGGCTGTTTCGGGTCGTGCAGCTTTGATATAGCTTGGGCGATTTCCTTTTTTGGTACTGGCATGCAGTGTAAATTGGCTTACCACCAGGAAACTGCCACCCACTGTTACGATATCATGATTCATGATGCCGTTTTCGTCAGGGAAGATGCGTAAACGGTTCAGTTTGGCACATAGCCAGTTAACATCTTCCACATTATCAGATTCTTCAATACCCAACAGCACCAGCATTCCCTTACTGATGGAGGATGTTACCTGATTATTTATACTTACTGAGGCCTTGCTGACTCTTTGTATGACTACACGCATAATTTACTTGTTTACCTTTCATTTAGCGTTGCAAATTACTAAATTTGCTGAAAATCACATTTGATGACAAGACTAAGTGTAAACATCAATAAAGTAGCTACGCTACGCAATGCCCGGGGTGGAAACATTCCGGATGTGCAGAAATTTGCAATTGATTGTGAGCGATTTGGTGCACAAGGTATTACGGTCCACCCTCGTCCCGACCAACGTCATATAACCTTTCGTGATGTGGCACTGCTGAGGCCACTTGTGAAGACCGAGTTTAATATTGAGGGCAATCCAACGGAGCGTTTTATACAGCTTGTTATCAATAACAAAGCCGATCAGGTAACACTAGTCCCTGATGATCCCGGGCAACTTACTTCTGATCATGGTTGGGATACTCGAAAACATAAGGTGTTCTTACAAAAGGTGATCAAACGCTTTCATGAGGTTGGTATACGGGTGTCTATTTTTGTTGATCCCGATGTTGAAATGATCCGCCATGCCCTTGATACGGGCACTGACAGGGTTGAACTTTATACCGAAAGCTATGCGAGTGGATTTGAGACCAATAAAGAGCAAGCCATTGCACCTTTTGTTGAAGCAGCCACGGTTGCTTCCGGACTGGGCATCGGGCTCAATGCAGGCCACGACCTGAGCTTGCTGAACCTCAGATATTTTGCTGAAAACATTAACGGTTTGTTAGAAGTATCCATAGGACATGCATTGATCAGTGATGCGCTTTATTTTGGTATTGAGAATACAATACAGTTATACAGGAGACAGCTTGATATTACGTAATGGAGGATTATCATTCACTGGAAAACAATGAATCAAAATAAAAACTATTTCAAGATCATGTCTTACAGTATCGACATAGTTATCAGGTTCAAATAATGAATAAATGGAACAATTGGCCTACCAACCTATAGGTATTATCCGCACCCAATATACCGAAACCAAAGGAATGCCGATTCAGGCTGCACTTGCCCAGAAAAGCCTGCTTGCAGTGGCTGAGATCAAGGAAACATATATGGCAGGTTTAACCGACCTGGAACAATTCACTCATATCATACTGATCTATCATTTTCATAAATCAAAAAAAGCTGCGCTTGTCCAAAAACCATTTTTGGATGAGTGTTGTCATGGCGTTTTCGCCATACGGAGCCCACATCGTCCCAATCCGATAGGGACATCAATTGTGGAACTGGTGTTTATTGAAAAGAACAGGATTTATTTTAAAGAAGCTGATATGCTTGACAAAACGCCATTGCTCGACATTAAGCCATTTGTACCAGAATTTGATAACAGATTAATGGCCGGATCGGGTTGGGTAAATAGTAAACTGAAGGATCTTAAATAAGAGACGAATATTTCCTAAAAAATAATTTCAGTATGATAGGAGATATATTAATCAATCACAGCGGCTCCGGTTTAAAAAAGTATTCAAATTAACTCGTTGATGTTTTATTAACTTTGCCATTTATTTTCACTTATGACAGCAGATATCTTCATTCCATGTTTTATTGACCAATTCTATCCCGAAACCGGGATGAACATGGTAAAAGTATTGCGAAAGGCAGGTGTGAAAGTAAATTACAACCCAAACCAAACTTGTTGTGGCCAGTTGGCCTATAATAGTGGATATCAGGATGATGCCAGGTCAATAGGCGCAAAGTTTTTAAGTGATTTCAAGCTTGACAGACCCATCGTAATACCTTCTGCTTCATGTGCCGGATATGTTCGGAACTACTACCAGGAGTTGTTTTACAATACCGCCTATCATCTGGAGTACAAACGCGTCATAAAGAATATCTTTGAGGTCACTGATTTCTTAGTCAATGTTATTAAATTTGAGCACTTTAATGCCGTATTCAACCATAAAGTCACTTTCCATGACAGTTGTGCCGGATTGCGCGAATATCACCTGAAAGATGAAGCAAGGCGTTTGCTGTCACATGTTCAGGGCTTGAAACTGATTGAAATGAAAGATACCCACGTTTGTTGTGGGTTTGGGGGTACTTTTTCCATTAAGAACGAGCCCATCTCCACGGCTATGGCGGAGCAGAAAATCGAGAATGCGCTTGAGACCAAAGCGGAGTATATCGTTTCGACTGATCTTTCCTGTTTAATGCATCTTGATGGCTATATCAAGAAACATAATCTTCCAATCAAGGTGATTCATGTGGTGGATGTGCTATCTGCCGGCTGGTAGTGATTCATTAAGGGCAGTTTCAGCATTTACCCTTTCAACCTCCGTCTTCCTGCTATACCTACTGCAAAAGTGGCAAATGCAACCACAGAAATGGAGCTGAGGGGCATCAATATCGCTGCGATAAGCGGCGAAAGCATGGCTGAAACAGCAAACGAAAGGCCAATTACATTGTAGATGAATGAGATTGTAAAACTTGCACGGATCACCCTGAAACTGCTTTTGGTGAACATGAGCAGTCTGTCGAGCTGATTGAAGCGGGACGACTCCAATATGGCATCGCAGGCCGGTGAAAAGCTGAATACATCATCTGCAATACTGATTCCAGTATCGCTTGCAGCAAGTGCTCCGGCATCGTTTAGTCCATCACCGATCATCAGTACTTTCTTACCCTGGCTTTTCAACTTATCTACGTACGCTTTTTTATCGGTTGGGCTCTGGTTGAAGTGCAGCTGAGCATCAGGTCCGAAAACCTCACGCAAACGATCTCTTTCAGCCTCATTATCACCTGAAATAAGATGGAGTTCGTAATGGTTTCCAAGCCTGGTGATCACTTTATCCAGACCTTCTCGGTAGGTATTTCCAATGCTGAAATATCCAAGGCGTTCACCATCAATACCAATGTAAACGCGGCTCTCAGTGGTGGCTTCATGTTCAGTTTCACCACTTACGAACTCGCTGGATCCCACATTAATACGGTAATTTCCCACTTTGGCCGTAATACCCATTCCCGGGATCTCATCATAGCTTTCAGGCGCTTCAAAGGACAATTCCTCCAGGTAATCATTCAGGATTGAACTAAGCGGGTGGCTGGAGTGCCTGACTACAGACCTGATGAGTGATAATTGAGTTTCGCTGAGTGATGATCCGTGAAACGCAATCTTCATCGCACGGTTTAGTGTGATGGTTCCTGTTTTATCAAAAACAATGGCAGTGCTACGATGCAGTTGCTCAATCACATCTGTTTTTTTTATATAAAAACCTTTGCGACCATACACTCGCATGGTGCTCCCGAAGGTGAAAGGGACTGTAAGTGCCAAAGCACAGGGACATGCGATGATGAGCACCGAAGCCAACACATACACTGCCGTTGCCAGGGAGTCAGTCTTGAGCCAGTAGAAAAATGCTGTAAATGCGATCAGCAATACAGCAGCGGTAAAATATTGGCTCACATTGTTGATGGTGTTCCTAAGGTTGCTTATGTCATCTTTTTCAGATTTCTGATTCCATAGCTGAGTCAGATAGCTCTGTTCTACCTCCTTTACAACCACAAGCTCAATGGAGCTGCCCACCTGCCGTCCGCCGGCAAAGATAAACTCGCCTTCCTGCTTGGGTACCGGTATGGCCTCGCCGGTCACAAATGAATAATCAATATTGCCTTTGCCTTTGATGATATGCGCATCGGCAGGGATCAACTCCTGGTTGCGCACCATGATATGGTCATCTTTGCGCAGCTTGCTGATGGAGATGATCTCCTCCTTGCCATCAGCAATGCGTGTAACAGCCACGGGGAAATAGGATTTGTAATCACGTTCAAAGGAAAGGGCTTCATAGGTTTTGCCCTGGTACCATTTGCCTATCAGCAGAAAAAAAAGCAAACCGGCCAGAGAATCCATATAGCCTATTCCGTTGCCTGAGAACACTTCCCATGAGCTTTGAAGAAATAAGGCAATGATTCCCAGCGTAATAGGCAGGTCGATGCTGATGACCTTATGCGTTAACCCTTTCCATGCTGATATATAGTAGTCGTTTGCACTATAAAATACCACTGGCAGGATCAATACAAAACTAAGCCAACCAAATACATGTTTGAATTCCTGCTCGAGCAGGTCACCTCCGGGAAGGTATTCGGGGAAGCTGTACATCATGATATTCAGGAAACTAAAACTAGCGATGCCGATCTTGATCAGCAGGTTTCGGTTCGATTTAGAGGCTTTCCTATCCTCAAGTTGATCAAGGGTGATTTCGGGAACATAGTGTATGGCGGCGAGTAGTTCAGCTACCTGTCTCAGGCTGATCTGGTCGTTTTTGAAAGTGATGTAAACTTCTTTTTTGGGGAAGTTAACATTGGAGTAAACAATGCCCGGGTTCAATGTATTGAGGTGCTCGAGCAGCCAAATACAGGAGGCGCAATGAATACCGGGGACAAATAACCGCACACTTGAGGTGTTTCCATCATTAAAGGACAATATCTTGTCCCTGATCTCTTCATTATCCAGAAAAGCAAATTGTTTGGTTTCCCTGCCTGTCTCAATACGGATGCCTGCCATAGGCTGGATCTCGTAGTACTGGTCTAATTTGTTCTTGTTCAGGATTTGATAAACGGTTTTGCAGCCGTGGCAACAAAAGGGTTTTTTGTCCCATATTACCGGACTTTTTCCACATTCAGCCCCACAGTGTACGCATTTGGTTTCGCTCATTCAGTCTGCATCTTAATTCGATGCAAATTTAAAACCTATCCGCCACATGCCACGCAAATCGCCTACAGCAAAACCAACAGCTTGATCAGCGGGATAAAAACGTTTGATATATTGATGATTTTCGAGGCTGAGTTCATTACCGGGCGTACCATGACAAGCCAGGCATTGCTCTGCCAGCATGATCGGAGCAAAATAAGCCAAATGCTCATCGTTGTATTGGATAAGTGTATCGTTGAGTGGTTTGCCACTCTCAAACTGAAGCTGATACCACTGAAGGACCTCTTCATCACGGCCTGCCGGATAGTTCTCAGGATTCCGGTTTTTGAGTGCCAGCCTGCTGATATCGGCCCCAAAATGGGTAGCCACAGAATCGGTTATGGGCAATGCTTCCACATTACAGAATTCAAGGGCATAAGGCACACCTCCGTATGACATGGCTTGCATCAGGCTGCTGCTCAGTGCCTGGAATGTAGCCTGAACAATTTCCCTGGCTTGCAAGGTGTACACCTGGGCCACTTCGGTGGTCAGTTCGATGGATTCCTTTAGTGAATCTTCCGTCTGCTGCTGAGAGCCGCATGAAAGCAAGCCAATCAGCAATACAATGGAGCTAAGGTAAATCAGTTTTTTCATTTCAATTGGTTTGATGGGTTTGTGGAGTAAAAGTAAGGAATATGTGGGTTGAAAATATGTTTAATGTTCTGTTTATTTTTTTTATTTGTCTTTTTAAGCATAGCCAATAATGGCATCAATCCCGGCTATAACAGGTGTGCGGAGGCTAAGCAAGCCGATGTTGAGCAGCACTGAATTGCATTTGTTCGTATTTTGTTTTATTTTAGCGGTTGATGACAGTATTTGTTTGTTTCGATCTTTTATTAGGATCATACTTTAACACACATCAAATATAAAGTAATGACCGCCGAAAATGAAATTCAACAGCTTAAAATGGCTTAATAAAGCTTGGTATGCATGGTCATTTTAGCATAATTACATACAACAATGAGGAGTGAATTTGTCATGTTTCGAATCTCTGTTTTTATTTCTTTGATTTTCCTTTTGGTCACAAAGGTGTCATTTGCCCAGCTTGTTGCTGATGCAGGGCCGGATCAGGTTTATTGCAATTGGTTTGATACCACCTATATTGTTCTGGGTGGTGACCCAACAGCATCTGGTGGGATTGAACCATACACCTATATGTGGGGAGTTGACCACCCTTGGGGCATTGAGGTATTTGTAGACGACCCTACGCTTGCCAATCCGCTTATGCTATACCCACCGCCTGTTGGCCAAAGTGTTTGGCAATTATATCTTACAGTTACTGATGCCGATCAAAATGTTAGTATGGACACGGTAGAGGTGGTATTTTCAGAATTTATGATGCATACAGGACATTATATCTTTACCATTGATCTGGGTGATACCATTTGCTTTCCTGAACCCAATACTTTTGGGGGATTTCCACCCCAGGAATATTTGTGGCGGCCAAATCACGGACTTATTGATTCTATTGGCTGGTCGATGTGTGCAGCACCAGAATACACTACAAACTATTATGTAGTGCTAACCGATTCGGTTGGGTGTGTTATTAATGGCTCGCCCTTTGTTTTAGTAATTGTTAATCCTGTTGACATTGATGAACAAGCAAAAGCCAGGAACGAAATCAATCTTTTTCCCAACCCGGCTCATGATTTCATTACTATTGATATCGATCCCGGCATTCAGGGTGTGCTGATGTTTCGTTTGTTTGATCAGCAAGGTGTTTTGGTGTTCCAGGAACAGTTGCATGATCGGCAATCAGGATTTGACCTCAGTGGGCTCAGCAGTGGGTTATATGTGTATAATATTAGCAATGGAGCAGGTTTTGAATATGCCGGTAAAATCAAGGTGAGTGAGTAATGGGTTGAATTCTTTAAAGGGGGTGCTGTAATACTATAATAGATATTTATAATTCAGTGACACACGAAAAACTGATTATCAATAGCATATCCTTTTCTCAATCAACAAGCTGATCAGGTTCACATTGATCAAGGTAATTGGTTAGCCTGCTACGCTGAAATCCTTTTTCCATGGCCATGTTGAAGTAGAAACAGGCGTTGGAGTAATCTTCCAGACCATAAAATATTTGACCTTTGGTTGCAAGGGCTATGGCAAAATCCGGATTGATTTCCAGGGCAACATCCACAAATTTTAAGGCATCCTTATAGTCATGCATCTGCAGGCATAGGTCGGCCTTATTGTTATACAATAAAGGATCATTGGGATAGTATTCAATCATTCTGTTGTAATCCATCAATGCTTGTGTGAAATCACCTGTTATTTGCTTCAAGTGAGCCAAATTCAAGCCCGCACTGTAGTGTTTTGGATTGATTGTAATGTGCCGCTGGTAATATCCTATTGCTTCAGTATAATTTTCCTCTCTTGTCAAAATCAATCCCATATTGTACAGGGCTTGCTCGTTGTGAGGATTGATCTCCAAAGCTTTGATATTATCCTTAATTGCTTTTTCCAGCCTGTTCATTTCCATATATACCAAAGCCCTATTCGAAAAAACTTCGTCATACAGACTGTTCAGCCTTATGGATGTAGCATAGGACTCCAGGGCTTCTTCATGTCGACCAAGTTGATGCTGAAACCAGCCCAAACTCGACCAATAGTAGTTTTGGTACACATCAGAACTATCCAGACCGATAAGCTGTTTGGACAACAATGCTCCTTGTTCAAAGTTTCCGGATTCAGCGTGCGCCATTATTTCTTCATACAGTTCCTCCCTGGTTTGGCCATTGGCTATAATGGTGATTACCAGAAAAAAGACAATCCAGGTAATTTTTATTCTAATATTAAGCATTTCGAAATCCGATTATTATCAATAAAAACTTAAGGTGGAAATCCAAAAAACCTATGAACCACCAATCTAATATGTCTTAATGCCAATGACAAGATATTTTGATTAACATTCATGATCTTATCCATGTACTGTTGACAGGTAATTGCACCTTCATCAGAATGTATATTTAATTAGCTTGGCACTGTATACCTGTTCTTTAGCCAGCAACTTCAACAAATAGACACCATTTGGCAGATACTGCATATCAATCTTGATTGTTTCATTATCCGTGTCATGAATTTCTCTTGAATAAAGCCTTATACCCGCCAGGTTATATATCTCAACTTGATAACTATCACGTTTCAAGTCAAGTAGTACGTATTCATAAAATGGGTTTGGCCTGATATTTAGTATTAGATTATTGAAGTCAGCCAAACCGGCATCACTTTCAATGGTGAGGTACAGCGTATCAGAGGCCATGCATGGCCCTTGGATTACTTGCACCCAGATGGGGTATTGACCATCTTCAAAGTCAGTACCGACAATGGTTAAAGTGTTGCTTGTGGTACCATCTGACCAAAGGTATTGGTCATAATTCCCCGACAGGCTAAGGTTTAGGGTGTCTGTGTGCCAGAGTGTGGTGTCAGCTCCCAGGTTTATTTCAATAGTAGGATGGACCTCAACGAATATGCTTGCTTCATGCCAACATCCATTATGGGATGCGCAAGACAGTTGATAAAGGCCTGTTTCATTGATCTTATATTCAGGCTGATCTGTTTGGATGCCATTCCAGATGTAGAACTCATATCCTTGTGGGCCCTGGATGACATATTCTCCACATACGATGGTGTCTGTTCCGAGGTTTATCTGAGGCTGTTTTTTCCGTTCGAGGCTGGCAATAAATGATTCATTTTGGGTCCAACTTTGCGCAAAAAGTGTGTCATCACCAAAAATGGCATATCTCCTGTGTTCACCGGTCATAAGAAGGTTCCCGCAATTATCGAGGATGATCCTTCCACTCAGAAAAAAGACGGATTCGGTAGGTTTGATACCTGAAACAGTCCCTTCGGGGTTGATTTCAACAACCACAGTATTTGTGCCTCCGCCCCAGCTCAGGGTAGTGTCAGCAATGGTAAATGATTGAACATTAGTAGTCGCAAAGAAGAGATAGTCATCTTCAACATAAAATTCCCAGATCCCATAATTAGATTTGATAACCTCATACCATACCGGAAATTGCTGTTGATCAAGCCTGCCCACGATTAGTCTTTGTTCACCGACAGGTATAGCTATCGTATCGTTGCCCAGGAAAACCGTATCAGCCACCGGACCTGTAAGGAAAAAAATATCTCCCTCACTATTTAGTGTGGCATGCCAAACATAGATTCCGCAGCTAAAGAGAAAACTATCAACCAGGTTGCCATTCTGATCAAAACTTAGAAATACCGGGCAACCTGAAAGAGAAGAACTCCCTTCGGGATTATATATCGTGTCTGTGCCTATATACAAATCACCCCTTATTCTACCAAAGTAATGAATAAGGCCATCCTCATCCACAGAGAGTGAATTGCCGTTAAAATGTTGATTGCTCCGGATTTCGGTACGCCATAATAAATCACCGTCAGGTCCTATTTTGCAGATGGAACTAATGGGTAAGTTAAAAGGCTTGGTTGTATCCTGGCCAAGGTAGACTGCCTGAACCGAATCAATTATAGCATAGTGTCGTGCACATAAAATTAAATTCTCATCAGCTGAAACAGCTAAACCATCGATGTATTCCTGGTTCGGACTTTCGATCAAACCGTGCCACAAAAGGTTAAAATCATGATCAAATTTCGCAACCAGCAAGACTGGTGGGTAATGCACGGGTTCAAAAGAACCCGTTATTATAGTGTTATTTATAAGTAAAGTATCTCTGAATGGAAGTGACAAATAAATGTTCGATTGCGAATCGGTTCGAAGCTGCGCCTGTTGAGAGATGAGGCCTTGACGAGATGTTTGTAGCTTAAGAACTTTTAATATTTCACCCTTTGAATTGATTTTGGAAATAGCCAAGTTTTTGTATGTGCCATGCCCATTGTTTGGAATATAAAAATTGGTATCAGCAAAAACAAGTAGCGAGTCGAAAAGAGTTGAGGTGTACATGTTATTCATAAAATCAACATGCAATGGAATGGACCATGTTTGTCGTTCGGGAATATGATTTAGGTATTTTCCCCATTGCCATTGCCAATCTTGGCTAAGCAATGTTTGTGGTAAAAATACGGTGATCAGAAAGAAAACAGAAAAGGCTGTTGCATTTTTTCATTTTATTTGGTTTTGAAAGATCTATGTTGTTGAAAACAGGCTGGCTTACAACCCATCTCAATTGATTTGCGACATTACTAGATACCTAGAAGCACTTTATTAGGCCCAATCTGTATATCTCTATGACAAATTATAACTTCCATACCCTTATTCTAGAACCAATAAAGAAATAAAGACTTGGGGTATTGATATGATTCTCCTATTATTTATTTTCATTAAGGTGTTGTTGATCGATTTCAAATCTTTTTGTGCATTTCTAAACAAAAGGATTTATGCAGCAGCAGGATTTAACCCCTGTTTTATTTCAACAATCCAAACCTGGCAGCATATGAGATGGCTTCAATTGAATTACTCACACCAAGCTTTTCAAGTATACGTTGCCTGTGCGTATTCACTGTATGCACACTGATGAAAAGTTTTTCAGATATTTCCTTACTTAGCAATCCGTCCTTAACATACTGAAGCACCTCAAGTTCGCGCTTGGAAAGTTTTCGTTCCAAATCATTATTAGTGCCTACAGCCACTGCTCTGCCTGTTTTGTAATTGAAAAGTTGTGTTTTAATGCCTGAAAGAGCTGACTGGTCCGGCGAAATGTCGATAATGCCAAGAGCCAGCCAAACATTACCATGTCTGTCGGTTTCAAGGGCCTGGTGCTGCTCGATCACCCTGATGTATTTATTCTCACCTCCGAGTATACGGTATTCAGTGATGAACTTATAGTTTAGGCGTTCGCATTGCTCAAGTTGATAATAAAAGCGTAAAATTATTATAGCATGCTGCAGCAGTGCGATCATATCATGCGGATGCACTCTCGAGTTAAAATATTCATTGCCATACTCCTGTATAGCCATCATATCGTGACCGAATAATTCAGTAAAGTTGTACGAGGTGAATATGTGTTGTTTTTTGAACAGGTCAAAAACGGTAACCCCACTGTTGTTTACTTGTGCTAGCCTTTCGAGAAATGGCCGGTGCTTTTCGAACACAGTATAATCAAGGTCACTTTCGATGAATTTCTGTCGGTTAAGCTCCGCATGGTAATCCCAATAAAGATGTTCCAAGTCGCTCATCAATAAATAATGATTTTTCAGTATGCAAGTCTACACAAAAGTGGCTGATTTTTGCGTTTGTAGAAAAACAAAACTTATTTTCGATGAAAATATTGCTGTTAATCAAAACATTGTGTTGCATGGCAACACTTGCGATAGCTCAGTCTCCTGTACAGAATATCAAAGGTAAGGTGGTTGATGAAACAAGCCGCGAAGCATTGCCATTTGTTACGGTTGTAGTGCTTGATACCGATCCATTGAAAGGCACAACCACCGATGAAGCCGGTGACTTTTTGATAACAGGTGTTGCTGTGGGGCGTTACAGTCTACAGTTTTCTTCCATCGGTTATGAGCCTGTTTTGATGCATGAGGTGGTGGTGGGTTCTTCAAAAGAGGTTTACCTGGAGGTGGGCTTTAGGGAAGTATTGGTCCAATTGGGCGAAGTATCAGTAAGGCCACGTATAATAAAAGAGTCCCCATTGAACCAAATGGCCCTTGTAAGTGCGCGCATGCTTAGTGTGGAAGAAGCCAGGCGCTATGCCGGCGGATTCGATGACCCGGCCAGGCTGGCATCGGCTTTTGCCGGTGTTGCAAGCAATATGGTGAGCAATGGCATTGTGGTGCGGGGCAATTCGCCCAAATCGCTGCAGTGGCGCATGGAAGGTATTGAAATACCAAACCCCAACCACTTTGCTGATATTCATGCCTTTGGTGGAGGTGGGCTTACCGCCCTCAGCAGCCAGATGCTGGCGAATTCAGATTTCCTGACGGGGGCTTTCCCAGCCGAATTTTCCAATGCCTTGTCGGGGGTGTTCGATATATATATGCGTACAGGCAACAATCGCAGGCGCGAAAGTACATTTCAACTTGGCATAGTCGGGATTGATCTGGCATCGGAGGGCCCGCTCACAAAAGGTAGCAACGCTTCTTACCTCTTCAATTATCGCTATTCTACTTTTTCGCTGCTGATGCCTTTACTGCCCGAAGAAGCACAGGGAACCAACTACCAGGATCTGGCCTTTAAGCTGAATTTTCCTACAACCAAATTAGGTGTATTTACGGTGTGGGGGCTTGGCCTGATTGACAGGTCGGGGCAACAAGCCATTATAGATAGCTTGCAGTGGGTGTATCTACAGAACCGCGAAGAAGGCCATACCAAACAATACATGGGTGCTGCCGGTGCCAGCCACAGCATTGCCCTGGGGAAGCGATCCTACCTTCGTAGCAGCCTGGCAGCCACGGTGAGTGGGATGGACTGGGAGACGAATCGCCTGAATAACGCCCTCGTGCTGCTGCCCCAGAGCAATATTAATGTTCACAACTGGAACCTTGTTTTCACCTCGGCCATCAGCACCAAGCTCAGCAACCGTCATCAGAACAGGACGGGTATCACCATCACAGGCTTGCTGTATGATATGCTGATGGAAGATGCCATTACCAGCGGATTGCCACAATTGCCCGTGGTCGATGAGCATGGCAGCAGCGGTCTGGTTTCAGTGTACACCAGTTCTTCCTGGCAACTGAGCCAGGATGCTACCATCAATGCCGGCATGAGCATGCAGTTTTTTACGCTTAACAGCAGCACCAGCCTGGAGCCGAGGCTGGGCCTAAAATGGCAGCTAAGCGAATGGTCGTCCCTTGGTTTTGGCTATGGCTTGCACAGCCGCCTGGAGCGCATCAATACCTATTTTACACGCGACACCGCAGGCGCCTACATCAACAAAGGCCTCGGCTTTACCCGTGCTCACCATATCGTGCTGGGGTACAACTACCGTTTTTCGCCCATACATGTGCTGCGGATTGAACCTTATGTGCAGTTTTTAACCGATGTGCCGGTTGAGTCGGGCACGCCCTTCTCCACCATCAACCTGCAAAATGATTGGTTTGTGAACACCAGGCTCGAAAACAGTGGGCTCGGACGTAATGTGGGCATTGACCTCACACTCGAACGCTTCATGCGCAATGGCTATTATTATCTGTTTACGGCCTCATTGTTCAAATCTACCTACAGGGGTGGCGACCTGGTGTGGCGAAGCACCATGTATGACCGTACCTATCTGCTGAACATGCTGTTTGGCAAGGAATGGCAACAGGGCGAAGAAAAGCAGAATCTAATAGGCATCAACCTAAGACTTTCGCTGCAAGGTGGCGACCGCTATACTGCTGTTGATGAGGACGCTTCGGTGCTTGCACAGGAGGTGGTATATGACGAAAAAAATGCTTTTTCGAAACAATTGCCTGCGATGTTCCTCGCGCATTTTACCACCAGCTAC
>RRYU01000387.1_pt1 | contig 22054 bp, 21 predicted proteins | sample 2162651 | NCBI WGS metagenome assembly RRYU01 (sample SAMN10267283, study PRJNA491782) | microbial mat metagenome | isolation source: biomat in the production well | place: Japan: Minami-Kanto gas field, natural gas well KTG3 | collected 2017-06 | reverse complement strand
GGGGGGGGTGTTGGAGCAGCTACTTACCTGTCCTATGCTCGACCCTATTGGGGAAAGGTCATATCCAAGTTAAACTATACAGATAAATTATCCCCAAAGGCCAAGGCAAGATATAGGGCTATTAACCTGTACAGTTCTGGAGATTATTCACTCAAACAAATCTGTGAGATCTTAAAAATAAGGGGACCGTTGTACTAGCTCAATAATTCGGTAGTCTTTTTGAGGGAAACCTATAGGATTTGATATAATTTAAGGGATTTTTAGCCGGATGGTGAGGAATTGGAGATAATTCAACTTTTTATTAAAAATAGGCCTCGTATTTTCGTATTTTTGACTTTAAGAGGGTTTATTTTAAAAATAGGTAATAATCCATATAGGGACACATCCCATTTTTTAGATAATTAATATTTTACCTTTGAATTAGATAAATAGAGAAGGTATGCCAACCCAAAAATTGGATATTTTTTTGCACAAAATCTATAGGATCTGAGGAGTTCTTAAACGGATAGTCGAAACTTTAGATATTATTTTATGTGACAGGGAATAGTACTTTGCCAACACAAAGGAGGTTATAACCATGAAGGTACTCTCCATTATAATTGGGGACACGTCCTATTTTCTTGGATGATTAATATTTACTTCATTCCATAAGCCCGCTCTTTCTAAAACCCTTTGTACTCCTCCCGGACTAATTACATTCCTCTTATTTTCCCCATTTATAACCGATGCTATAGTTCTTCTCCCCCATTTAGGATTTAATCTTTTTATTTCAATTACTCTAAGAGCATATTTTTCAGGAATTCTACCCAAATTTTTACGAATATGTTTTCTTAGTTTTTTAATCCCCTCTGTTCCGTATTTCATATAGCGACCATACCATTTTCTGAAAGTATTTATAGACACTCCTGCTTCTTTACAAGAATGGTTAATGTTATTAGTTTTTAAAAAAGCATCTATTAGTAATTTTCTTTGTTCAAAAGTAGTAGGTTTTATATATTTTTTAATTTTCTTTTTATTTTCCATCTTTTTATACTCCCGACCAGTATTTTTACAAAGCTGGCTTGATAACTATTCACTATCTGCGTGACCATTAAATAAAAAAATATTTTAAAAAAAGAAGGATTTTAAAATTTATTGCCGAATATATATATTGATATATCATTATAACAATATATTGAATATCTTTCAATATTATAGAAAAGGGGGGATTAGAATAAAAAATATCAACTTCAAATCTGGTATACCTTTATATATTCAGATAAAAGATTATATTAGAAAAAAAATTGAAACCGGTAAATTAAAAATAGGAGATAAAATTCCATCAGAAGAACTTTTATGTGAAAAATTTAAGGTAAGTAAAATTACTGTTATAAGAGCACTAAGAGACCTGGTCAATGAAGGCATTATTCTTAGAAAACAAGGAAGAGGGAGTTTTGTGAAAGAGCTCAACTACAAAGAAGATTTAAATAAATTGGCTAATTTTAGAAATATTCATACTCAGTCTCATGGTGATGATGTACATAAAATATTGAAATGGAAAGTAATTAAACCTTCCAAAGAAATTAGAGATAGAATGAAATTACCTAAAGAAGATAAGGTTTTAGAAATAGTTCGCTTAAGATTCTTGAAATCGGAGCCTATGGCATTCGAACGTACCTATATACCTGATAACTTAATTTCATCCATGAAAGAAAAAAAAGAAATATTTGAGAAAAAATTTATCTATGACATTTTTAAGACAATGCCCCAAATTTTACCCGAAAGTTCACAAATATTCTTAAAACCTATACTTGCAGATGAGTTCTATGCAAAAACTTTTAAAATTGCTATTGGAAGCCCTTTATTGCTATGGGATAGAACTACTTTTTCTACAAATAAAAAAGTTATCGAATTTTCGATATTTTGCGCTCGTGGAGATAAATGCAAACATCATATTGAATTCCCTTAAACAGAATGTAACATAATTTGCTAATTAATTTTTATAAATTATAAAAGGAGGTGTTAATTATTTTGAAAAAATGGTTATTAATTAATAGTTTTATTGAAGAAAAAGCTTATAAAATACAAGGAGTGCTATTGTTTATAACATTATTAGGCATTGCAATTTTGGTATTTATCCAGGTAATACTTCGATATGTTCTCCACCACCCTTTAATGGGTATAGAAGAATTACTCCTTTTCCCAACTATCTGGCTATATTTTCTGGGAAGTGCCAATGCATCTGTAGAACATACTCAAATTAAGGCTCAGGTAATTGATATATTTTTAAAAACACCCACATCACTCAAGATTTCTAGAATTATAATGGGGATTATTTCTTTTGGAGTAAATTGTTGGTTAACCTATTGGGCTTATCAATATTTTCAATACTCAAACCGTGTACATAAACTAAGCGCAACTCTGTATATTCCAATGGTGTATGCAGAATCTGCCGTTTTTTTGGGATTTTTTTTAATGGCCATCTATGTATTTTTTGAAACCATAGAGTACATGTTTAAGCCATTATCTGAATTCAAATTAGAAGACAAAGGATAATTTATTTTATAGTTTGTAGGAGGATAAAAAGATTATGATGACCATAGTTCTTTTTGATATGTTAATTCTGATTATTTTACTGACCTTGGGCGTTCCTCTTTCTTTATGTTTTGGCGGAGCTCTACTTTTTATGAGTTTTTTTACTCAAATTTCCATGAAAGGTCTGTTTTTGTGGGGCTTTAATCAAATTATAAACCCCATATTACTCACTATACCGCTTTTTGTTCTTGCGGGTGGTGTAATGAGCGAAAGTGGAATTGCTAAATATTTATTAAATTTTGTAAATGCATTTATCGGTAGGCTAAAGGGTGGTTTGGGCGTAGTTGCTGTAGTAACTTGTGCAATTATTGGTGCTATTTCTGGAAGCGGCTTAACCGGAGTGGCTGCCATCGGTCCAATATTAATTCCCCAAATGGATAAAGAAAAATATCCCCGAGGTTATGCTACCGCATTAGTTACCTGTTCTTCTATATTAGGTCTATTAATCCCCCCCAGCACAATTATGATAATTTATGGTTGGGTAACTGAAACTTCGATTTTGGCTTGTTTTTTAGCTACTGTAGGGCCAGGTCTTCTTATTGTAGTAGCATTTTCTGTAATCAATTTACTTTTTGCTCGTAAAATGCCATTGATCCTTAGCCCTCCAATGGAGGCAAAAGTAAGGAAAAAGAAGATATTAAATGATACATGGAAAGCTCTTCCTGCTTTATCTATGCCGGTTATCATTTTAGGAGGTATTTACGGAGGTGTTTTCACCCCCACTGAAGCAGCCGCAGTAGCAGTAATTATTTCACTACCCATCGGTTTTTTAATATACCGTGGCTTAAAATTAAATAATTTTTATTCACTTGTAAAGGAATCTGCAACTTCAGTTGGAACAATAATGATAATGATTTTATTAGCCCTAATGCTAAGCCAGGTATTTGTAATGAATAGAATTCCTCAAGCAATAATTTCTTTTATGTTTGGGATAACAACCAATAGATTTTTGCTATTACTTATGATTAATATACTTTTGTTTATTATAGGCATGCTGGTAAATGATGCTACCGGTATGGTTTTGGCGGCTCCCTTATTGCTCCCACTGGTAAAAGAATTAGGAATAACCCCGGTGCAATTTGCAGCGATAATGGGTACAAATCTTGCAATGGGTGGAGTAACTCCTCCATATGCAAGCATACTTTACCTGGGAATGAGGGTTGGCAAAGTAGGGTTTTTAGACATATTAAAACCAACATTAGTATTTATTATTTTTGGGTATGTACCTGTTGTATTTCTAACAACATACTGGCCAACATTATCGTTATTTTTACCACGTTTATTAGGATTCGCTCCCTAAAAAATAATATTTAATAGAAGGAGGAGAAAGTTGTGAATAAATTGAAAGTCTCAGTTTTAGGTGCAGGTAATGGAGGTCAGGCTCTTAGCGCACATTTAGCCTTGAAAGGAACTGAAGTAAATTTATTTGAGCATCCAAATTTTAAAAAGAATGTGGAAGAAATATCCAAAAAAGGTGGCATTGAGCTTTCCGGAAAGCTACAGGGATTTGGGGAAATATCTCTTGCCACTACTGATATAAAGAAAGCCATTGAAGATACTTCAGTTATTATGATCGTAGCACCGTCTTTTGCTCAAAAAGCTTTTATTGAGATGGCTGTTCCTTACTTGGTCGATTCGCAGATTATCATGTTAATTCCAGGCAATTTTGGATCTTTTGAAATAAAGAAAATATTAAAAAAGAATGGAAAGAAACTAACCATTGTAGAGACAAATACACTTCCCTATGCCTGTAGAAAAATTGAAGAAGGAAAAGTAAATATCTGGGGAGTTAAAACTCATATTTCCATTGCTTCCCTTCCGGCAGCGAACATCGAAGAAGTATCAAAAATGTTAAATGACTTTTTTATTATGCCCCTTTATCCTTTGAAGAATTCGCTGGAGATTAGTTTTTCTAACCCGAATATGATAGTGCATTGCCCTACTATGATATTAAATGCCGGAAGGATAGAATCCACCAATGGTGATTTTAGATTTTATTGTGACGGTATGACAAAATCAGTATGTAGAATCATGGAAAAAATGGACGAAGAAAGAATAACAGTTGGAAAAAAATTAGATCTCGATTTAATCCCCACTTATGATTGGTTAAAAGAAACTTACAATCTAAAAGGAGATGATTTACACGAATTACTGTCTACCAACCCGGCATATGCCCAACATGGATCCGATGCTCCGAAATTCCTTAATCACCGTTACCTTACCGAAGATGTGCCTCACTTATTAGTTCCCGTTGTTTCTTTTGGACAATTATTAGGTATTCAAACTCCAATTACTGATTGTATCATAAATTTAGCTTCCGCTATTAATGGTATTGACCATCTTAAAGAAGGAAGAAACCTGGATATGTTAGGTTTATCTGGAATGTCTATAGAAGAGATTTTAGATTATATTTAGAAAATTTTACAGATAAGATAAATTGTTACAATTTATCAATTTATAATTTATGAAGAAAGGTATTTAAGTGACTTTAATTAAAAGAGTATTAAGCATTTTTGACATACTTGGCCCCATAATGATTGGACCTTCCAGTAATCATACTGCAGGCGCGGTCAGAATTGGTAAAATAGCCAGAATGATTCTTGGTGAAGAACCTACTTTTGTCAATTTATATTTTTACGGTTCTTTAGCTGAAACTTATAAAGGTCACATGACTGATTCTGCGGTCGTTGCGGGATTGTTAAGAATGGAAGTCGACGACAATAAAATCAAAGAATCATTACTAATAGCTAAAAATAGGAACATAAATATAAATATTCACACACAATTACTCTCAGCTAAAAATCCAAATACTATAGAGTTAGAATTAAAATCAAACTCACATTCGGTAAAAATAAATGCAATTTCCATAGGAGGAGGAGAGATTATAATTAGCAATATAGACGAGTTCGATATTAATTTTAGCGGGAATAAGGATATATTAATAGTAATGCTTAAAGAAAAATATCCTGAAGTTATTTTAAAAGTCCAAAAAATGCTTGGTAAGAAATTTATTTCCACTGACACTATTCAAGGAGATTCAAAATGCTTAGTCATTTTTTATATCGAAAATGTTATTAGTAAATTAACATTAGAGTCAATAATGAATATTAAGGAAATAGAATTAGTAAGATTAATTAAATCTCTATATTCCTACAAATTAAAAAATAACTGTCCTTTGTTTACAACCATCGAAGAAATGTTATTGATTGGAAAAAATGATAAAAAAACTCTCCCTCAAGTTATTATTGACTATGAATCAAAAAGGAGTGGCTTAAAGGAAAAAGAGATAAGGAAGGGCATTAAACAAATATGGAAAGCAATGGAAGATGAAATTGATCATGGATTGACTAAAGATAATCGTTTGATTGGTGGATTTATGAGCGGTAGAGATGCGAAGACACTTTATGAAGCTGTGAAAAAAGGAAAACTTATCTCTGGAAGACCTTTGTCTTTGGCTATAGCAAGAGCAATAGCCTGTGGTGAAGTAAATGCGTCAATGGGAAGAGTTGTAGCAGCTCCTACAGCTGGAGCAGTAGGTGTAATCCCTGCTGTTGTTTTAACCACAGCAGAGGTCTTGAATTCAAAAAAGCAAGACATTGTAGATGCTCTTTTAGTGGCTGCAGGAATTGGCATCGTAATAGCTTATAAGGCACCTATATCCGGAGCAATGGGAGGCTGTCAATCAGAAGTAGGTGTAGCTTCAGCAATGGCAGCCGCAGCTATAGTGCAACTTGCCGGAGGTAATTCAGAACAAGTAACCCAGGCCATGGCTTTGGCATTGAAAAATTTGTTTGGCTTAGTATGTGATACTGTTGCCGGTCCAGTAGAAGTGCCCTGTATAAAAAGAAATGTCATTGGAGTGGCTAATGCATTTGCAGTTGCGGATATGGCTTTAGTGGGGATACAAAGTATAATTCCGCCTGATGAAGTCATTGATGCACTAAGAAACATTCAAAGTCTTATACCTATGGAATTAAGAGATACTATGCTGGGAGGATTGGGGATTACTAAAACAGCTAAACGTTTAAAAAAGGAATGGCTTGAAAAGATAAAATAAAATAATAATTAGTAATTCAAATCATAAATTCAGATTTTTAAGGAGGGTTAAATGGGAACTGTATTGCTGAGTAAATCAGATATTGAAAAAGTAATGACAATGAAAGAAGTGATAGAAATAGTGGATAAGACTTATATAGGAATGGGTGAAGGGAAAGTAATTAATCCAACAAAAGTTGGTTTGGACCTTGGAGAAACAGCAGCGTGGCTGCCCTATAAAGGTTTTATGAATGCAATGCCTGCTTATGTTGGCTGGCTCGATTCTGCCGGCATTAAATGGGCTGGGGGTTTTTTAGATAATGCGAAGATAGGTCTTCCTTATATTACCGGTATGATTTTATTGATTGATCCCAGGAATGGTCATTTTAAGGCAGTAATGGAAGGGGCTAAAATTACCAATATGCGTACCGGTGCACAGGCAGCTGTGGCGCTAAAATATCTTCATAATAAAAAGTCAATAAGAATTGGTTTGTATGGTGCCGGCATGCAAGGTCATTATCAAACTATGGCAATATCCCAGCTTTTTGATATAGAAAATATAAAAGTTTATGATATTAAAAGAGAAGCGTCAGAGAAATTTGCTGAGGACATGAAAAATATAGTTACTGGAAATATTATTATTGTTAATTCCCCTGAAGAAGCTGCAGATGGCGATGCCATAATTTGTGTTACTCAATCAAAAGATAAATTTGTGAAAAATTCCTGGGTAAAGCCTGGGACTATACTGTTTGCAATGGGCTCTTATCAAGAATGCGATGATGATTTCATTCTTAATGCTGATGAGATTATAGTAGACCATATTGGTCAATGCTTACATCGTGGTGCCTTGAAAGAACTTAATGCAAAAGGGAAGGTAACTGAAGAAAATATTCATGCAACCATAGGTGAGGTCGCGGCTGGCAAAAAGGAAGGTCGTACCTCGGATAAAGACCGTATGCTATGTATACCGATAGGCACAGGTGCCATGGACGTAGCTGTGGCAACCATTGTGTATCAACGAGCACTTAAAGAAGGACTTGGGGGATATTTTGAATTTGTTTAACTAAGTATCTAATGATTCGATTTACTAATTAAAATATTTTTCTTTTTTTAAGTTCTCTATTTAATTTCAATAAATTAAAAAAGAAAGTAGGTGATAATTATATAGGAGAGATAAAAGTTAGTGTAAGGAATTAGAGATTAGAATATTAAAAATTAGGAGGAAGAAAAAGTGAAAAAATCATTATGTGTATTGATTGTGGTGATAATGCTCATATCCTTGTTTGGTGTATTAGGAAATGCAGCTAATTACCATTGGAAGATTCAGCATATTAGACCTACTGGTACAGCTGTTGATGAAGATGTAAATTGGTTGGTGGATCAATTAAAGGAAAAATCAGATGGCCGTATTGTTATAGATATTTATCCTGCCGCTCAGTTAGGAGATTATACGGTAGTTCAAGAACGTGTTGGATTAGGGGATGTAGAGATGCAATTAGCATGCCTAGGTACCGCCATGGACAAAGGATTAATGATTCAATCTTTACCTTATATAGTAAGTACCTGGGAAGAAGCTAATAAACTATATGCAACCGGTAGTCCATTAATGAATGTTGTAGATGAGTTACTAAATAAGCAGAACCTTAAATTAATATCTGGCTGGCCTTGTTATTTTGGTGGAATATGTTTAACCGAAGAACCTCCCAGCCCTGGTGATGCTAATGTGCCCAAGAAGATAAAGATAAGAGTACCTCCACAAAAATCGTTTGAATTAAATGCAGAAGCTCTTGGTTATATTGCTACCCCAATAGCTTGGTCAGAAGCTTTTACTTCTCTTCAAACCGGAATTGTAGATGGGGCTATTGGTTCTGGTGCAGAAGGTTACTATGCTAATTTTAGAGACCTTGCGAAATATTATCTTGCACTAAATGATCATTTTGAAATGTGGTATTTTTACATGAATCTTGATCTTTGGAACTCACTTTCCAAAGAAGACCAGCAGCTTATCCAGGAAGTAGCTTCTGAATTAGAAACAAAACGTTTTGCTGTGGCTGAAGAACAGGAACAAGCTAATGAGCAACGACTAAGAGACCACGGCATAGAAGTAATAAATTTCACAGATGAAGAATTAGCCGGATTTGCTAAAAAGGTAAAAGAAGAAGTATGGCCTCAAATAAGGGATGATATTGGTGGGGAAGTAATGGATAAAGTTTTGGGTCAATAGAAGAATCTAGTGCTCATTATTACTCACACAAATAATAAATCTTCAGGATTTTTGGGGTCAACCCTTTAGGGTCTGGCCCCTTATTTTTAAAATAAAACAGGGGACCGTTGTACTAGCTCAATAATTCGGTAATTTTTATCGGAAAACCTATAGGATTTGAGGGGTTTCCTAACCGGATAGTTAAAACTTTATGGTTTATATGCTTGCAATTAATGTTCAATAAATAGTGAACATTAAAGAATGGTTGAACATTATGCGAAAGAATTATAAGATAAAAAATATTTTTACGGATAAAGCTTCTCTTGTGCTGAAGAAAATGCTTAAAGACCCGGAGAGACGATGGGTAGTGCGTGATTTTAGTAGTCCCGGGGGAGTCAGTTTGGGTATGTCTCAAGAAATATTAAAAGCGACGGAGAAAAAGGGATATATCGAAAGAGTCAAGAAGGGACCGAATGGTTATACCATTCTTATACCAATAAGGAAGAACTTGTTTCTGATTGGTTAAAAGAGTATAGATTTGCTTTAAATATAATTGATACTTATTACAGTGCAAATAGAAATATATTAAAAAAATTCAAAAAGGTCTTAGGAGAAGATCAAAAGGTTTTACCGTGGTTTCTAACCTTCAGCTGTATCTCGATTTATACAATTTCTAACCACTAGGCAGAGAACAGGCAGAATATCTAAGAAATATATTAGATGAGAAGGGGAGCAACCTTAAATGATATTAGACAAATAGAGTTATTATTTTTTTGACATTCTGCATGCTTTGAGGCAAGTTATATTTAAAAGATTTAATGAATTGCTTATAGGATTTGATATAATTTGAATTATTTTTAGCCGGATGGTGGGGATTTAAGGAAAATTCAACCTTTTATTGAAAATAGACCTCGATATTTTGATTTTAAGGGGGGTCTTTTTCAAAATAGGTACAATCATAAGGGTTAGCTTAAATTTTGCTCAGATACGCAATATACGAGCTTTTTATATAATTCTTTAAAGCCTTTATTTGTAAGAGTTACATAGTTTTATGTGAATCTTATTTATAGAATAAATATAGTAATATATAGAATAATTATAGTTTTTTTATAGTTTATGAAGTGGAAAAACGTGGTAAGGATGGATTCCCGCCTGTGCGGGAATGACTCTTGTTGGGTATTCGGAGAGCTTTATATTTTTTTACAATTTTGCAACGTCCTATAATATATCTTATGTATAGTAATACCATTTTTTATGAAATAATTGAGATTTTCATACAATTTTACTATTTTAAGACATATCTAGTAGTAATAAATAACCCGTAGCAGAAAATTAAAATGAGTTCACTATTTTATATTATATAAAGAACTATATCTTTTAGATATTGCTAGCTAACTTTATTAATTTTTACCTATATTTTTTTCCGGGATATTAGATATCATTATTTATTTTATATTAAATATCATTCCAATATATTTTACTTTAATTTATTATGTATATAATAAATCCCCTGCTCTGCCTTTAATGTGAAACATTTTGATATTAACTTAGCAAGATTAATCGTTAACAAGTTATATGAAAAGCAGCGACAACGTTTTTCTTTTGGTGAAGTGTGTTATATTCATCGCAAGCAGCTTTCGTTTTTTTAATGATAACCTCAATATTATTTGACTCTAAATATTTAATTAATTCTGAAGGTACTTTCATTAAACCATAATATCCTGTCCCGATAATTAGTATTTCGGGTTTATTGTCCAAGATATTCTTTATATCTTCAATACAAAGACGGTGACTTTCTCTTCGCCACCATTTATCATCGATACTTTTTTTATAAATAATAATATCTGAATGATATTCTTCACTATTAATTATTATCTTCCCAAAATTATAATTTTCTATCATTTTACTATTGTTCCTTTAATAAGTATAAAATTCTTGTTTGTAGCAATATTAACTATCGGGTTGAGATTGCTTCGGTCGTTTCACTCCCTCGTAATGACAAAATAGTGATATTATAATCGATATATGTCATTTTCTAATGATTATAGAAGCATAACCAACTACCTGGTCATACATTCCTGAAACATCACCTGAAGTAGCGTATTTTAACAGTTCTATCTTTTTTGCGCCTAATGTTTCACAGGCCATAAGCATTACAGTAATCGGACCAGGGCCGCACATTGTTAGATTCTGATGATAAATCATATCATATATTATCTTGGGATTTGATTCAAGAATGGCATTTATTGCTTGTTTATCAACGTTTTCAGCATATTCCTGTGGTTCATAGTGGGTAAAGTCTGAGCTGGCAATTATTAAAATATTTTTACCAACCACAGAAGAACATATAGATTGGGCAATACCTATATCCGTATTAATGTCCTGACGAGTCATGCAAATTGGTACAAATTTAATATTATTAGCGAAAATATACTGAATAAAGGGTAATTGTACTTCTATGGAATGTTCATATTGATGGGCTTTTTTATCGTTTTTAATTATTTTGGAGTTTTTAATAATGTCTTTTGCAATAACCGTATCAATTTCCAATTCTCCTAAGGGTGTTCTCCACTTTCCTTCCGTCATAATAGAAACATTTTCCCCGAAGCCACGATGATTAGGTCCTAAAATAATAATGACGTCGGGTTTACCATCTAAAGCGACTTTATAAAAGCCGTTAGCCGCAATAGAACCTGAATACATATAACCCGCATGCGGACTAACTAATCCGATGATATTATTTTCTCTTTTTGAACTTACAAGAGGAATTTCACCGGGTCCTAATTTATCTAAAAAACAATTTTCAATCTGATTATTTAAAGATTTTGAGTCACCTTCATAAAAGCTGCCTGCGACGGCAGGTCTTCTTAAATTTAACTCAGTCATAAACCTACCTCCCTACTATTCTAAAAATATAAACTAATTAAACGTTTTCAGATAATTCAGGATTAGTATGTTCCTCTTTTTGAATGTCGACTGCTTTTTTTTCTTTTCCTTATTTTTGGTAATAGTATTATAAAAAATATTAATGCAATCAAAGATATAAGGGCTACTCTAAGATAAGGTGAATAAAATAAATATTTGGAATAAGCCAGATAATATCTTTTTTTGGCCGAAGGATAATTAGGGTTTAAATTTAATACTTCTTTGAACTCTTCGGATGCACCTTTAAAAAGAGAATTATTTTCATAATCTACAGCTAAATTAAATTGAGAATCAATGATTTTTAATTTTATTTTTTGATCTTCCGGATAGACCTTTTGAAGATAATTATAAGCCTCTATTGCCTTTTCCCATTCTTTATTTTCATAATAAGCAAAAGCGATTGCTTCGCGGGCAGTTATATTTAAAGGATCTGAAGAAATAACCTGCTTGAATTCAAATATTGCCTTTTCCCATTTATGCTCATCGAGATATTTATTTCCCAATCTGATATGTATAACTATCTTAGACAGACAGTATTTTACTATGCTATTATTTCCCGCATCAACAACATAAACATAATCTCTATCATCTATTGCAATTCCTTCGGGATAATTTAATCTGATTCCATCAGATTCATTTCCGAATTCTAACTCGAATTCTTCTTCTTTATTAAATTTTACTACTTTACCATTTTTATAGTCAGTTACATAAATGCTCCCTTTAGAATCAAATGCAATATACCTGGTACCATTAAATTCACCAACACCTTCACCGCCTACTCCAAATTTTCTCAAAAATCTCCCATCATTATTAAATACTTGAACCTGGTTGTGAAAAGTATCAGCAACATAGATATTTCCATCAGAGTCAAGAACAATTCCTCGTGGATAATAGAATTCGCCATCTCCCATTCCTTCTCTTCCAAATTGCCTAATAAATGTAAAGTCGGATGAAAATATTTGAACTCTACTATTCCCTGTATCAACAACATAAATATTATCGTCTTTATCTATGGCAATACCCCTGGGATTGAGGAATTCTCCCGGATTGCTGCCTTCTTTTCCCACTAAATTCAAAGATTCTCCTTCAAGAGATATTTTATGTATTCTATTATTAAACTGTTCAACTACAATAATATTCTCGTTACTATCCACCACAATTCCCGCTGGTCCATCAAGTTTTAACTCGCTATCCTTAACCTCTATTACTTTTAGCAATCTCCCATCTGAATTAAACATTTGTATACGGTCATTTTCCCAATCAGTTATAAACAAATTACTATTCTTATCTATAGTAATGCCTACGGGGTAATCAAGCTCACCTTCCCTATTACCATATCCGCCAAAAGTTAATATAGTAATATAATTAGACTCTGAAGCAGCATTAACGGATAAAAAAGCGAATAGTATTATTAAAATAAATATAAAATATTTTTTCATAATTACACCCCTTTTCTATCTAGAGTTTTATTATATATTCTTTTTGTTTTTTAAGTATCTATTGTAGATAATTTCCTTATTTTCTCGCCCAATAAATTTAATTCTTCCATTTGATATACTTTATCTCTTGATTTTAATTTATTCAGATATTGAGGAGTACCATATTTGACAATTATTTTATGTTTAAATAAAATAGGAAATTTTATACCCCGGGGGTATATTTTATGTGTACCGATAATTCCTACCGGCAAGATAGGAGCTCCCGTTTTCATGGCAATTTTTATTGTACCCAGTTTTAATTCTTGTAGTTCTCCATCCGATGAACGTGTACCCTCCGGGAATATACCTAATATTTTTTCTTCCCGTAAAATATTTATTGCTTTTTTAAAAGCAAGTATATCGACATTCTCTCTATCTACCGGAAATGCGTTTAAATTCTTAAGTATGAAACCTATAAAAGTATTTTTAAAAACTTCTTTTTTGGTAATAAAATAAACTTTTCTATTTAATGAAGCAGCTATAACAGCCGGGTCTAAATAACTTACGTGATTGGAAGCAATTATCAAACCTCCATTTTCGGGAAGATTTTCAATTCCTATTATTTCCATTCGCCAAAATATTTTTATCAATAACCATAATATAGCTCGTACTGCATAATAAAACATATATTTTATCCTAAACTTTAAATTAATCCTTAGTGTTTAGTTAACCGGTTATTCAGTTATCCTGTTTAGTAATAAATATTAAATACAAGTTTTCAGTTATCGATTTACAGTTTTTTAGAGAAAGAGAATCGTGTTCTGTATTCTGACTTATTTTTCTTACTCAGTTAACCAAGTAACCAACCAACAAGTATGGTGTGCCCGAGAGGACTTGAACCTCCAATCTACGGCTCCGGAGGCCGTCGCTTTATCCATTAAGCCACGGGCACATAACAATATCTCTATCTGCCATAACCAAGCCTGCAAGCTAAACTCTCTGGTAATCCCGCATTAATTATTTTACTTTGTGTTAATTTCACCGGATAAGAAACGCGATAAATATTAATCGCATTATATTTTAAGTCATAAATACCATAACTTGCTCGGGGATTACCGTCACGAGGCTGGCCAACACTTCCACAATTAATAATATACCTTTTATTCTCATTAAATTCAATAGAACCGCCGTGGCTAAAATTCATATAATCTATTTGATTATTATTTTCATTGAAGGAAAAACATCCTGCTAAATGAGAATGTCCCACAAAATATATTTTAAAGTGAAATTTACGGAAGATTAAATTCGCGGTATCTTTATCTAAAATGTATTCCAATAATGGATTTTGAGGACTACCATGAACTGCAAGGACATCGTTTCTAAGTTCAATCTTTTTTTCAAGATTTAATAAAAAATCAAGGTTTTCTTTTTTTAGGTGAAGAGAAGTCCATAATATTGCAGTCCTCGCAGTAGAATTAAAATAATTTATATTTACTTTTCCTGCAACTGCAAAATCGTGATTTCCACCTATACATCTACACTTTAAACTTCTTATTTTTTCGACGCAATAATTGGGGTCAGCACTATAACCGACAATGTCTCCCAAACAAATAAGTTCATCAACATCTTCAATGTTTCCCAAAACACTATCTATTGCTTCAGAATTACTATGAATATCAGAAATTATTCCAATTTTCATTATTATCCTTTTAAAATAAATGTATTTAAGGATTTATGCTCTTATAATTTCCTTAATTCTCATTATTGCCGAATTAGTTGATCTTGCCATTTCATCCAATTTCATGGTAATAAATTTTATGGTTTCTTCCAAATCCGGTATTAATATGTATTCTAATGCATTTACTCTACGCCTTGTTTTTTCTATTTCATCTGCAAGAAGATTAATTGTCTTATCTAATTCCGCAACCCTTAACATCAGCGGCATGATTTTATAAAAATTACTTACGGCGTTATCAATTTCTGCAGTTGTATCGACCAGACTATAGGTATAGTATTTTCCTTCACACTTATATTTATACCTGGGTACTTTTACACTTATAATATTTTTATAAGAAATCATTGCTTCGGTTTTTGCTTTTGGAAACATTAATGCTTCTTCCAAAGATGCTTTACTCATTTGCGAGGAAACATTTGAAAAAACCTTGTAGCAAATCACTAATTTTTTTTCTAACTCTTCTCTGACCAATTTGTTTTCTTTTGCGAGAAGTATAAACTCCTGTATTAAGGCATCCCTTTTGTCTTTTAGTAATTTATGCCCACGCTTTGCGACGATTAACCTCTTCTTCAATTTTAATAATTCCATTCTATTAGGATTGATCTTCAGCAGCATTTATACTATCTTCCTCCATGAATAATTCTTTGGGAAGATACTTTTCTATAATATCATCCTTTATTCTTTTGAGCTCCTCTTTGGGTAAAATGGTTAATAATTTCCATCCGATATCTAAACTTTCCTGAATGTTTCTATTTTCATCCTCACCCTGGGTTACAAATAACTCTTCAAATTTATCGGAAAATATGACATATTTTTTATCAATTTCTGTCAATGCGGCTTCTCCCAGAATGACTGCCAATTCTTTTGCTTCTTTACCCCTTGCATACGATGAAAACAGTTGATTCATCACATTGGCATGATCCTCACGTGTTTTATCTAAACCAATTCCTTTATCTTTTAATCGGGAAAGGGATGGCAATACATTAATTGGAGGATATATTCCTTTATGATGTAATTCTCTTGCCAATATAATCTGCCCTTCGGTAATATAGCCGGTTAAATCGGGGATCGGATGAGTTTTATCATCTTCCGGCATAGTTAATATTGGTATCATAGTGATTGAGCCCTTTCTATCCTTTATTCTTCCTGCTCTTTCATATAAAGTAGCAAGATCTGTATAAAGATATCCAGGGTATCCGCGCCTTCCCGGAACTTCTTTTCTGGCTGCAGAAACTTCCCTTAAAGCTTCACAATAATTTGTCATATCTGTGAGTATCACCAAAACATGCATCTCTTTTTCAAAGGCTAAATACTCAGCACAGGTTAAAGCCATCCGTGGGGTAATTATTCTTTCGACTGCCGGATTGTTGGCTAGATTAATAAACATAACGCTTTTTTCAATAGCACCGGTTCTTCTAAAATCATTAATAAAGAAGTTAGCTTCTTCGAAAGTAATTCCCATTGCTGCAAATACCACCGCAAAATTACCTTCTTTACCGGTTACTTTTGCCTGTCTTGCGATCTGAGAAGCTAATTTTGCATGCGGTAAACCTGCGCCGGAAAATATGGGTAGTTTTTGTCCTCTAACCAGAGTATTAAGAACATCTATGGAAGAAATACCGGTTTGTATAAAATCATTCGGGTAATCTCTTGCAAAAGGATTTAAAGGATCTCCATTAATATCCAATTTTTTTTCAGGAATTAATTTAGGACCATTATCTATCGGTTTTCCGGAACCGTCAAATATTCTTCCTAAAATATCCAAAGAAACAGGTAATTCAATAACTTTTCCTAGAAAACGCACTTTAGTATTTTCAACATCAATACCGGTTGTTCCTTCAAATATTTGAACAACCGCTTTATCCTTGGTAATCTCTAAAACCTGCCCTCTTCTTATTTCTCCTGAAGATAATTCTACTTCAACTAATTCCTGATATTTTACATCGGCTGTCTTTTCTACTATTAATAGAGGCCCGGCTACATCTGATATGGTTAAATATTCTTTTATCATCTTTTTTCTTCAATTCTCCTCCCTTTAATTGGTTGTGCCGCTAATCTGGGATATTATTTCTTCCTCAATTTCACTAAACACTTTCAAATTGTCTTCCTTAACAGATTTTGCTCTGACTATTTTTGCTTTAATCGGTAGGTTATTTAATTTTTCAATGGTGACATCACTTTTTATCGCTTTTTGTGCATTTTCATGGAACAATATAATTATTTTCAAAATAAGATATTGTTTTTTAAGAGAAGTATAGGTATCCACTTCATCAAAGGCATTCTGATGTAAAAAATCTTCCCTGATTGACCTTGCGGTTTCCAAAACCAGCCTTTCCTGATTCGAAAGTGCATCGATACCTACCAATCGAACGATTTCTTCCAGTTCAGATTCTTCTTGAAGTATGCTCATCGATTTTTTTCTTAATTCTATAAATTCCTCGTTTATTTCCTTATTGTAATATTCTGATAAACCGGCTATATAGAGTGAATAACTAGTCAACCAATCAATAGCTGGAAAATGTCTTTTATAGGCTAATTTATCTTGTAAACTCCAGAAAACCTGAACCGTTCTCAAAGTATTTTGTGTAACCGGCTCTGATAAATCTCCTCCCGGAGGTGAAACCGCCCCTATTACGCTTAAACTGGCTTCCCTATCATCACTTCCCATACATTTTGTGCGACCGGATCTTTCATAAAAACTAGAAATCCTTGTACCCAAGTATGCTGGATATCCTTCTTCTCCCGGCATTTCTTCAAGTCTTCCGGAAATTTCACGCATTGCTTCCGCCCATCGCGAAGAAGAATCCGCCATAAGTGATACATTGTAACCCATATCTCGATAATATTCGGCAAGTGTAATCCCGGTATAAACCGAAGCTTCACGAGCAGCTACCGGCATATTTGATGTATTGGCAATTAATATTGTCCTCTCCATTAATGGTTTTCCGGTTGAAGGGTCATTTAATTCGGGAAATTCTAATAATACATCCGTCATTTCGTTTCCCCGTTCACCACACCCGATAAATATAATGATTTCCGCATTACACCACTTCGATATCTGATGCTGTACTACCGTTTTACCGCTCCCGAAAGGTCCTGGAATACAAGCGGTTCCTCCCTTTGCTATCGGGAAAAAGGTATCGATAACCCGTTGTCCGGTAACCAACGGTTCAAATGGTGGTAATTTTTGTTTATAAGGTCTTGGTCTTCTAACCGGCCACTTTTGCAACATGATAATATTATGTTTTTCTCCATGTTCGTCTTTAACCACTGCGATTGTTTCCTCTACGGTGAAATTACCTTTTGAAATTTCAACTATTTCTCCCTTGATTCCATGGGGAATCATGATTTTATGTTCAATGATACTGCTTTCCTGAACTGATCCTATAATATCTCCAGTCTCTACCTTATCGCCTTTTTTCATACTCAAGGTAAATTCCCATTTCTTTTCTCTATCAATTCCGCCCGCTTCTGCTCCCCTGGTAATATAATCACCTTTCGCTAATTTTATTTTATCCAGCGGTCTTTGTATTCCGTCATAAATTGAGGATATAAGTCCCGGCCCCAATTCCACACTTAAAGGCATATTGGTAGAAAAAACTGGTTCTCCGGGTCCAATTCCGGAAGTTTCTTCATAAACCTGAATTGTTACAAATTCTTTATTTAATTCAATTATTTCACCAATAAGTTTTTGATGACTTATTTTTACCACATCATACATCTTGGCATCTTTTAATCCTTCGGCTATAACAACCGGTCCCGCAACTTTTACTATTTTAGCAGTTTTCATTATTCTCCCTCTTTTCCAAATAAAATATCTTTTCCTATGGCTTTTTCGATATTCCTCTTTAAAAGTGTTAATCCGATATTCTTGTTTTCCAGTTTTCCTGGTATGACAGTAAAGCTTATTGAAGATATTTTTTGTAATTCTTCTATTCTTTCCATAACCTTAACTTTACTTGCAATTTCTTCAGTAATAAAAACAACAGCATATTTTTCCTTAGCTATTTTATTTAATCTTTCATTTGCTTCTTCCGGTTTTTTCACTGGAAATAAATCAACACCTAATAACTTAAATCCAATGATCGAATCCCTATCTCCCATTAAAGCAATTTTATTCATCATAAGTATCACGTAGTCTTTCTTTAATTTTATTTTCTGAAATATTATTTAGTTTTCCGGATAAAATTATCCTTAAATTTTTTATATCATTTTCCTTTGCGGTGATAAATCCAATTAACGGTTCTATTCCGAATGTAATATATTTTCCTATCTTGGTGAAATTTAAGATATAATTATCTTTGAGCTTTTCCAATTCCATCAAAGAATTATTTTTATGATAAAAATTGATTCCCGCTTCAATGATATCTTTATAATCCGTAAATGCCAATTTTTCTACCCACGAAGTGATTGGGGAATCATAGATTTCTACTATTTTCTCAATTTTACAATCACCATCCGGAAGGATAAATTCCCTAGTAAAAGCCTTTTTTTCACCTCTGATTTTTGCCCGGATACAGTTAATGATATTATGCAGATCAATATTTATTCTTATAAAACGCCTTAAAAAAAGTTCTTCCGGTTCTATAATTTCTACTTCCTTAATTTTATTAAGGATCATCAGATATCTTTCTTTATCCAGTATAAAATCTATTTTTTCCGGATCCCTGTGTTTTTGATATTCCAAAAAAGTTTTATTAATCAAAAATTTAAAAGAACCCGGTATTTCTTCATATTTTTCATCATAAATAGCCGATTTCAGCTTCATCGGGTCAATTGTACTTATTTGGGATATGAGTTCTTCGGGAACTTCCTTTTTTAAAAATATAGATTTAATTATAACTTTCATATTTTGGAAATCATATTTAGATGCAAAAGTGAAATAAAGAAAATGAAACGGGGAAACTTTTGAAATGTTTCTAATTATATCATAGTAGTATAATAATTCTTTATTTAGGGTATTTTCATATTGGCCAGGATAGTTAATATCAAAACTAGAATGAAATGATTCGCTCTCATTTACCGTCTTTAAGGTAGCAATGATGTCATCTGTCTTTAATAATCTAGCCATTAATTCCCTAGTCATCAATTCTTTATCCAGTTTCCTGATAATTCCATTAGCAAAAGCATATTCTTCCTGATTATTAGTATCGGCTCTAAAATATTTAAACATTATCCATCCTTTAATAATAATTCATATTCGAGTTTAGCGAATATCTTATTCAAATAATTGCTTATTTATCTCCATTTCGTATTCTTCCCTGGTTTTCTGCAATAGTAATTCCAGAGAAATATTTTTCCTGATGTTCCCTATACCAATAATGACTCCGCCTTTGACTTGAATATAAGAAGTATTTAGTGTTAATTCGCCCTTTTTCCCTTTATTTTTTAATTCCCTGTTTATATCATCAATAAATACTTTTGTTATCCGTTTTTTATCCGCTTCGTTTGTATAGATAGTTTCATTGCCATCCTCTACATTATTCAATATTATCTTCTTGATAAATTTGCAATATTCCAGGTCATCTAATTTTAATATTTTTTCCAATGCTTCATTAAAAACCTTTTCTATAATGACCTGTTTTTCGGATAATATTGCTTTTTTGGCATTTAAATTGGCTTCTGTTAATATTTTATTTTTCTTTAATAAGCCTTCCTGCCTGTTTTTAGATAAAATATCTACTCTTGAATTCTCTGCTTCTTTTTTACCTTTATTGATAATTTTTTTAGCATTTGATTCTGCTTTAAAAATGATCTCATTTGACTTTATTTGAGCATCTGACAAAATTCTTTCTTTTATCTCTTTAATTGTCATTAAATATCATCCTTTTATAAACTTATTCCATTAAATAGCAATAAAGATGCTAATAAGGAAAATACTGCATAGGTTTCAACCATGGTAACCATGACAATAGCCTTTCCAAGCCCTTCCGGATTTCTGGCTGCCAATCCAATGGCTGCGGCAGCAGTTTTCCCCTGATACCATCCGGAAAAAAATCCTACGATACCTACCGGTATACAGGAAAAAAATATTTGCATTCCCTGGTCTAGGGTGATGGGAATGGGTGATCCTCCGAGAATCCCCGTTTTCATCAATACCCAAAACCCTACCAATAATCCATAAATTCCCTGAGTTCCCGGAAAAGCCTGCAAAAATAAAACTAATCCGAATTTTTCCGGTTCTTCTGTCAATACTCCTATTCCGGCAGCTCCGGCTATTCCTACTCCTATACCAGATCCGGAACAAGCCAATCCAATAGCTGTTGCCGAACCCAAAAATGCGATTACTATACCTTGCGTAATCATAATTCCTCCTCTTCTCATACTTGATTTTCAATTTATCATTAAATAATTGATTTTCTTATCCTAACAAATGTAAAAATGAATAATTTAATTTGTTGTTATTTTTATATATTTTGTAGTGGTTCTAAAAGGTCTAAAGGTTGAGCCTCCACCTTCATAAAATTTTGTAAAAAATTCTACGTATTGCAAACGTGTAGAATGAATAAAAGCCCCCATTCCACTAATAGCCATATTAAATATATGGCCTATAATGAACACGAAAGCTGCTAAAATTATCCCGACAAAAGGAATACCCCCAAACAACATGACAAAATTATTTACAACTACGGCTAATACTGCGGTTGATAATCCCAGAGCAAATAATCGTGAATAAGAAAGAATGTCACTAAAATAACCTATCAGGTCATACAAGCTGAGAACTCCTCCTGCAATTTTCAATAGGATTCCTTTATTTTTCCTTCCCTGGGTAAGCACTATGGTTATCAATCCGGTATAAATAACATAATTCGAGAACATCTTCATTTCTGAAAATGAAGGAATTGCAGCTGTAATGATATAAAAAAGAATTCCTGAGATAAGCAATAGCCACGAACCCTGATCCATTAACCCCATGGTTATCTTCTTTTCCTTTACATTAGCCACAAATTTAATAATCAATCCGGTGTATATTTGTATCACTCCTAAAATCAATGAAATAACCAAAAGGGGCATTGGATTCTCAATGGGATTAAGTAAGGTAATTTTATCTACTAAAAAATTCCTAATAGGCTGCATGCTTTCAGGAAAATAATTCACTGTATCTCCCATCCAGCTGCCCATAGCTGCTCCGATGAAAAAAGTAGATATTCCGCACAAAAAAAA
>RRYU01002799.1_pt1 | contig 22096 bp, 21 predicted proteins | sample 2162651 | NCBI WGS metagenome assembly RRYU01 (sample SAMN10267283, study PRJNA491782) | microbial mat metagenome | isolation source: biomat in the production well | place: Japan: Minami-Kanto gas field, natural gas well KTG3 | collected 2017-06 | reverse complement strand
CAGGCCATCCGTAGGACTGTAACAGACTCAGTGAGACCCGGCTGTAACTGGGTGCATTGACACCATGGAGTTCCGCCATGTCCTGGGTCAGGCGTTCCAGCAGCAATACCACATCCCTGCCGCGCTCACGCAGGGGCGGCAATTCCAGGGGCACTACGTTAAGGCGGTAGTAAAGATCGGTGCGGAATCGGCCATTGGCGAGTTCATTGCCCAGATCACGATTGGTAGCCGCAATCACGCGTACATTGACAGGACGCGGACGACACTCGCCCAGAGGCTGACATTCTTCGGTTTCCAAAAATCGCAGAAACCGGGCCTGGACCGCCAGGGGCATCTCACCTATCTCGTCCAGCAGCAGGGTGCCACCCTCAGCCTCGCCCACGAAACCCGTGCGGTCTTCAACCGCGCCGGTGAATGCGCCACGGCGATGGCCGAACAGCATGGAGTCGGCCAGCTCGCTGCTGAGCGAGGCACAATTGACCGCCACGAACGGACCGTCGCTGCGTGCACCACTGGCATGGATGTAACGTGCCAGTAATTCCTTGCCGGTGCCACTTTCACCCTGTATCAAAACGATGACATCTGTCGCGGCAATCAGGGTTGCCGCATTGATGACTTCCTTCAGCTCGGGTGAGGTACCGTAAAAGGGCGGGTTCATGGCTTCATCGCTTATTATCGGAAGTTAGGCCTGTACAGGGAAATCATCCATATGCCCCATCACATAATCATGAGTTTCAGGCGATCGGCGAACCATCGGCACCAGGCAACTGCCGCAGACAGCCTTAGAATAGCGCATTTTACTTATACAAGTCGAAAACCTTAGCGAGTCAGCCCATGGCGGGATTGGACAGTCCGATGAGAATCGGCTGGTTATTACAGCCACGAACTGCATGGAAACAAAGGTGGCTGTTACCCCTTGCAAGATTCAGCAGATCGCCAGCTGCTATTCCCCGGGCTTGCCTCCTTCAAGCCAACTCGGAGAGGTGAGATGCAGTGTTGGCCGCCCCGGCCTCATACATACATGAGTTCTGACCAGCGATTTTGTTCCTGCAAGCTCTGGCGCAATAGTTTCCAGCGGGCACTGGACCCGGCCGCCTGCGCCATTTTTTCATCCAGTGCGCCACTCAGTTTCTCCAGGCCTGCCAGGAAGACATAAGTATTATCTTCCTGCATCAGGGACCAGATTGCCTCCGCATTCTGCTCCAGGGACTGATTGATGGCATCTTCCTCACCCATCCAAGGACGGCGACTCAGGCCTTCATAAGCCTCGAATGTGGCCTCGTCGTAATAATTGGACAGGTCGGCATTACGATCATTGTGGTAAAGCATTTCCATGCCGCTGCGCGCGCCGTAGAACAGCCGTACGACACCTTTCCAGTTGGATTGGGTCTGGTAGATCTTTTGCAGGAAGGCGCGGAAAGGCGCGATCCCGGTTCCGGTCCCGATCATAATCAGGTTGCTGCGGTTATCCAGAGGCACACGAAAGTGACTGCCATAAGGACCGGTCAAAGTGAAACGGCTGCCTTTCCCTGCATCACACAATCTGTTGGATGCTACGCCGGGATAGCGCTCACCGCTGACCTCGTCGATATAAAAGCAACGGCGCACGCACAATTCGATATCGACGCCGCCATTGGCAGGATTGGCACGCCCGCCGGCTATGCTGTACAGGCGCAGGTGATCGTGGTTGCCAAACTCATGCGGGCCGGGTATCAGCACGCCGATACTTTGGCCTACCTCATAGTCAAACCCCGGCTTGTCGATACTGAGCACCAGGTTGCGAACCTCGTCGGCAGCCTCCGGGGTGATGCGCTCGGAGTGCTGCACAGTCGCTTCCCATTTATTACTAATGTCGTAGTCGTTCAGATTGGCCATACTGCTTGTCCAATTTTATTGATGAATTTTAATTTATTTCCGCGAACAGCGCTCGCCGCCGCTGCACATGCAGGAGGAACCGCAGCCGCTGCCTTCCTCTCGCGCCGGACCGAACTCGGGATGCCGCCGGGCGAACATTCGTGCCGCATGCTGCACGCCTATCCAGCCGGCCAGTATCACGAACACCAACAAAGGGGCGATGAGGAAATCAAGCATGTCCGCCTCCCAAACCGGCGAAGCCCATGAAGGCCAGGGACAGCAATCCGGCCAGCATCAGACTGAGAGCCGCCCCCTGGCTGACACTGGGCACATCGGCCAGTTCCAGCTTCTCGCGCAGACCGGCCATCAGCATCAGTGCCAGGGTGAAGCCGATACCGGCACCCAGGCTGAAGGCCAGGCTTTGCCAAAAATCGTATTCACGAAAGGTCTGGAACAGGGCCAGGCCCAGGATAGCGCAGTTTGTGGTGATCAAGGGCAGAAATATACCCAGGGCGCGGAACAGGCTCGGGCTGAATTTTTTGATAATCATCTCCACCAGTTGAACGGCGGATGCGATCACTCCAATGTAGCAGATCAGACGTAGAAATTCGATATCCAGCTGCACCAGCAACCAGTTGATGCCATAGGCACACACACTGCTGATGAACATGACGAACATGGTTGCCAACCCCATATTCCATGCGGTCTCTTTCTTGGCGGAGACCCCCAGGAAGGGGCAGATACCGAGGAACAGCGCCAGCACGAAGTTATTGATGATGGCGGCGTTGAGAAAGATGAAGGTGAGCGAATCAGCGGCCATGGGAGGTCACTCCTTCCTGCTCCAGCAGACGGGCTTGCTTGCGCTGTTTCATCCAGGCGAAAAGCAGCAGCCAGGCACCCAGCACGAAAAAACCTCCCGGCGGCAGGATCATGACCACCCAGGGCTGGAAGGCATCGGAGAACAACTGCCAGCCCAGGATACTGCCGCTGCCGAGGATCTCCCGTACCGTGCCCAGGCACAGCAGGGCGATGGTAAACCCCGCCCCCATGCCCAGGCTGTTGATCACGGTGGCGCCCATGCGCTGCTTGGAGGCATAGGCCTCCGCCCGGCCCAGGATCACACAATTGGCGACGATGAGCTGGATGAAGGCCCCCAAGGCATTGTACAGGTCCAGGCTGATGGCCTGGATGCTGTAATCCACAATGGTGACAAAGGTCGCGATGATGATGATATAGGTGGCGATTCGCACCTGCTTGGGGATGGTCTTGCGCAGCAGCGACACCAGGACGCTGGAGCAGACCAAGACGAAGCTGGTGGCCAGGCCCATGGCCAGCGCGTTCATGGTGGAGTTGGTCACCGCCAGAACCGGGCACATGCCAAGCAGCATGACGAATACCGGATTCTCCTCCCAAAGACCGCGCAGGAAGGTATCCAGTGTGACCGTTTCCTCTTGATTGGGTAGTGCCGCCATCAGTTTATCATCCGCTTGTCTGGTCCGTGTCCATGGCTTGCGCCTGTGCAGAACCCGCCGCCTTCAGCAGATCCAGGTGTCGCATGATCACCGGGGCCAACCGCTGGGCGCTCTTGTTGAGGCCCCTGCCCACCGCCACTGACGATACGGTGGCGCCGGATATGGAGTCGATCTGCCAGGCCTGGGTCTTGGTGCCGCTCTTCACTGCCTCGATGGGATGCGACAAGCCGCTGCCGGGTGTATTCACGCGGGCATCCAGGGCCTCGAAATTGGCCAGAAAAGCCGGATCGAAGGCAATCTTGTCGCCCAAGCCGGGGGTCTCGGTCATTTTCAAGATCTTGAGCCCGGTGATGCACTGGCAGGACGGATCATAGCCGTACAGCATCTTGATCACGTCCTGGTAACCCTGCTGCGCGGCTTTCAGCGCCAGCCCTTTCAACCGGCCTTCCGCATCATAGGCGGCGTATAGCCTCTCGCCGTCATCATCTGGCCCGGCCCGCTGCAGACTGGTGCCCCGCAACACAAAATCCACCCGCGAGACCGCACCCGGCACCACCTGGTAGATGGCGCGTTCGATGGCCTCGCGCTGATTCTGCTCGATCATGGGCTCAGTGAGCTTGAACACCAGCACCACCAGCACACCCGACAGGGTGGCGATACCCCCCAGGGTGCGCAACATGGCAAGGGTTGGCGTCTTGGGCGGCATCGCCGCCTGCGCTGGGGTATTCATGCTTGTACTCCGGGCCGTGGAGAACCCGTCAGCACGGTAGACACAATGTTGGCACTCATTGCCTGGCCTCCTGCTTGCGGCGGGCCCCGTAGGGCCTGGGCTGGGTAACCGAGGAGATCAGGGGTGACAGGGCGTTTCCCAGCAGGATGGCGTACATCACGCCCTCGGTGAGACCACCGAACTGACGGATGATGACGGTGAGAAAGCCGATGAACAAACCGTACAGCCATACCCCCTTGGGCGTCACCGGCGAGGCGACCATGTCACTGGCCATGAATACGGCCCCCAGCATCAGGCCGCCGGACAATAGGACGAACAGCGGACTCGGATACACACTGGCGTCCATCAGCCAGAACGGCAGGCTGGTGAGTATCGCACCCAGCAACACAGCGACGGGGATGCGCCAGTCCATCATGCGCCGCGCCGCCAGGTACAGGCCGCACACCAGTATGATGATGGCGGACGTCTCCCCCACTGAGCCGGCGGTGGAGCCGATCAGCAGGTCCATGGCCTCGGTGCCCTGGTGCTGAAACTTTTGCAGGGCCAGCGGGGTGGCCCCGGAGAAGCCATCCACCGCCCGTTCCAGACTCCAGGCCCCGGTATCGGGAGGCTGCATGAACGGTACCGTGAGGGTGGAAGGAATCAACTCCAGGAAACGCCCGGGAGCGAAGGCCGGGGTCCAGGTAGTGATGGCCACGGGAAACGCCGCCTGCACGAAGGCGCGGCCCACCAATGCGGGATTCATCACATTGAAACCGAGCCCGCCGAACAGGGACTTGCCCAGGCCCACGCCTACGAAGGCCCCCACCATCCCCATCCACAGGGGGAAGCCAGGGGGCAGGGTCAGGCCCAGAAGTATGCCGGAAATGATGACACTGAAGTCCCCCAAAGAACTCTCACGTCCCGACAGGCGGCAGAACAGGTGCTCTGTGAACATGGCCGAGACCGTGGTGGTCAGGATCAGCAGGAAGGCACTGATGCCGAAGGCGTACACCGACCATGCGCAGATCGGCAGCAGGGCATACACCACGTTGCGCATGATCTGCTCAACCGTAATGGGCTGCTTGAGGTGCGGCGAGGTGCGCAGTTCGATGCGCAGATCCGTATCCTGTTCCATCTAAGCTACCTGCTCCCGGTTCACCGCCTTGGCAATACGAAAATACTGTACCAGCGGGATATTGGACGGACACACGTAGCTGCAACAGCCACATTCGAAACAATCCATCAGATTGTACTGGTCCGCCATAAGCTCGTACTCACGCTTGCTCGCCAGCAGCCCGAGGGTGGAGGGATCCAGATGCATGGGGCAGGCCTCCACGCAACGCGAGCAGCGAATGCAGGGATGGGTCTTGCGCGGTGTCAGGTCGGGGTCGGCCGCATCCATCACGACCACCCCGGACATGGCCTTGGTAACCGGAACTTCCAGGGACGCGACGGCCATGCCCATCATGGGACCGCCCAATATGACTTCGGAGGCCTGCGCGGAAGCACCCACGTGATGCAGCAGAAAGCCCATAGGCGTGCCCACCGGCACCATATAATTGCCGGGCCTGCCTACGCCGGGGCCGGATACGGTCACCACCCGTTCGATCAGCCCCCGGGACCTGGGCAGCAGCGCGCCGATCTGAGCCAGTGTACCCACGTTGAACACCGCCACACCTACGTCCGCAGGCAACCCACCGGAAGGCACCTGGCGGTTCAGCAGGGATTCGATAGTCATCTTTTCCGCACCCTGCGGATACTTGGTCGCCAGGGAATGCACGCTGATGGAGCCATCGTCCGGCAGCAGTTTGCCTATTGCCTCCAACGCGTCGAGTTTATTGTTTTCCACCGCGATCATGGCCCGCTTCAGGCCCAAGGCGCGCAGGGCGATATGGATACCCGACAGCATGTCCTCTGTCTGTTCCAGCATGATGCGGTGATCGCAGGTAAGGAAGGGTTCGCATTCGCAGCCGTTAACGACCAGGGTATCCAGGGTACGGCCTTCCGGGACCTGCAGTTTAACATGTGACGGAAATGCGGCACCGCCCTGCCCCACCAGGCCCGAGTCCTGCACCGCCTGCACGATTTCCCCGGGAGACATGGCGGCCGGATCACGCGGCGCCTCGTACAATACCTCCTGGCTGGCCCCTTCGTACACATCCAAGATGATGCCCTCGGTCTTCGGACCCTCGGCACTGGAAATCAGGTCGATGGCCTTGACCACGCCGGTGGCCGGAGCATGCATGGGCACGGATACGAATCCCTGGGCCTCGGCGATGGGTGCGCCACGCACCACCTCTTCACCTGGCTGCACCAGGGGCCGCGCCGGAGCGCCACGATGCTGCGACAAGGGAATATACAGCCGTGGCGCGAACGGCAAGCGGCGAATCGGCAGCCGGTTGGTCAGATCCTTGTGATCCGCCGGATGCACGCCATGCTCGAAGGTATTGCGTCGAAAAAGATTCAATAGACCCATGCCGGGTAATCTCGCTCTTTCATCGGGCCGAAGCCCAGCCAAACAGCCGAAACCAACTAAAAATCGTGGCGAAAGAGTTTAAGTCGAGCCTAGCATTAAGTCTTCCAATTATTTCAATTGTATATATTGAAATACTTAATGAGTTGGATCCGGCTGTAGCCCTGTCCGATCCTGCGCGGTTAAGACAAATCAACCCAAGACACGTTCGTAAACCCGCAAGCCCCTGTCCAGGCCAGGACGCACCAGATGGGCGAGCGGCAGAGCGTCCAGGTCCACTGAGGCCAGGAAATTTTTCAAGTTTACACCCAGGGCGGTATCACCCTGCATACGCAGGCGGCGCTGAAAAAACAGCGTATCAGGATCCTCCCGGCCAGTAATCAACAGCATGTAATCATAGGCCATTCCTTCGATCACCAGGTCCATGTCCTGATCGGCAGGGCAGGACTCGAAGCCGGTGGCCCCACCGGCGAGACCCAGGTCAATGCCCGCATCCAGCACCCGAATGCTGACACACTTGCCTTCAATGAAATCCAATTCACCCTCGGACCTCTGTTCGGCGAAGATCTGTTCCAGCAGGCGCACTGCCAGTGCACTGTGCAGCCTGCCTGGCAACAGACGTAAAGGCAGGGTGAGAATAAGGGGTAGTTGTGGGCGCTTTGGGGTGAGTTTCATTCCTTCTCCTGATTCACTCGATACTGTTTTACGCTTTGCTTCAGAGTACTCAGACGCCGACCGCATTGGCGTTCATCCACTGGGCATGGGATATTAGTATATTATTCTGTTAATAGCATTTCAGGCCGCGGGCAAGCGCTGCATACCCGCCGCGCCTCGCCAATAGCCGTCGGCAAAACCATGGGGAGCCAGGTTGGCTAAGGCAGCCGAGGCCAGGACCGGATCCTGTTTGCCCGCCAGACAGGCGGCGAATACCTCGACTAGCTGCCCGGTCTGCCGTGGTTGCGGGCTGATGCGCAGTACGTCCACCCGCAGCCCGCGCAGTTCGTCCAGATGCGGCAGCAGATTGCAGGTGGTGGCGGACAGGGTCTGAATGCCATTGAGCACCACGAAAGGCATGTCTTCCTGGGTGGCGACCAGGCGGCCTTCGGGATAGTCCAGACAGCAATACTGACAGTCGTCCTTGGGCAGGTTGCGCGAACGGGCGGTAAAACAGCGGGCGGACAGCGCCAGCGGCAGGCGGCCAAAGGCCAGCACTTCGGTCTCTACCCCCTCGGGGCGGGCGGCCTGCATATCCTTCAGTGTGGCGCGGGACAATTCCACCGGCAGCACCCAGCGCTGCAGACCGCTTTGGGCCAGCACTCCCAGGGTTCCGGGATTGTAGATATTGAGTGTGGGACCAGTGACGAAGCCGACCCCAGCGTCCATCAGCAGGCGCACCGCCCCCAGATCGTTGGCCTCCACCACAAAGTGGCCATTGCCACACAAGCGGCGCAGGGTCTTGAGTTCGGACTCCGCCTCGATCAGGGCCAGGGTGGAGAGCACCACCTGCTTGCCCGCGGCCTCCAGGGTTCGAGCCGTTTCCAGCCAATCATCGGTATTGAAGCTGCGGCGCTTGGAGCAGACGGTTTCGCCCAGATAGACGATGTCAACGGGCCAATCCGCTGCCTGGGTATAGAAGGCCTGCAGATCGTCCCGGGACCAGTAGTAAGGCACCGGACCCAGGGACAGACGGGGCGTATGCTCGGTCATGAGTATCCCCTCCTTATTGCCAGGGCCGGTGATAGGCACCCAGGGTAGTCTGAGCCCCCTCCGACACCTTGGCCAGTTCCCTCGACCATTCGTCTCGTACCCGGAAATCCCCCGGCCTCGCCTTGCAGGCGTCAATGGCCTGGCGCCAGATGCGCGCCACCTGCCCCACGTAGGCCGGGCTGCGCTGGCGGCCTTCGATCTTCACCGCCGACACCCCTGTGGCTATCAGCTCCGGCAGCAGTTCCAGGGTGTTCAGGCTGGTAGGTTCTTCGATGGCGTAATAGGTGCTCTCCCCCACCCGGTAACGCCCCTTGCACACCGTAGGATAACCGGCGTCCTCGCCCGGGCCGTAGCGATCGGTGAGCATGCCGCCCAGACGCGATTCCAGGCCGCCGGGGGTCTCGTTCCAGGTCACCTCCTCCGCCGGGGAACAGGCGCCGTAGGTATTGGGGGATTTCCCGGCCGCATAAGAGGACAACAGGCAGCGGCCCTCCACCATGACACACAGACTGCCGAACCCGAACACCTCAATGGCCACCGGACTGTACTCGACAATGTGCCGCACCTGGGCCAGAGACAACACCCTGGGCACCACGGCACGGCGAATGCCAAACAGCTCGTGGTAAAAACGCAGGGCTTCATAGTTGGTGCAGGAGGCCTGTACCGACAGATGCAGGCTCAGCTCCGGCCAACGCCTTGCCGCGTATTCCATGACGCCTATGTCCGCCAGAATGAGGGCATTAACTCCCAAGTCGGCCGCGCTGTCCACTGCCCGCTGCCAACGCATCCAACCGGCCGGTTGCGGATAGGTGTTGATGGCCATGAACACCTTGGCGCCACGGGTCCGGGCGTAATCGATGCCCTGACTGGCGCGCTTTTCGTTGAAATTCAGCCCAGGGAAATGACGCGCATTGGTGTCGTCCCGCAGGCCCATGTAGACCGCGTCTGCGCCATTGTCCACAGCGGCCTTGAGCGATGGCAGGTTGCCCGCCGGGCAGACCAGTTCCATTTTCGTATACCTCATCGTGAATTAAGGATAAAGCAGGCTTTTCCCTCTCTCCAACAGGAGAGACGGGCATCAAAAGCGCTTTATTTTTGCTCTTTATATCGGGATATAGGCAGCTGAGCGTTTTGCCTGGTATCTAATTCCCGGGTGATGGCATTGAGCACCCGCCATTTCTCCGCACACCAGCTCGGGGCCAGCAGAATGTCGCGCGAGGCAGTGCCGGTAATACGGTGGAACAGCACCTCGGGCGGGGACATTTGCACCAGGTCAGCGGCAATCTCCACATATTGGGTCAGACTCAAGGGCCGGTATTCTCCGCGCCGCCAGTCATTGGCCAGGGCCGTACCCTTGACCACGTGCAGGGGGTGCAGCTTGAGACCGTCTGTGCCCAGATCCAGCACCCTACGCAGGCTCTCACAGGCATGCCAGGCGGTCTCTCCAGGCAGGCCGGCAATCAAGTGAGTGCACACCTGCAGGCCCCGCTGCCTGGCCGCCAGGAGGGTGTCCCGGTACTCGGCGAAACCATGGCCCCGGTTGACCCGTTGCAGGGTGGCATCAAAGGCCGACTGAAGTCCCAGCTCCAGCCACACCTCATAACCCTGGTCCCTGTAGCCGCACAGCAGGTCCAATACCCCCGGGGCCACACAATCGGGTCTGGTACCCACCGACAGCCCCACCACGTCCTGTTCATCCAGTGCCTGCCTGTACAAGGCATCCAGCCGCTCAGTATCGGCATAGGTGTTGGTATAGGCCTGAAAATAGGCGATGAAACGACGCGCGCCTGTGCGCTTGGCCAGCACTCGTCGTCCGGCGGCAATCTGCTGCACTACCGGAGCCGGGCTGCGTCCGTTGGGGCTGAATGAGACGTTGTTGCAGAAGCTGCATCCACCCATCCCCTTGCTGCCATCACGGTTGGGGCATGTGAAGGCGGCATCGATGGCGATCTTATGCACCCGCTCGCCATATCGCCGAAGCATGGCCTGGCCAAACGTCGGCACCTGATCCGCCAGTGTCAAATCCGTCCCCTGTCTGCGCTGTCGCCGATACACGGCGGGAAATTTGACAGATTAACGAAGGCCCTGGATGAGGCGTTGATCTGGATCAACCCAGACGCATGCAGGCGGTCAGAGATGTAATTCAGACAGGGTTACATGATTTGAGTGCAAGATTTAGGGAGTACCTGGTAATCAGAAAACCTGCCGCACCCGCTCGCGCCCATGTATCAGCGGCAGAATAATCCATAGACACGGTTAGTTGCCGGTAAAGGTTCATCCTTCCCGGTCGATACAGCATTTATGCAGGTCATAGCAGGTCATATCAGACTCATTATGGCGAGGATCATCAGGTTCCCCGACGCGAATACCCGACTATCATGAAATCTATCCATACCAGTGGCGTGCTGGAATCCAACCGTCTCGCCGGCACCCGGCTGGAACTCCTGCTCTTTCGCATCAACGGCCCGCAGTTGTTCGGCATCAATGTATTCAAAGTACAGGAGGTCATCCCCTACCAGAACCTGACCCGCCTGCCGGGCGCCCACCCCCTGGTGGACGGCATCGCCACCCTGCGTGGCAAGACCATGTCCATCATCGACCTGTCCCGGGCCGTGGGTGGCGCGCCTCTGCGGTCACCCGAGGCCGGCAACATCATAATCACGGAGTACAATCGATCGGTGCACGGTTTTCTGGTCAGTTCGGTGGAGCGTATCGTTAACACCCAATGGGAGAAGGTGCAGCCACGCCCCGGCGGCATCGGCCGGAACAGCTATATGACGGCAGTTACCATCATCGACCAGGCCCTGGTGGAGATCCTGGACGTGGAACTGGTGCTGGATCAGGTGGTACACGCCAGCACCCAGATTTCCGACGACCTGGCCAGCCAATCCGATGGCAACACCCGCCACGTTCTGGTGGTGGATGACTCCAGGGTAGCGCGTAATCAGATCACCCGGGCTTTGCAGCAGATCGGCATTCACTGCACTACTGCCGAAGGCGGCAAGGAGGCCCTGGCCATCCTGCAGGGCTTACTGGATGAAGGCATCGATGTTGCGCAACGCTTCATGATGGTGATCTCCGACATCGAAATGCCGGAGATGGATGGATATATGCTGACCACCGCCATCCGCAGCCATCCACGCATGCATTCCATGTACATCCTGCTGCACTCCTCCATCAGTGGCGTTTTCAATGTGGACATGGTTAAAAAAACCGGTGTCAACAGATTCATTCAGAAATACAGCGCCGACGACCTGGCCGCTGCGGTTCTGGCATTGATGTGACCCGGTCCGGCAGGCGGAGCGGGAGGCAATCTCTCAAGGCCGCATGCAGCCTCTTTTTTCGAAACACGGAAAAAACACTTGCGTATTTCAGTATATTCTAATATATTAAGCGCCACTGATGCAGAACACGACTTTACCCAACCTTATCAACCCAACTGAAATAGGTACTGAAATGAAAAAGATTGCTGCTGCTGTTGCTGTTGCCGGTCTGATGGCCGCTGGTTCCGCTTCCGCCTGGTGGGGTGGTCCCGGTTACGGTGGTAACAACTGGATGAACGACTGGATGGGCGACGGTTGGGGCGACGGCGCCTTCAACATGAACATGAACGCCAACACCTCCGCCCGCGGCTGGGGCCGTGGCTACAACCGTTACCAGGGTTACGGCTACCCCTACTACGGCGGCTACGGCGCTCCTTATGGCGCACCCTACGGTGTTCCTTATGGCGCACCCTATGGTGTCCCGGTTGCCCCGGTTGCCCCTCAGGCTCCTGCCGCCACCAAATAAAGCCCTAAGGCCGTCTCTCGTTTAACGGATAAAACGCGACCGCACAAGGACGTGCGTCCTCCTCTCGTAAAACTAACAACCACCCGGAAAGCCATTGACAGAGTCATGGTCAACGGCACTCCACCCACCCTCACTACAGCTGTCCAGGCGCCTGTGCCCACAGGCACCTGAGGCCTTCACCACCCCCCGCCTCGACGCCTCGACCAGTTCCACAATCAAATCAGACCCGGCAGATACGCGCAGATCATGGAGCACAAGCGACTGATCCGTGTGGCTATTCGAAAACAGACTCATCCCCGCCGGCGATAATCAGGTAGTTATCTGACACACAGATTGAATCAATATCTTGCACCCAGCAAAAGCTTCCAGATGTCTGGTCTGGGTACAAGGGTTAGAAACCGCCCATATGCATCCGGCTTCGACCTAGCAGTATTTCTGTAATATAGTCGAAACAATTTTGGGCAACATAGGGGTGGATTTCGTTGGACATTATTCTCATCATTGAACTGGTACTTTTTGCCCTGTTGATGCTGTTGTCAGGTTTCTTCTCCAGTTCGGAGACCAGCCTGTTTTCCCTCAATGACCTGCAGTTGGAGCAGATGCGGCGCGACGACAATCCGAGCATCGGCCTGATTGAGCGTATGTTGAGCGAACCACGCCGCCTCATCGTAACCATCCTTATCGGCAATGAATTTGTCAATGTCGCCGCTTCCGTCATATCGGCCGCGATCGTGATCGACCTGCTCGGCGCGGGCAACAAGCTGGTCAATCTGTTCATCATGGTACCCATTCTGCTGCTGGTGGGCGAGATTACGCCAAAAACCCTCGCCATTCGCAACAACGTGGCATTCGCCACCTTCCAAAGCAAACCGATCGACCTGTTCGCTAAAATTATCACACCGCTGCGTTGGGTAGTGCGCATAGTGGCGGAATGGTTCACCACCCTGATCGTCGGCAATCAACTCGACCGCGCCAGCATCGTTACCCGTGACATGGTTCGCACCCTGGCACAGGAGGCGGTGGGAGATGGCGTGCTGGATCAGGACGAGGCCCGCTATATCGAACAAATCTTCGACTTCGGCAACCGCACGGTGGAAGACCTGATGACGCCCCGTTCCAACGTGTTTTTTCTCGATGCCGACACACCCTTTTCGGAGATGGTGGAGAAGATAAAGCACACACGGCATACCAAGGTGCCGATCTATCGTGAACACCGGGACACGGTCCAAGGCATTTTGCACGCCAGGGATCTGCTGGCCGCCGACTACGAGGCACTGGAGCAACAGCCGGAGCTGCTGCTGGATATTCTGCGTGAACCCTATTTCGTGCCTGAAACCAAGTCGGCATCGGACCTGTTTCATACCTTTCGCAAACGCAGGCTCTCGGTGGCCCTGGCGGTGGACGAATACGGCGGTGTGACCGGCATGATCAGCATGGAGGACCTGCTGGAATGCATATTCGGTGACATCCCCAGCCCGTCCGACGGTTTTACCGAGCAAGACGTGGCAATAGCGGCGGACGGCACCACCCGTATCGATGGATCCATGACCATCAACCAGTTCAACGAAGAAATGGGCGCGGTACTGGATGAAGATGAATTTGAAACCGTAGCGGGCCTCATATTGCACGAACTGGGCGAACTGCCCTCTGAAGGGACCGCCATCAATCTTGGCGAATTCGTATTCACAGTCGAGACGGTGGGGGCCAACCGACTGAAAACCCTGATGGTACGCAAGCTGTCCCCCGGCGGAGAAGATATTAAAACTACCTCCGATACCGATGCCGATACCGAAACCCTGCCGGAGCCGAGCGAGACGGAACCGGATGAACAGAAAGCCAATGATAAGAAGGTGGCCAACTGATGGACATACTAGTCACAATCTTAGTCATGATGATCTGCCTGATCGCCGAAGGGTTCTTTTCCGGCTCTGAGATCGCGGTGGTCAGCGCCGACCGCATGAAACTGCGGCATGCAGCGGCCAAGGGCTCGGAGGGCGCAAGACTGGCCCTGGAAATGCTCAAGAACCCGGAATGGCTGCTGTCCACCACACTGGTCGGCACCAATATCGCCGTGGTCACCAACACCACCATGGCCACGGCCCTGATGCTCCATCTGTTCGGCCCCGGATCCAGCTGGCTGGCGGTGGTCTTGGTCGCTCCCCTGATCTGGGTGTTCGGTGAAATCGTGCCCAAGAGCGTGTTTCAGCAACGCGCCGACGTCCTCACGCCACGGGTCATTTTCATACTCAAGTTCTGCTCCTACCTGTTCTATCCGATCCTGGTGGTATTCAGCTTTCTCGCCCGGCTGCTGGGCCGCCTGTTTGGCGGCGGCAAGGACTCCAAGAACCCCTTCACCCTGCGCGAGGAGATCAAGACCATGATGCAGATGGCCGCCGGCGAAGGGGACATTGAACCCATGGAAAAGAACATGATCCGTCGCCTGTTCAACTTCGGCGAAACCACTGCGCGTGAGGTCATGATGCCGTTGATCGATCTGGCGATGGTGGAAGTGGACGCCAACTGCGGCGAGGCGCGCAGAGTGGCCATCGAACATTCCCATACCCGGATTCCGGTCTACAAGAAAAGGGTGGACCGCATCGTCGGCGTGCTCAATACGCTGGAATTACTGGGAGTACCCGCGGGCGAGCCCATCGAAAGCTTTATCAAACCTGTCAGCTTTGTCCCCGTAGGCAAGAGTATTCAGGAGTTGCTGCTGGACATGCGCCAGGCAGGCGAACAGGTCTCCGTGGTCGTGGATGAATTTGGCGGTGCCGAAGGCATCGTCAGTATCGAAGACATCCTGGAAGAAGTGGTGGAGGACATGCAGGATGAATACGACGCGGGAGAGCCGGAGATCCAGTATATCCAAAGGCTCGACGATGGCACCCTGCTGGTGAACGCCCGGGTTGACCTGGACGAACTGTGCGAGGAACTGGACATCGAATTGCCCAAGGGCCGCTACGCCAGCCTCGCGGGTTTTCTGCTGGAAAAGGCCGGCGAAGTCCCGCAGGTGGGCAGCCGCATCGAATACCAGAAAATCCGTTTCACCATTGTCCGGGGTACGGCTCAGATGATCGAGGAGGTCAAGGTCAGCTGATGGCCTGTGATGAACAACGGGCCTGTCCTGCCCTTGTCCCGTTTCTATTTCAGGCAACCGCATCCAAATAAGGATTCGCCCGGGAGCGCCAGCTGCGCTCCCGGCTCCCTCTGAGTCGTCCTTCACAGGGTTTCTCCGCTCCCATTCATACCGGTGTGGACAAGCAGCTTGCCAGTCACCAGTACAATCGGGCGCAAATCGCTTAAATAGGGGGAAAGGCAATGCAGGCCACACAGGGCGGAATGCTGGCAGGATCCGGCATCTGGCAGTTCAGCGGCCTGGACCTGAGCGGCGGGGAACACTTCCAAAGAGACCATGACGGACATAAACATACATGGTCAGCGGAATCGGCAATTGAAAACCCTGAAACCGCTTCGATAACGGCAGACATCTTGCCCGCTATGGCGGCAGGATCCTGGAAATGGAGCGGGAACATTCTCGCGACTACCTGGAAATCAAACTGTTGGATAAAGATGGACACAGGCGAAAAATACAGGTGGACATAAACGCACACGAACTCATGGATGATGATTGAGTCGCACCGACTCAAACCTGATCTGATAAAACTGTCATGAGCTGTGTGACAGCTTTCGATTCTCACTACTCTGGTCCATGCCGTATACACTTGAACCCAGACAGACAAATCGTGGCCGCCTGCAGAACAAGTGAAAGACGTGAAAGCCCTGGGTATGGGCAGGGGGATGAAGCCTGCAGACGGGCTGATAGAGAAGACAACATATATAGAGGGCAGGCAAATGAGTGAAACTAATACTTTGGAGGAGTTCAGGGCCAAGTTCCGCGTCGAGGAATTGTTGGTAGTCAATTCCGGCTCCTGGAGCTGGTCGGTTCGCCCGGCACAACCCACGCTGGGCTCCGGGATACTTTCACTCAACCGATATGCATTACATCTTTCTGATGTGACAGCAGAAGAAATGCAGGAGTTGACAGGACTTGTATCGACCCTGGAAGAGGCGATCAAATCAACATTTGACTACAACATCATGAACTATCTGATGTTGATGATGGTGGATCATCATGTTCATTATCATGTCATTCCACGGTATGACGGAGCCAGACGGTTTTCCGGCCTGGAATGGGTAGATAACGGCTGGCCTGCGCTACCCGCACTGTCTGACAACCAGCACAAAGGGCAAGAAGGGATATTAGAGTCTGTTCAAGACTCTCTCAGGAGCTGTGCGAAATAGGTTCAAGGGTCATGCCCTGAGACTGCGTCATGACCTGTCGCGCAACCCCCGGTCCTGATGACCGGGAGGTCACGCCCATCGTGGTGTTTCAATTCGCATTGAAGGACCCGACCACAGAGGAGAAGCTCAACAAAGAATATGAAGACACCTAACCCGCCGAGATAATTATCGCTGACCGGACAAATAAAGTTGACATCAGACAGTATTCGCCTCCTAACTACAGAAAACAAGAGAAAGGAAGTAATATTCGAAAACAGAAATACGATATGGAGAACCTGCAGGCACGGATTGTCATGACCGACGAAACAATTTTGATAATCGATGACGAGCCAGCCAATCTAGCTGTGATAAACAAGGCGCTGGCCAATAGATACCGAATACGCGCCGCCAATTCCGGTGAGCGGGCACTGCAGGTGGCAGCCACCAATCCCCAGCCTTGTTTGATTCTTCTCGATGTAATGATGCCCGGCATGGACGGCTACGCCGTGTTGTGCCGACTTAAAGAAAACCCAATCACCCGCGACATACCGGTAATCTTTGTCACTTCCAGAGAAACAACGAAGGACGAAGAAAAAGGGCTGGATTTAGGTGCGGTTGACTACATTACCAAGCCCATCAGGCCAGCAATTCTGTTGGCCCGTATCAGAACCCACCTGGCACTGAAACAGGCGCGCGATTTTCTCCACGATAAAAACGCTTACCTCGAAGAGGAAGTAGCGAGACGCATGGAGGAAAACGACACCATTCAAAATGTAAGTATCAGGGCCCTGGCGCATCTGGCGGAAACTCGTGACCCTGAGACAGGCGACCATATCCTTCGCACCCAGTCGTATGTGCAGATCCTGGCAACCCGGTTACGGGCTCATCCCCGTTTCAGCGGCACGATCACGGCGAAATATATCCGTCTGCTGACCCGGTCTGCGCCGCTGCACGACATAGGCAAGGTAGGCATACCCGATCATGTTCTGCTGAAGCCCGGCAAACTATCCGATGAAGAATGGTTGGTGATGAAGACTCATGCAGTTCTTGGCGCACGGGCTATCGAACAGGCTGAACGGGATGTAGCGCGTTCCGTGGAGTTTTTGATCCTGGCTAAAGAGATCGCCCATTGGCACCACGAGCACTGGGATGGGAGTGGTTATCCAGACGGTCTGGCAGGTGAAGCCATCCCCGTATCGGCTAGGCTAATGGCTTTGTCAGACGTTTTCGATGCTCTTATCTCGCAGCGGGTCTACAAGCCGCCCATATCGTTTAACGAAGCACGGAACATCATTGCTGCCCAGCGAGGTCTTCAGTTTGATCCTGATGTCACCGATGCCTTCCTCTCCAGTTTTGAAGAGTTCGTGCTCATTGCCCGGAAATACAGGGAAGACAAGGAGACACTGGAATGAAGCGTCGCGGCGCGCCACCGGCGGCATGCTGGACATATGACTATGGGGGCGCATCGGCCGGAGCGTTTTCATTGCCGTCCGCTGCATTGAGCCGGTTGCGCCGTACTAAAAACGAAGAATGAGTCAATGGATCGCATTTTTTCCTCCTTGATTTTCAATGCCGCCCTGCTGCTGGCAGTCACTCAGGTGCTGGAGATGGCCGCGGCGCGTATTCCCCCCAGTCGCTTGTATCATCGGCCATGGCTTACGGGGGCATTCCTCGGTGCCATCGGAATCGGCGTCATGTCAGCGCCCTTGACACTGCTGCCGGGTGTGGTCTTCGATGTACGCTCGGTGCTGTTGCTGGTTTCCGGGCTGTTTTTCGGCGTCATTCCCACGGCGCTCGCGATGGCTATGACGATAGCCTACCGTTTGAGCCTGGGTGGTATCGGCGCCTGGACCGGGGTGTCAGTGATCCTGGCCTCGGGCCTGATCGGCCTGGCATGGCGGCATTGGCGGCGGCCGGCGCTGGACGCCATCGACTGGCGGGAGCTTCTACTGCTCGGTCTGCTGGCGCATCTGGTTATGCTCATGTTGATGGGGACCCTGCCGTCGGACATGGCGCACAAGGTGCTGACCGAGATCAGTCTGTACGTCGTGATCATCTACCCTTTGCTGACAGTAGCTCTGGGGCTTTTGCTTTCCAACCGATTGGCGCGCCAGTCGCTCGACCTGGCGATCAAGGATAGCGAGGAACGCCTCAAACTGGCTCTGGAGGCCGCGGATCAGGGCACCTACGATCTCAACGTACAGACCGGCGAAGCCGTCGTGAGCCCGGAATTTGCACGCATGCTGGGCTACGAGCCCGGCAGCTTCCGCGAAACCTATGCCAAATGGATCGAGCGCTTACACCCCGACGACCATGAGCGGGTCTCCCGGACTTACCGGGACTACATCGCCGGCAAGACTTCCGAGTACCGGGTGGAATTCCGCCATCGCACCGCCGCGGGCGAGTGGAAATGGATCCTTTCTCTGGGCAAGCTGGTGGAGCGCGATGCGGAAGGCCGCCCATTACGGATGCTGGGAACCCACACCGATATTACAGAGCGCAAATCGGCTGAGAAAGCGTTGGTGGAAAGCGAAAACCGCCTACGCACCCTGATCGAAACCCTGCCGGACCTCATATGGCTGAAGGACGCGGATGGTTTCTATCTTTTATGTAATCGCAGATTCGAGGATTTCTTTGGTGCGACGGAAGCAGAGATAAGGGGAAAAACGGATTATGACTTTGTCGATCGTGAGCTTGCGGATTTTTTTCGTGAGAACGACAAGGTCGCCTTGGCCACCCCCAAGCCCTGCATCAACGAAGAGGAGGTCACCTTTGCCAACGATGGCCACAAAGAGCACCTTGAAACGATAAAGACCTCCGTTATTGACTCAGAGGGCAATCTTATCGGTGTATTGGGTGTTGGCCGCGATATATCGGGGCGAAAACGCGCGGAGCAAAAGCTCCATAAACTGGCGCAAGCCGTGGAGCAAAGCCCGGAAAGCATCGTCATCACCAACCTGGACGCCGAGATCGAATACGTCAATACGGCCTTTGTGCGCAATACAGGATACAGCCTGGATGAGGTGATGGGTAAGAATCCGCGTATTCTGAGTTCCGGGAAGACAGCGTCCGCGACCTATGAATCCATGTGGACGACATTGGCCCAGGGCCGGCCCTGGAAAGGCGAGTTTGAAAACAAGAGGAAAGACGGGACTGAATATATCGAATTCGCCATCATTACCCCCATCCGTCAGCCCGGTGGTTCCATATCGCACTATGTTGCGGTGAAGGAGGATATCACCGAGAAGAAGCGACTCACACAGGAACTGGACACCCATCGACATCACCTCGAGGAATTGGTCGAGATACGGACAGCCGCCCTTGGTGAAGCGGAAACCAAGTACCGCACTCTCGCTGACTTTACCTACGATTGGGAGACTTGGCTCGACCCGCAGGGACATTGGGTCTACTGTTCCCCCGCCTGCGAACGGATCAGCGGATACACTTCTGAAGAATTCATCGCAAATCCCAGGCTGTTACAGGAGATTATCGTATCGGCTGACCGGGAGATGATGGCACGGCATCTTGCCCACCCTGAAAATGAACAGACCAGCCAAGAAGTGTCCTTTCGTATTCGCCATAAAAATGGGGAGATCCGATGGGTGGAGCATGTCTGCCAGTCCGTTCACGACGATCAAGGCCGGAATATCGGCCGGCGCGCCTCAAACCGTGACATCACTGATCGAAAACAGGCGGATCAGGAACTAACCGATGCACGTCAGCGCGCGGAAGCGGCAAGTCAGGCAAAAAGCGCCTTTCTCGCCAACATGAGTCATGAGATCCGCACGCCGATGAATGCCATCCTCGGGTTCACCCACCTGATGCAGCGCAGTGGGGTACTGCCCGAGAACGAGGAGCGACTCAATAAAATGGAAGCCGCCGCTCGGCACCTGCTCTCCATCATCAATGACATCCTGGACATTTCCAAGATTGAATCCGGAAAACTGATTCTGGAACAAACGAATTTTCACTTGAACGCCATATTCGATCATGTCCAATCCCTGCTGAGAGAACAGGTCAGGAGTAAGGGGCTCACCATCGAAGAGGACCGAAACGAAGTGCCCCAGTGGCTCAAGGGGGATCCCACCCGTCTGCGCCAGGCCCTGCTCAATTACGCCGCTAACGCCGTCAAGTTCACCGAGCAGGGGAAGATCTCTCTTCGCGCCAAGAAACTGGATAAGCGGGAGGACGAGGTCTTGGTTCGATTTGAGGTGCAGGACACCGGCATTGGCATCGATGCCGACAAATTGGCTCATTTATTCGAGTCCTTCGAACAGGCGGATGCCTCCACGACACGTAAATACGGTGGCACCGGACTGGGTCTGGCCATCACACGGCATTTAGCAAAGCTGATGGGGGGTGAAGTAGGCGTCGAGAGCGAACCGGGCAGGGGCAGTAGCTTCTGGTTTACCGCCAAGCTCGGGATCGGACACGGCATCCTTCCAGCCGCGCGCTCAGTAGAACCTAGCGATGCAGAGAATACCTTACGAACTCGTCACGGAGGATCGCGCATTCTGTTGGTGGAGGACAACGACATCAACTGTGAAGTGGCCTCGGAATTATTGAGCGGAGTGAATCTGAACGTGGATACGGCGGAAAACGGCCGCGTGGCCGTGGAAAAGGCGCGTTCTACGGCTTACGATCTGGTTCTCATGGACATACAGATGCCCGAGATGGACGGCATAGAGGCGACTCGTATCATCCATTCCATCGAGGGCCGAAAGGAACTCCCAGTACTCGCAATGACGGCCAATGTATTCGAGGAAGATCGTCAAGACTGCCTTGATGTCGGTATGAAAGACTTCGTCGCCAAGCCGGTCGATCCAGAGAATCTTTTCTCCTCACTCGTCAAATGGCTGCCACAGCGAGAGCCCGATGATTTGGGAGAAGCAGCGCAATCCTTCACATACTCCGGCCGCTCCCTAAAGGATGTGGATTCCGTACCTGAACAACTTGCGGCCATCGGCGGGCTGGATGTAGCAAGAGGGCTGAGGAACATGCAGGGTGACGAATTGGGATATTTACGGCTGTTGCGCCAGTTCGATTCAATGCATCGTGACGACGCCCAGGTTTTGCACGCATATTTGGAGACGGAAAAGGTCGATGAGGCCAGGCATATTGCACATGCCTTCAAGGGTGCGGCAGGCACCTTGGGCTTGACACGATTACAGCAGGTGGCCGCGGCGCTGGAAGAAAAATTGCGCGGTCGCGATGCCGGAGAAAACCTCAAGGAGGCCACCCACCTCATCGAGACCTGGAAATCGGAACAACATGGCTTCCACGAAGGTCTGACTCGCATTGCTGTACAAGCTGTTTCCGCGCAGGCGATCGAGGTGAATCCGGCGAGGGCACGCAAAGTTCTTGGCCGTCTGGAAACAGCGCTCGCGGAAAACGATACCGAAGCCAATGCGATATTTTCAGAGTCCGAAGGACTTTTAATGGGAACATACGGATCGGCAGCCGAGAGACTTGGGGAGCAAATAGAGGCGTTCGATTATTTAGAGGCGCTGACAACCGCCAAGACCTTGTCCGCCTCCCCTTCCCCCGGTATCGAGCAGATCCCTGGCGCTATAACTCCAGTGTCTGAAGATGAGGATAGTGCGATCAACATTGCGGCTCTTTGCAAGACACCCGGTAAAGACAAGACGTAGACATCGCCTGAATAAGTCCCGCACAACAGCGGGACGGGGCTTGACGCAGGTCAGTATCGACGCCGTTTTCGTTTTCCCGGACTGCTCAGAGTCGGGCCTGCACTATACTCCGAAGCCATAACCGCTCAAATTTCAAGGGATTTTTCGAGTGCTGTAC
>RRYU01000700.1_pt1 | contig 22106 bp, 18 predicted proteins | sample 2162651 | NCBI WGS metagenome assembly RRYU01 (sample SAMN10267283, study PRJNA491782) | microbial mat metagenome | isolation source: biomat in the production well | place: Japan: Minami-Kanto gas field, natural gas well KTG3 | collected 2017-06 | reverse complement strand
GGGGGGGGGCTTTTGGGAGTAGAGCCTTTGGCCGCAGGTTGACGAGGTTTGCGCACGGGTTTTTTCACCGGTTTCGAATCTTCTGTAAGATTTTCTGTCGGGACAGGCACATCACCAACCTGTGGATTCTGATCCGCCGCGGTCACTTCTGGGGGGGCTTCTACGGCAGCCAACGGCCCGCTCTTTTTTGCCGGCCTTTTACGGGCCGGCCGCGCTGGTTTATCCCCTTTGTCAACCCTATTCTGTGCCGCCGGTGTCGAATCTGCTGTTATCTCTACCATGGGTGGTGGCGCACTGACCACGTCTGCTGCTGGAACGTTGGGTTCCCTTTCTTGAGCATTTGTCTCTTCCCCCTGAGTGTTTTTAGCTGTTGCCTTGCGTGGCCGGCGGGTACGGCGTTTGGGTTTTGCCTCACCTGGTGGTGTCTCCGAGACTTCCGGGGCAGCGGTCACTGGCATGGCAGATGGGCCGTCACTTGTCTCTTGCCCGGAGGTTTCAGCTGGTTGTTGATCGTCCCTGGTGGAGGTTTCCCCTGGGGTCGCAGCGCCGACAGCTACTGCCTCATCGCTTGAGGTCGTGCTGGGCTGGGCTGCTGGTTTTTTCCGCCGTCTACGGCGACGCTTCTTTGCTGGCGTCGGGGCTTCAGCAGGTTCCGGAGATATTGCGGAATCAGCCCCGGCAGCTTCTTTCTGCGTATTTACCTGTTCATCGGGGGATGACACCGGATCGGTGGCGGTGACGGAGTCAGCCTGTTGGTCCTCAAGTTGTGCTTCAGCCAGGGCCATTTCAATCTGGTTGGCATGGGATATCGGAACGCTCTTGGAGTCGTCACTGGTATCTTTTTCCCGTTTGAAGCTTTCAAGATGGAGTTCGCCGGGGAGCAAGTCGGACTGTCCAAGGATCGTGACCTTAAGGCCGAGCAGGATTTCCAGCTGGGTAATGGTGTTGCGTTTCTGATTCAACAGATAGTTGGCAACCTCGTAGGGAACCCGCGCTTCGATGTGACCAATCTGTCCTTTGGCGGCAGCCGTATGTGCCTGGCGTAGAAAGGATACCGCCTGGGCTTCGATGCTCTTGATTCGGCCAAGACCATGACAGTGGGGGCACTCCTGATATGCTCCGATACTCAGTACCGGTTTGATGCGCTGGCGGCTCATTTCAAGCAGGCCAAATTGGCTGATTCTGCCGACAGAGACCCGCGCCTTGTCGTTTTTCAGGGCCTTGCGCAGTTCCTGCTCGATCTCGCGGATATGTTTGCGGTCGCGCATGTCGATAAAGTCGATAACAATCAGCCCGCCGAGATCACGCAGACGCAGTTGACGGCCTACCTCTGCTGCTGCTTCCAGGTTGGTTTTGATCGCGGTCGCTTCGATTCCGCTTTCGCTCGACATCTTGCCGGAATTGACATCAATAGCTACCAGTGCTTCGGTCGGGTCGATGACGATAGAGCCACCGGAAGGTAAGGAAACCTGGTTGCGCGACAGGGCATCGATCTGTTCTTCAATCTGGTAACGTGAAAAGATCGGACGGCGTTCGCGATGACGCTTTACCAGCTGGCCATGTTCTGGCATCACCAGGGCAAAAAAGTCTTTGGTGTCGTTGAATACCTTCTCATCATCAACCAGCACCTCGTCCATGTCAGTGCTGAAATAGTCACGGATGGAGCGGATCGCCAGGTTTGACTCCTGGTAGAGTTGCGCCGGTGCCTTGACTTGTTCTTTGCGTTGAATAATCCCTTCATAAAGGCGCACCAGATAGTCAAAATCACGCTTGAGCTCTTCTTTTTCCTTGCCGATACCGGCGGTGCGAACGATATATCCCATCTGGTCGGGAAGATGAAGCTCGGCCATGGTTTTTTTAAGAACTTTGCGCTGTACCTCTTCGGTAATTTTGCGTGACACGCCCTTGGTGGTGCTGTCCGGCATCAAGACCATGTAGCGGCCGGGCAGGGATAAAAAGGTGGTTAAGGCCGCGCCCTTGTTGCCGCGTTCTTCTTTGACAACCTGAACGAGAATTTCCTGGCCACGATGGAGAATATCCGCGATCCGTGGTCGGCCATTGGTCTGGTTTCTGGCAGGATAGATTCCCGGATGGATTTCACTGATTTGCAGAAAACCGAGCTTGTCAGCGCCATAATCAACAAAAGCGGCCTGCAGTCCGGTTTCGACCCGAACAACAGCCGCTTTGTAGATGTTTCCTCTGCTTTGTTCCTGACCGGCAAGCTCGATGTCAAGCTCGCTCAGGACACCATCAACCACAATCGCCACCCGGTTTTCCTCCGGATGGGAGGCGTTAATCAACATCTTTTTGCTCATCTGTAAACCTTTCTGTCCGTAATCTATACGGTACCTGGTGACAAGCCACCACTCCGGACCTCACCGCAATGCGGGGTCAGCAGAACAGCATCTTGTCACTAAACTAAATAGCTGAGCACCAGAAAATCACGGAAGTGAGGTTCCAGTGGGTGAAATATCTTGTCTGCCTCGACGCGACAGTCGTCGCGGAGGCGAGTTTCATGCCATGATAGACAGGTTTATTATTCTAACAGAGAATGTCACAGAATGAATATGAGAATTATCTGCGCGTGAAATTTTTGTGCAAGAAACCCTCGCAGTGATGATTGATTGGGCCAGTGGCCACTTAAGAAGCGTCCGATTTCTTTCCAAAGGGATGAAAAATAGGTTATCATTATGGCAAGTTATAATTAACAAGGCGATCGAGTGACTGGATAGAAAAGTTTGGAAAGGAGAATTCCATGATCAAAAGTCATGTCTGGACCCCGCAAATGGAAGCCAAGCTGCAGGCCTGGTATAAACAACAGCAGCTGGCTGATGAGAGCAAACCGGCTCTGTGTATTACCCTGACCCGCGAGTTTGGTTGTCAGGCCTACGCCCTGGCTGAGGTGCTGCAAAAGCGACTCAATGCTCGTACCAAGGGGGAGCCGTGGGTTATTGTCGGGCGTCAGGTCATTGATGAGGTGGCCAAACTATCGGGATTTACTGCCGAGCAGATTGACAACTCGGAGAACACCCCGGCTTCCCTGAAATCAATCTTTTCCATGTTTCTGGATCGTAGCAGCGCTGAGGAAACCGAAGTTTTTGCCCATATGCGCCGCGTGATGCGTGGCTTTGCCAAGCGCGGCAACTGCATCATTGTTGGCCGAGGCGCTCCGTATGTTACCCAGGATCTGCCAAACTGTATTCATTTCCGCCTGGTCGCGCCGATGGATTTCAAAATCGCCAATATCTCCAGGAAGTACGGCATGGGTCCGGCTGAAGCGCGTGATCATATCGATAGATTGCAGGGGCAGCGCGAGGCTTTTGTCCGGCGCTTTGTCAACGAGGATAGCGAACGACCAGCCGTTTATCATTTGATCATGAATGATGCCCGGATGCCTACCGAGGGACTTGCACAATTGGTTGATGAATATATCCAACGTTTGTAATCTGGCCGCCGATTGGTGCTGAGCAACAATGACTTGACTAATGGCAGGGTTGCTTGTTGAATATCGTTGAAAAATGGAGGTTGCCGTTTTGGGCCTCCGTTTTTTTATTCCCGGGCCGCCATCTTATTGTATAAGTTAGCGCCCGTTGTTTTTTTCCATCCGAACCTTTCAATCGATTTCTTATGATACAGCTGAAAAATATTGATAAATATTTTGCTGACCGGCGCGTTTTTGCCGCCATCGACTGGCTTATCCGACCGACTGATCGGATCGGTTTGTGTGGTGCCAATGGAGCCGGCAAGTCTACCCTGCTCAAGCTTCTTGCCGGCTTGGTTGAACCTGATGGCGGGAGCATGCAGGTTGCCAAGGGAGCGACCTTTGGTTATTTACCGCAAGAAGGGCTAGTGCACCAGGGTCGCCCCCTGGTGGCCGAGGCTCGCAGCGCATTAGCGCAGCTGCAGCAGATGGAGAAAGAGATCCGTCAGCTTGAGAGCTCGCTGGATGAACAGACAACACCAGCCGAAATGGAGTATTACGCGCAATTGCAGCAGGATTTTGAACAGCGCGGTGGCTATCTGATGGAAACAGAGGTAGGCAAGGTACTCCACGGCCTTGGATTTTCTGCCGAGGACTTTGACAAGCACTGCGAACATTTTTCCGGGGGCTGGCAGATGCGGATTGCCCTGGCTAAGCTGCTGTTGCAGCGCCCGAACCTGCTGTTGCTTGACGAACCGACCAATCACCTTGACCTGCCGGCCCGCGACTGGCTGGAGGGATATCTGCAGAGTTATCCATATGCGGTAGTTCTGGTCTCCCACGACCGCTTTTTTCTCGATCAGGTCGTAAATCGGATTGTCGAGGTCTGGAATGGTGCCCTGACCGAGTATCCGGGCAATTACAGTCGCTATATTCAGGCCCGCGATGAACGTATCGCTGCCCTTAAGGCTGCGAAAAATCAGCAGGATGAGGAGATTGCCAGGATAGAGGCGTTCATCAGTCGCTTTCGATATCAGGCGAATAAAGCCTCGCAGGTCCAGAGTCGGGTCAAGCAGCTGGAAAAGATTAAACGTATTGATCTGCCTCCGCAGCGCAAAAAAATCGCTTTTAACTTTCCTTCTCCGCCGAAAGGCGGCCGGATCGCCCTGGGACTGAAAGGGGCTTCACAGCACTATGGTGCCTTGAAGGTACTCGAAAAAATTGATCTCGATATCCTCCAGGGTGAGCGGGTTGCGCTGGTTGGCCCGAATGGGGCCGGCAAGTCCACCCTGATGCGACTGCTGGCCGGAGTCGAAACACCGGTTTGCGGTAAACGCGAGGAGGGTCACAATCTGGTGTCGGCCTATTTTGCCCAGGATCAGGCGGCAACCCTTAATCCGACGCGTAGCGTCTATGATGAACTGATGGCCGATGCACCGGTAGCGATGGTGCCGCGCTTGCGCAATATCCTTGGTTCATTCCTGTTCTCCGGGGATGATATCGAAAAGCCGGTCAGGGTTCTTTCCGGGGGGGAACGTAATCGCCTGGCGCTGGCCAAGCTGTTATTGCGACCGGCCAATCTGCTGTTACTTGACGAGCCGACCAATCATCTGGATCTGCAATCAAAAGAGGTACTGCTTGAGGCGCTAAAGAAATATCAGGGAACCATTGTTTTTGTTTCTCATGACCGTTATTTTGTTGATGCCCTGTCTTCCAGGGTGATTGCGGTTGGAGGCGGGGGGATTGACTCCTATCCGGGCAATTACGAAGACTTTCTGGCGACACGTCAGCAGTTGGGAGACATCTCTCACAGCAGCAGGCGGGTTGAGCAAAAGACAGATAAACCGCCTGGTTCAGAGCCGCATGAAGACAAGACTGACCGCCTCAAGGCCCATGCCCAACGCAAAGAAGAGCAACGGCAGCAGCAACGGCGAGAGCGTGAGCTGGAGGCCCTGGAAGAGAAGATAGCCCGGGCTGAAGAAGAGCTGGCCGAGCTTGAAAAAACCATGGCCCAGCCTGATCTATATCAGGATCAGGAAAGATGGCGGCAGGTCAGTCAGACCCATGAGCAGCTGCGCCGGCAATTGGACGATATGTACCTTTCCTGGGAACACCTGCAGGAAAGCTGAATGTTGATGGCCACGCTTTAAGTGTACCGGTATTCATGTTTTTTTGGTAGGATGGCGCGGTTCACCCATTTTAAGGAAAGGCCGGCTGTCAGCCCGGAACAAGTAGATGATGTATCTACCCAAAGGAAAACCAGTGCGCCAGCAGGTCAACCCGGCACGGATCAATCTTCCGGAGGCCATGGCCAAATTGCGGGCTGGAAAATTTACCGGTTATCTGCGTTTTGATGCACAACAGGGTACCGGGATTGTGCTTTTTCAAGGGGGCAAGTTGATCAGCTCGGTTTTTGTCTCCAGCGAAAAAAAATCCCGACAGATTGCCTATGATGCGATTGCCAGGATCTTTGAACTATCGATCATCGGGGATGCTCGTCTTAATATCTATCAGTTGTCGGCTGATCTGACGATTTCAATCCATGCGCTGCTGCAGGGACGTTATTTGCATCGCGGGGAAGACTTGAGTGATTTTGATGTGGCGGCCATGCTTGAGCGGGTCAGTTCAGAAGGACTTAGCGCTTGCGTGCGGGTATATGCTGCTGATCGAACAACACTGATTTTTTACGACAGCGGCTATCCTCTGGGCTTTTTCCTCGAAGGGGCAACTGATCTGCAACAGGAGGTTGATTTGACCAAATCGGTAGCTGCACTACCAGGAGCCTGTCTTGATCTGGTGGAGATCTCAAGTCCTGACCAGATTGTCCTGGCGGACCTGATGGGGTCAGCTGATCTTGCCCCGATCTGGCAAAAGGCGCGTAAAGAGCTACTCGAGGATCGTCGCCAGAATGAGGAAAATCTTATTCTCTCTCAGAAACAGGTATAGTGCACTCGCAGTGACGGATTAATTGCTTAATCAATTTTAGTCGCCACCCGGTTCATAGTTGACCAGTTAGGTCGGTTAGTTTATACATGGTAATTCATTCAGTTTTTTCTATTACGTAACAAATCAGGAGGTTAAACATGAAAAGGATCTTGGCATTAGGTGTGTCTTTAGTGTTGTGTTTTGTTGTCTCGGGCGTTTCTGCCGAGACTATCAAGCTTGGTGTTGCCGGTCCCCATTCGGGCGACCTTGCGCCGTACGGTATTCCTACCATGCGGGCGGCCCAACTGGTAGTCAAAGATGTTAACGCCAAAGGCGGAATCCTCGGCAAACAGGTAGAGTTGTTGATTCAGGACGAGCAGTGTGATCCCAACATCGCTACCAATGTCGCGACCCGTCTGGTTACTGATGGTGCCCACGTGGTCCTGGGGCATATCTGCTCCGGTGCAACCCGGGCAGCACTTGGTATCTATCGTGAGGCAAAAATTCCGGTCATGTCGCCGTCAGCGACCAATCCGCCGCTGACCCAGAGTGGTGAGTATCCCAACTTCTTCCGGACCATCGCTTCGGATGACATGCAGGCGAAACTCGCGGTTGATTATGCTGTTGACGTACTGGGTGTCAAAAAAGTTGCGGTTCTGCATGACCGTGGTGATTACGGCCGTGGATTTGCTGAATTTGCCAAACAAAGACTGGACGAAAAGGGCATCGAAGTGGTGATGTTCGAGGGGATTACCCCCGGCGCCATGGACTATTCTTCTGTCGTACAACGGGTTCGTCGCGAGAATGCCGACTCGCTGATTTTTGGTGGCTATCATCCTGAGGCATCAAAGCTGGTCACCCAGCTCGAGCGTCGCCGTGTCGATGCCGTTTTTATCTCCGATGACGGGGTCAAGGACGATAGTTTTCTTAACGTTGCAGGTACCGCCGCCGAAGGCGCCTACATGACCGGACCAAAAGATCTGTCCGCACTGCCCCTGAACCAGGCGGCCTCTAAAGCCTATCAGGAGGCCTACGGTGCCGAACCGGGCGCATTCTTCCAGGAAGGTTATGCCGCTACCCTGGCCTTGCTTAATGCGATCGAAAAAGCCGGCAGTACCGATTATGACGCCGTGGTTAAGGCATTGCGCACCGAGTATGTGGATACGCCGGTTGGCAAGATAAAGTTTGATGCCAAGGGTGATGCAGAAGGTGTCGGTTTCTCGGTGTTTAATGTTCAAAACGGCAACTTTGTTGAAATGCAGTAGATTGTATTTTATCGCTGTAGCAGGGTTATTGCCCTGACGTTGATATGACCTCTTTGGCATCAGGCGGGGGACTGCGTGTGACCGCAGTCCCCCGAACTGTCTCAAGCCGGCAGCCCCGAAACTACGGGTGGTTACCTATATGGATATGGAATATTTTTTTGAGCTGTTCTTCAGCGGTCTGACCCGGGGGAGCATCTATGCCCTGATTGCCCTTGGCTATACCATGGTCTACGGCATCATTCAGCTGATCAACTTTGCCCATGGTGAAATCTACATGATCGGCGCTTTTGTCGCCCTGATTGTGGCCGGGGTCTGCACCATTTATGGCCTGAGCGGTTTTGCGATTCTGATACTGGCAGCGGCTATTGCCATTATTTACGCCGCAGCTTATGGCTACACCCTGGAAAAAATCGCTTACCGTCCCCTGCGCGGATCGCCTCGGCTGTCACCGCTGATCAGTGCCATCGGCATGTCGATATTTCTCCAGAATTATGTTCTGCTTGCCCAGACCCCCGATTATTTGCCGTTCCCACGGCTGATTCCCAGTTTTGCCTTTATGGATCCGGTAGCGCACATTATCGGATCAGCAGAGCTTGTCATTCTCACCACCACCCTGGTAACCATGGTACTGCTGACCTTGCTGATCAAGAAAACCCGGGTTGGTAAGGCGATGCGGGCGACCCAGCAGGACTTAAGTATGGCGCGGCTGGTGGGAATTAACGTCGATCGGGTGATCTCCCTGACCTTTGTCATTGGTTCGGTCCTGGCAGCTATCGGCGGGGTGCTGGTCGCATCCTATATCGGTCAGGTCAATTTTTATATTGGCTTTCTCGCTGGAGTAAAGGCCTTTACCGCAGCGGTTCTCGGCGGTATCGGTTCGATCCCTGGTGCCGTCTTGGGCGGGTTGATCATCGGCTGGTCCGAAAGCTTTGCCGCCGGTTATTTTTCAAGTGATTACGAAGATATCCTCACCTTTGTTCTGCTGGTTGTCATCCTTATCGTCAGGCCGGCCGGGATTCTGGGTAAGGTTCGCAAACAGAAAGTCTAGGTCTTAAGTTATGGTGCGTGAATTCAAACAGTCGCTTCTGATCGCATTGTGGTTTGTGTTTCTGACCTTTCCATTGATGGTGGTGCGGGTCAATACGATTGAGAATGTCGTGGTCTGGCGCTGGGAAAATATTCTGTGGGTGGCTATTGGAGCTTTTCTTCTGTCCTACTGCTGGCGTTATATGCTGGCGCGGCGCCGACAACAGAGTAAAAAGGCGGAAGAGGGCATTGATACCCGTGGCCCGCTCCAGGCAGCGCTTGACAATGTCCAGTTGCGCAACCGCGCCATGGCCGTGCTGTTGGTGCTGGCGGCTATTTTCCCGCTGGTGTTTGATACTTATCAAACGAACATTATGGTGACCGCCCTGATTTTTGTTGTACTGGGTCTGGGATTGAATATTGGTGTCGGTCTCGCCGGCTTGCTTGATCTGGGCTATGTCGCTTTTTTCGGAGTTGGCGCTTACACCTATGCCATCCTTAATGCCAATTTTGATCTGGGGTTCTGGATGGTGCTGCCCATCGGCGGGATGTTGGGTTGTCTGTTCGGTGTTGTGTTGGGTTTTCCCATCCTGCGCTTGCGAGGTGACTACCTGGCCATTGTGACCTTGGGCTTCGGGATGATCTTCAAGGTTGTCATGGAAAACTGGGAAACCCTGTCCCAGGGGCCGAGTGGTATCGCCAATATTGATCGGCCCGGATTGTTCGGTCTGGAAATGACGCTGGCCCAGTCGACAGTTTATATTTATTACATCATGATTGCTCTGGTCGTGCTGACCATCATCGTCACCAATCGGCTCAAAAACAGTCGGGTTGGGCGGGCCTGGATTGCCCTGCGCGAAGATGAGATTGCCTGCGTCGCCATGGGTATTGACATGGCCCGTACCAAATTGTCGGCCTATGCCCTTGGCGCGTTCTGGGCGGGGATGGTGGGCGTGCTGTTTGCGGCCAAAACGACCTTTATCAATCCTGCCGGATTTACTTTCATGCAGTCAGCCATCATTCTGTCGATTGTGGTTCTGGGGGGCATGGGATCCATTCTCGGAGTGATTCTGGGCGCTTTTATTCTGGTGCTGTTGCCTGAATATCTGCGGGCTTTTTCTGAATACCGGATGCTTGTGTTCGGAGCGGCCATGACCCTGATGATGATCTTCAGACCTCAGGGGCTGATCAGTAATCTGCGGCAAATCTATCAATATAAAGGTTCTAAGGAAAAAACAGCTCATGACGGATAAAAAACACAAGTTGCTCGAGGTTAAGGGGCTGACCATGGATTTTGGTGGCCTGCGTGCGGTGGACAGTGTCTCTTTAGCTGTTCACGAAGGGGAAATCGCCGCGCTGATCGGTCCTAACGGCGCCGGGAAAACGACTTTTTTTAACTGTGTCACTGGGATCTATACCCCCACCAGCGGGGATATCCTGCTCCATCCCAAGGGGCTTGCTACTCGCCGGCTTAACGGGCTTAAACCCAATAAAGTGACTGAAATGGGCCTGGCGCGAACCTTTCAGAATATACGCCTCTTTTCCGGGATGACGGTTCTGGAAAATGTCATGATCGGACGCCACTGTCGTACTTACTCCGGTATCTTTCGTTCCATTATCCGCAATCGCAGTGTTCGTGAAGAAGAGCAGGAGATTATTGAGTCCAGTTATCGCTTGCTGGAAAAGGTTGGCCTGGAAAAATTCGTCAATGAGTTTGCGCGCAATCTGCCATACGGTGCCCAACGCCGCCTTGAAATTGCCCGCGCCCTGGCGACAGATCCTTTTTTGTTGCTGCTTGACGAACCGGCAGCAGGGATGAATCCTTATGAAACCTCTGAACTTGATCAACTGATCTGCCGGATCAGCGAAGAAGAACAAATTGCTATTCTATTGATCGAACACGACATGAAGTTGGTCATGAAAATTTCCAACCCGATCTATGTCATGGAGTATGGCAAGAAAATCGCGCAGGGCTCACCTCTGGAAATCAGAGATAACCCGAAGGTGATCGAGGCCTATCTGGGAGAAGAAGTCGATGCTTAAGGTGCAGAATATTCAGACCTATTACGGGAATATTCAAGCGTTGAAGGATGTGACTATTGAGGTGGCCGAAGGGGAAGTTGTGGCCCTGATTGGTGCCAATGGCGCGGGCAAAACAACGACCCTGATGTCGATCTGCGGGATTACCCCCCCCCGTTCCGGAGAAGTTTTCCTCGATGGTGATCCGATTCATGATTTCAGCCCGGAAGATATTGTCAAAAAGGGTATTGTCCAGGTGCCTGAAGGTCGGCGGATTTTTCCCGATATGACGGTGCTGGAAAACCTGGAAATGGGTGCTTTTTTGCGTAACAATAAACGCCAGATCCAACAGGATCTGAATTATGTCATGAACTTGTTTCCTATCCTGGAGAAGCGCCAATCCCAGCTAGGCGGTACCTTGTCCGGTGGTGAACAGCAGATGCTGGCCATTTCCCGTGCCTTGATGGCGCGACCACGGGTCCTGTTACTGGATGAGCCGTCTCTGGGCCTGGCGCCGTTGATCATTAAACAGATTTTTGAGATAATCCGTCAGATTAACAAGGAAAGTAACACCACGATTTTTCTGGTCGAGCAGAACGCCAATCAGGCGCTAAAGCTGGCCGATCGCGGCTATGTCATGGAAAATGGCAGAATTACCCTGGTGGATTCAGCAGCGAACCTGTTGTCTAATGTGGACGTACGTAAGGCCTATCTTGGAATCTAGCCCGACCCTTGGCGATTCATGCGTCAGGGTGTGGATACAACATGCTTAAGCTGTTCTCAACAGTGACCAAAAAGGTCATCATCGGCTATCTGGTGATTGTTCTTTTCACTGTGTGTGCTGTCGGTTATGCACTTTTTCAGCTCCACCAGCAAACCCGCCATACTGAACATCTGGTCCAGATCGAATTTTCAACCTTCGAATTGCTGCGTGATCTGCAACAGAACCTGTTGGCTCTGGAAAATATCGAAAAACAGTTGCTGATCTTGCGTGATATCGAGCTGGTCGGATTGCGTCAGAATCGCAATGAGGAGCTGGTAAGTCACGTCCTGACCCTGCAAGGTTTGCCCGTCAATGAACAGAGTCAGACCCTGCTGAAGGTTCTCGAGGCTTATCGTCAGGCCGATAAACACCTGGCCCAAGCTCTGCAAATCGAAGACTGGGAACTGGCAACGATTCTTTCTGACCGGACGATGGTGCCGCTACGAGCCCAGATCGTCGAATTGCTGGTGGCTTACCGGGAACGCCAGCAGCAGCAGATTAATGCCGATCTAACTCAGCTGTCACAGAAAACCGGCGCGGCTTTTCGCGCTACCGCTATTCTGACGCTGTTCGGGATTTGCCTTTCGGCGCCGGTAACGATTACTGTTATTATCAGTATTCATCGCTCGGTCCGGGCGCTTAAAAGCGCAACCCAATCGATCTCAGCGGGTCTTTTTGATCATCGCCTGGAGCTCGCCGGTGATGATGAGTTCTCTGAATTGGCCCATGATTTTTATCAGATGGGTGAAAAGCTGCGTGAACTTGAACAGTTGCACCTTGATGCCAACCCCTTGACCCTGTTGCCGGGCAATCGTGCCATTGATCGCGCTATTGATACCCGGATCAATCAGAAGATTGATTTTGCTCATCTGTATATCGACCTCGATAATTTTAAAAGTTATGGTGATCGTTACGGTTACAAAGCCGGGAGCGACGTGATCAGTCAGGTTGGTGATCTGGTTCAAGCCGTAGTTAATGAATTCGGTAACCCTGATGACCTGGTTGGCCATATCGGGGGGGATGATTATGTGGTTTTGACCTCGCCTGACAAGGGCGAACTGCTGGCTCAAACCATCATTTCGCGCTTTGATGAGATGGTGCCCACCCTCTACTCGCCGGAAGATCGTCAGGCGCAATCTTTTGTCGGTAAAGATCGCTATGGCGTTGAACGTAAATTCCCCCTGATGTCGATTTCCATTGCCGTTATTCACTCTACCCGTTACAAATATCCGTCGCGCCTGGCAATCAGTCAGGATTGTGCTCGCCTCAAAGAATACCTGAAATTGCAGGACGGTAGCACGTACATGGTGGAGGAACAAAGGAAATGAGCAAGTGGCTTTTAATGTTGATAGGCTCGATGCTGATGACCGGATGTGCTTTGTTTTTTCCAGAAGAAACAGAGCTGACTTCTGTGCCACCGGAATCAGCGCAGACCCAGCAACAGGAAGTAGAAGGTTACCTTGATGGTTTTCTTGCTGGTGCGGATCTGGATGCCCTTGACCAGTATCTTGCCGCCGCTCCCGACAGCAAACAACATGCAGCTATCAGGCGCCTTGTTCAGGAGTTACAGCAGTGCCGCGCTGAACTACGTGAACTGACGACAAGCCTGGAATCCAGCCGTCAGCTTATTGATAATCTGGAGAATCGGAATCTTCAGCTTCTTGAAACGATAGAACAGCTTAAAAGCCTGCTGATCCAGCTGGAACAGCGCGTCCACTAATGTGCCTGCTTCCTCCCTGGCGTTCTCATTAACCTCCACCTGGCGTTGCCTGACGGTTCTTTGCTGCTATGGCTGCTTCTCCAATACTCCCAGATTCCCCCCGCGGAATTTTGCTTCTTTATGTCGGGCTGACCCTGCTGAGCCTTAACGGCTTGTTTGCCAAACTGATTCCCCTGGATGCTTTTTCCATCACGCAGCTACGCAGTCTTGTCGCAATCGGGGGGTTCTACCTGTTCTGCCGGTTTTTTGGAATGCCCTTGCGCGTGCAAAGTGTCAGGCAGCTGCTGGGAATTTATGGGTTGGGTGTGGTTATGGGGGTGCACTGGGGCACCTTTTTTCATGCCATGCAGATATCAACCGTTGCCGTTGGTATTCTTGCCCTGTTCAGCTATCCGATGATCACCATTCTGCTCGAGCCCTTTTTTACCCGATCCCGACTGAAGGCACGTGATATCTTTTCGGGTATTCTCGTGTTGGTCGGACTCTTGATTATGGTCTGGGAGGACCTCGGTGGTGGATTATCCGGCAATATTCTTCAGGGAGCCTTCTGGGGGGTGTTCTCTGCCCTGTTATTTTCCCTGAGAAATTTATGTCAAAAATATTATTTCGCGGCGACTCCCAGCAGCGTCCTGATGTTTCATCAATTAGTGGCAATTGCCTTGTTGTTTATTCCTGCTGTCGATCTGTCGACTACCCGTCTGCTTAATCTCTATGATTGGCTGCTGTTGGTACTGTTGGGGTTTTTGGGAACCGCGGCAGCCCATACCCTGTACACCGCCAGTCTGAAACTGCTGGCAGCTAAAACGGTTTCGTTGATTGGCTGTATGCAACCTGTTGTTTCCATTCTGCTGGCCTGGCTCATTTTGCGTGAAGTGCCATCTGTGGCGGTTCTGATCGGTGGCTCAATCGTCCTGGTTGTTGCCATTGCCGAATCCCTGATCAGGTCACGCTAGCTTTAGTCTCCTAAGATTGGCGGTCAGGTTGCAGTGCAGGCATGGAATGCTCAACGGCCTCTGCAGACACTTGAATTCTGCCGATAATGCGCTATCCTTCTAATAGATTAATGGTTTAAAAGAGTTTTTTTAGCTGATTCCTGTTCTGATTTCTTTAGCTTAGGCAGGCTGTGGCGGGTAGCTTGCCGGTAACAACCTTCCCGCGTTAAGCTAAGGAGGAAGCGATGAAGTTGGCAAAGTGGGATCCGTTTAGGGAAATGGAAGGCATGGTGGGACGTCAGGACTGGCCGTTCCGGGGCGGGGCATTGGCTCCTGGTGAAGGAGCTGACTGGGCACCGCGGGTCGATATCAGCGAAACGGACAGGGGGTTCACCATCAAGGCGGATGTGCCCGGGGTAAAGCGTGAAGACGTGAAAATCACTATTGAAGACCGGGTGCTGAACATCCGCGGCGAAAGCCGTCAGGAAAAAGAAGACAAAAGTGAAAAAATGCATCGAGTCGAGCGTTTTTACGGCAGTTTCAGCCGTAGTTTTACCCTGCCGGAGAATGTTGATATTGAAAAAATCGATGCCAGTTTTAAAGATGGGATGTTAAATCTGGTGATTCCTAAAGTCGAGGCGGCCAAACCCAAGAGTGTTGAGGTGAAAATCAAGTGATTGGTCGTGATGGCGACTGTCGGTGTGGTGCAAATGAAAAGAAATCAATGATAAGGCAGGCAGTTGACCTGCCTTTTTTTCGTTGATGGTTAGCCATTGACCATGGTTTATTGATCTGATTGAATTCCTTGTTTATGCTGGTCCGGTTCATCCTGTTGACTCCACCAGTGGTGGATATCGGAGAGACCCAGCATATAGAAAACGGACTAAGGTATTAACAACACCATTGACCAATGTGAGCTAAAATTAGCAGTTTTTCCCAAAGTTTTCACATTTTTTCGTAGAACTGGTAAAAGGTCTATATGATGTTGTTGTGAATCACCGTTTCATCTTTATCCGGAGGATTAAATGAAAATCTTCAGCAAGTTGTATATTGATGGTGGCTGGAGTACGCCGCAGGCCAGTGGCCTGATTGAGGTGGTTAATCCGGCAACAGAAGCGGTTATTGCAACGGTCCCGGCCGGGAATGCCGACGATGTGGCCCTAGCCGTAACTGCTGCGCGTAATGCCCTGTCCGGCTGGTCGGCCACCAAACCTAACATCAGGGCCGGTTATTTGTCCCAGATTTATGAAGCGTTGGTGACCCGTGGGCCGGATCTGGCTGAGGTTATTACCAGCGAACTGGGAATGCCAATCAAGCTCAGTCAACGTATTCAGGCGGGATTACCGACGGTGGTGCTGGAAAGCTACATCAAGCTGCTGGGAGAGTTTGCTTTTTCCGAACGCATCGGCAACTCGCTGGTGCTCAAGGAACCTATCGGTGTTGTGGCCGCTATCACCCCCTGGAATTATCCCCTCCATCAGCTGATGATCAAGGTGGCCGCTTCCCTGGCCGCTGGTTGTACCATTGTTGCCAAGCCGAGCGAACTTACCCCCCTGAATGCTTTTATCCTGGCCGAGATTATTGATTCCAGTGGACTGCCACCAGGGGTTTTTAATCTGGTTTCAGGTGAGGGAAGTGTGGCGGGAGAATCTTTGGCGTCTCATCCGGATGTCGATATGGTTTCATTTACCGGGTCCACTGCTGTCGGCAAGCGCATCATGACTGTTGGTGCCCAGACAGTGAAACGTGTGGCGCTGGAATTAGGAGGAAAGTCTGCTGCCATTCTGCTGGATGATGCCGATCTTGAAACCGCGGTTAAAGCTACGCTAAGCAGTTGCTTCCTTAATTCCGGACAGACCTGCAACGCTCACACCCGGATGCTGGTTCCCGAGGATAAATATGAGGCTGTGGTTGAGCTTGTCCGCCAGCATGTGGCTCTTTATGTTCCGGAAAATCCCCTCAACACCCAGGCCCGTATCGGTCCGCTGGTTTCTGCCGGTCAGCGCGATCGGGTACTTGATTATATTCGCAGTGGCCTTGAAGAGGGCGCCGAGCTTCTGTTTGGAGGCACCGAGCCACCGGCTGGGTTGCCTCTGGGTTATTACGTTCGTCCGACGGTGTTTGGCCGGGTAACCAACGAGATGAAGATCGCCCGCGAAGAGATATTCGGTCCGGTACTGTCCATCATGACCTATCGTGACGAAGATGAGGCCATTGAAATTGCCAATGACACGATGTATGGCCTGGCCGGTGGGGTCTGGTCGGACGATCCGGATCATGCCGAGCGGGTGGCGAGAAAACTGCAGACCGGCCAGGTTGATATTAACGGTGGCCGATTCAATCCCCTGGCTCCTTTCGGTGGCTATAAACAGTCCGGTAATTCCCGTGAGCTGGGGCGATACGGTTTAGAGGCGTTTCTGCAGACGAAATCGCTGCAGTTCTGACCGGCGATATGTCGTGATGCTGAGGCGCTTAGATTGACTTTTCAGCCCAGTCGGGTATTATGTCCCGTATAAACCAATGGCCTTTGTTCTTGTTATGGAAAATTTCAATACGGGGTGGGGCCGGATCTAAGGAGGTTTTCTATGGGCGAAGAGAAGCTGAAAAAAATGCTGGCTGGGCTGGGGATTGCCACCCTGGTTTCGGCAGCGGGTGTTTCCCTGCCACCACCGGCTAATGCTGCAAGTGGTTGAGGCTCCAAGGATGACAGTGCGGTCAGCACTGACAAGGAGCAGAAACCCGCAGGCAGTGGCTGAAGTGGCCAAACTGACGGTGCCGTGAGCACCGACGATGAAAAGAGACCCAAGCAGCCTGCAGGCAGTGGCTGAGGTGGCCAAACTGACGGTGCCGTGAGCACCGACGATGAAAAGAAACCCAAGCAGCCTGCAGGCAGTGGCTGAGGTGGCTAAACTGACGGTGCCGTGAGCACTGACGCAGAATAAGGACCGGGAGGCAGTGGCTGATAGGTTGCTGATTGGTATCGTTGATACCAAATGTTTTCCCCCGCTATTGAAATTGATAGCAAATAGATACATCAAAAAGGGTCGATGGAGCGTGGATGTTCTTTCGACCCTTTTTTTATCGCAGGAGAGAGGTCGATGGTCTTCCAACATCAATGTCCGGTAACCTGGTGCCTGTTGCCTGAGACCGTGCGTTTCAAGTGGCAGCCCGATACAGATGTAGCTGACGCTCGTGAGTGTTTGCGTCCGATCGTTTCTGAACGGTCCTGGCTGCCGGATCTTGCTGCTGTTGAGCAGGCCTCATGTCAGCTTAAGTTGCAACAGAGTCCGCCAGGCCATGCTGAGCCTTCAGAAGGTCTCATGGTTAACCCCGGTCTGGAAGTGATTGATGTTGGCTGGCGAGGGTTGTTGCAGGTCCTGGAAGGGAAATCGACGGAACCCCAGCCAGGGACTGAAATTTTGCTGTTCTGGCGTCATCCACGAAGTGGTGCTTTTCGCAAAGAGGTTGCATCGGCTGCAGATTTGCTGGCATTGAAAATCATTGTTGAGGAGCTTGACCCGCACCATGTTGCTGTTTCAACATCCCGGCCGGTAGGTGTGATTGATCGGGCCCTGGAACGGGCAATCCTCAAAGGGCTGGTATTGTCACCCCCCTCTCAACTGGTGCGCCACGAGCAGGGGTTTCCCGTTGGCAGCCCGGTTGCACAAAGATACTTGCGCGCACCGGCTTTTACCCTGCAATGGCACATTACTCAGAAATGCGATCTTCACTGTCGTCACTGCTACGACCGCAGTGACCATGCTGATATGGCTCTGGAGCAGGGGCTGCAATTGTTGGATCAGATGCGCGAGTTCTGTCTGAGAAATCATGTTTACGGACAGATTTCCTTTAGTGGTGGCAATCCGTTTTTGCACCCGGACTTTTTTACCCTGTATCGGGGGGCGGTTGAGCGCAATCTTATGGTTGGCATTCTGGGTAATCCGGTTCCCGAGGAGCAGCTTAGAGAGTTGATCGCTATTGCTCCCCCGTCCTTTTATCAGGTCAGTTTGGAAGGTCTTAAAGATCACAATGATGAGATTCGTGGAACCGGCAATTTTGACGCTGTGATCACCTTTCTTCAGCGGTTGCGCAACCAGCAGATTCTTTCGCGGGTGATGTTGACCCTAACGGAAAAGAACCTGACGGAAGTGCTCCCCCTGGCGGAATTTCTGCGTGACAAGGCTGATCTGTTTACCTATAACCGTCTTTCTATGGTTGGTGAGGGGGCATCGTTGCAATCAGCTTTGGGTGGGGAATATCAGGCCTTTATCCGTCGTTATATTGACGCCAGAAACAGTAACCCGATTATCGCCCAGAAGGATAATCTGATCAACATTGAGCGTGATCAGCAGGGGCTTGAACCCTTTGGCGGTTGCACCGGCTTCGGTTGCGGTGCCGCCTTTAATTTTGTCGCGATCCTTCCCAATGGCGAAGTTCATGCCTGTCGAAAATACCCGTCACCCATTGGCAACATCCACCATAACAGCCTCGAAGAAATTTACCATTCAGATGCGGCCAGGGCCTATCGCAGGGGACCATCTGAATGTACCGACTGCCATCTGCGTCCGGTTTGTGGCGGCTGTCCGGCTGTCACCTATGGTTGTAATCAGTCCCCTCTGGTCAAGAGAGACCCGGCTTGTTTTATCAACAACGCGGGGGCCTGATTCATTGATTGAGTTCCGACTCAAAAGGTACCAGCAGGATTTCAATGCGCCGGTTCTGGGCACGCCCCTCCGGGGTACTATTGTCGGCAACAGGTTGATACTCGCTAAAGCCGGCGGCGATCAGGCGGTTGCCGGGGATGTCAGCTTCTTGTTGGAGAAAGTGGATAACACTGGTGGCGCGAGCGGTAGAAAGCTCCCAGTTGGTGGGAAAGCGCTCAGACAGGCGTGAGCTGATCTGAACATTGTCAGTATGCCCGGCAATCTGCAGGGCACGATCAGGAAAGCGATTCAGGACATCTCCCAGATTTTTCAATACCTTTTTTCCCTCTTCACGCAGTTGGGTGGCGCCCGAGTCAAAGAGAATCTGATTCAGCAGATTAACGGTCAACTTGCCTTCCAGGTTGGAAATAGTGAGTTCACCGCGGGTGATTTCTTCTTCAAGGGCCTCAACCAGTTCCTCATAGGTGTGTTTGATCTGGGCCAGTCGTGCTTCGCGCGCAATCCGTTCCTTATCCAGGGCAATATTCAGTGTTTCCACCGTCGCCTGCAGTTCCTGGTTTTTGTTCTGTAATGCATCGATCTGCTGCTGATGCAGGGAAAGATTTCCCTCCTGACGTTCTTTTGTCGCAGTGGCAACCAGCAGTTCTCGTTGAAGTTGTGAATTTTCTTGTAGGACGTTCACCAGGCGCGAGTTCAGAGCTGCCAGATCGGCTTGCAATATCTGTTTTTCCTGGCGTAATTCGGCGGTCGTAGCGGTTAGGCTCGCGACATCTGCAGTGAGCAATTCGGTTTCGTTGACCTTCTGTTGATAGCTATTCTTGCTGACACAACCGACAGCTGGTAACAACAGGGTGGCCAGTAAGAAAAATGTGTACGGTTTCATGTGTTGCTCCTTGCAAGAAGTGAGTCAGCAGGATCTCTTAAAGTTCCTTATTTTTACCACAAGTAACGGAAATGTAAAGGAGATTTGCCACCCGGCCGACGGTGTTTTAAGTTGCGATGGGTGAGGTCAATATGCTATAGATGACCTCATTTCTGATATGACTTCATTGGTTTCAAGGTTATTGGCACCCTTTGGTGGAGACACAAAGAATGCACTTTGAGATTGAAAGAATTGTCCGCACGGCACTGCAGGAAGATATTGGTTTAGGTGATGTTACTTCCCAGGCTGTGGTTGCGCCCGAAACGACGGCGCGCGCCGAGTTAGTGGCCAAGGAGGATTTTGTCGTTGCCGGACTCGATGTGGCTGCAGCGGTTTTTCACCAACTGGACCCTGATCTTCGCTTCGAGAAGATTTTCATCGACGGTCAGAAGGTGAAAAGGGGGGATGTTCTTGCCTGGTTGAAAGGGCCTGCCCTGATGTTGCTGCAGGGAGAGCGTGTTGCTTTAAATCTGCTGCAGCGCATGTCCGGGATCGCCACCTTAACCGCTCATTTTGTCGCCGCAGTTGAGGGTACCGGTGCCATTATTGTTGATACCCGCAAAACCGTCCCCGGTTTGCGCTCGCTCGATAAGTATGCAGTCCGTGCCGGCGGCGGGCGCAATCACCGTATCGGGTTGTTTGATGGCGTGCTGATCAAGGAGAACCATATTGCCGCTGCCGGCGGGATCCCTGAAGCGATTGCGGCGACCCGGAAAAAAGTGCCCCATATCCTCAAGATAGAGGTCGAAACCCGTAATCTCGATGAAGTTCAACAAGCCCTTGATGCCGGAGCAGATGTGATCATGCTCGACAACATGACGAACGCCGACATGGTGAATGCGGTAGCGCTGATTGATAACCGCGCCCTGACCGAGGCCTCCGGTGGTGTCAATCTGGATCGGGTTCGTGAAATTGCTGAAACCGGTGTCAATATCATTTCTGTTGGTGCACTGACCCACTCGGTTGTTGCGGCTGACATCTCAATGCTGTTCAAGTGATTCTGTCTGCCTTGTCTTCTCGTGATCGTATTCTGGCATTATTGCGTAATCACCCTGACAGTTGGTTGTCGGGTGAAAAAATCAGCTCAGAGTTGCAACTGTCGCGGGCGGCCATCTGGAAACAGATCAGCGCCTTGCGGAGCCTGGGAGTAGCCATTGAAGCACGCCATGCCAGGGGCTACCGGCTGCTTGAACCCCCTGACCTGTTGTTTGATCGCGATATTGGCAGTGGACTCGATTGTCGAGTCGTTGGTCACTCCCTGGAAATTCTTCAGGCTGTTGATTCAACCAACCTGCAGTTGAAACTCCAGGCTGAAGCGGGGGCTGAAGAAGGTACTGTGCTGGTTGCTGATCAACAGCTGGCAGGCAGGGGACGCCTGGGCCGACAGTGGACTTCGCCGGCCGGGGTGAATCTGTACTGCTCGGTTTTGTTGCGGCCGCAGATTCCGGTTCAACAGGCTCCGCAGCTGACGTTTCTTTCTGCTGTTGCCGTTGTCGACGTTCTTGAGGAAGTTGGCCATGTTCGGGCAGAGGTGAAATGGCCTAATGACATTCTTGTCGGCGGCGCCAAGATTGCCGGACTGCTCAATGAGATGAGTGCTGAAACTGAACAGATTAATTACGTAGTTCTTGGTCTTGGGATTAATCTCAACATGACGACCGATCAGTTTCCGGCAGAGCTCAATTACCCGGCCACATCCGTTTTGCTTGAAACCGGCCGGCCGGTTGTCCGGCGGATTTTTTTACGTGCGTTGCTTGAACGACTCGATTTCTATTATGCTGAATTTTTCCACCAGGGATTCGCGCCGATTCGGCAACGCTGGGAGCAGCTGTGTCCGATCATCAATCGCCAGGTTACGGTCGATTCCGGTCCAGTTGCGACAGTAGTAGGGCTGGAAGCGGATGGGGCTCTGCGTCTGCAGTCAGCCACAGGTGCGATCGAGCGAATTGTTGCGGGTGATGTCCGTCTGGTTAACTGATCAATGCTAAGAGGAAAATTGCCGTCATGCTACTGGTGATCGATGTAGGTAACAGCAATACCGTGTTGGGTGTTTATCAGGATCGGAAGCTGATCTACGACTGGCGGGTTGCTACCGATAAGTATCGCACGGTGGATGAATATGCCATGCTCATGCGACAATTGTTTCAGCTGGGTGACATCAGTTTTTCTGACCTTTGCGATGTGATTGTCTCAACCGTCGTTCCGTCCATGCAGAACACCGTCGAGGGACTGTGTAAGAAATATTTTCAACTGGTTCCTTATATGGTCGGGCCGGGGATGAAGACCGGTATGCCAATCCATTACGATAATCCCCGGGAGGTCGGTGCTGACCGGATTGTTAACGCAGTTGCGGCCTATGAGCAGTCCCGCTGTGCCCTGATTGTAGTAGATTTTGGTACAGCCACCACCTTTGATGTGGTATCAGCCGATGGCTGCTATCAGGGGGGGG
>RRYU01021415.1_pt1 | contig 22197 bp, 20 predicted proteins | sample 2162651 | NCBI WGS metagenome assembly RRYU01 (sample SAMN10267283, study PRJNA491782) | microbial mat metagenome | isolation source: biomat in the production well | place: Japan: Minami-Kanto gas field, natural gas well KTG3 | collected 2017-06 | reverse complement strand
CCAAGGGTAATCGGGGATTGTCAAACAAAGAACCGTCCCCCTGTTTTTACTTATTTGCCTCATTGAATCACTATCAGTGGTCTAAATGAATTAGTCTTTTTCAGTTTTTCGACATCTTAATACCAATACGACAAAATATCTAAAAAATCCTTCTTTTTTGAAAAAATAGTTGCGGGGTGTATTAGTTGTTAGTGAATGGCATTTAGATGGAAAAGAGAAGATAGATTTCCACCTGCACGGGAATGGCATATGGAGGAGCATGTCAAGCAAGTAGCACCATTTCGGGCCAAACTTTAATATTACCATTTTGTTTTTATACTTAAACAATCTACTTGCTTAAAAATTCAAAAGCTTGATAGACTAGAAATGCTGGCCAAACTAGAGCCTTTAAAAAGCCAATGATTCCCATCCAGAATGTTGTGGCATTACCGATGAAATAGACAGCCGCACCGATTAGTCCTAAACCATAAACGGCTGACCCACCTTGATTAATATGTTCTTTCATATTTTTTCTCCTTTAATTAATTATTTGTAATAGATTAAAATGTGTCAGGGAACGTTTCGTTTGTCATATTTTAAAAATATATATTTACCTTATTAAATCGCCATCAACAATTAAAAGAATTTGTCTTTTCCAATTTTTCTACACCTTAATACTAATACGACAAAAGGTTTCAAAAACCCTTCTTTTTTTACAAAATAGTTGCGATATGAGATTGCCACGCTTTCTTCGAAAGTTGGCAATGACAGAGGGATGGGTTCTCACAAATCTTTTTTTTGGGGAAATTCATAGATTACATCATAACAAATATATTAATCAAAAATTCTTTAACGGCTGAGCCTTATATACCCGGTTATACAAAAGACTCTATTTGCTATTAATTAAAAAAATTGATATCAAAAGAAGAAAAGCGCCTAATATCTTTTTTAAATCAATAGTAATAGTGGGGTTACCCATAAAACCAAAATGATCAAGGATTAATGCTAAAACAATCTGACCAAAAATCATTGAGGATAAAGTAGCTGAAACTCCGATTTTAGGGAGGATAAAAATTGGTATAGCTAAAATAAGAACACCTAAAATACCTCCAAGATATAAATACCATTGGGAAAGACCTGGAGCATTTTTTAAAGTAGCTGTTTTAGGTGAAATAGATATGATAATTATTAAAGTAATAGTACTTATAATGGTAAGAAGAAGGACTGAACCAAAATATCCTGTTTTTTTTCCTAAAGAAGAATTTAAAGTGTTTTGAAGAGCAATAAAACTACCAGCGAGAGCACCAAATAACATAAAAAATATCGATTTCATAAGTTTTCCTTAAATTAATAGTATTATAGGATCAGGGATTGAAATATCACTTTTTCTCTTTTCCTTCATTTTTTTCCAATTTTCTCCTACCCAATATCAATACGACAAAGGTTCTAAAGAATCCTTCTTTCTAAAAAATAAAATTATTTTCCTCCAATTCTTCATTAATCTCCGTATGATGAGGTAAATATTCCCCTGCCCCTACTGGAAAAATTCCAGTACTCTAGTGGAAATTCTCCAGTACCCCTAGTTGAATTTTTCCACACTAACAACAACATTAGGGTGTAATTTTTGCCCTGCTGTTGTTGCCGTTAATTTTTTAAATCGTTCCTTACTGCAGCATAATGCATGCCATATATTCTGCTATACCCTTTGTTATTGTGACAGGGGACGGTCTTTGTAACGCTAAAAAGTATACTTCCACACAAAGCCACCGGGTTTATCTTTAACACCATTGGCTGCTGAATAGATACTAACGGGACCAGAAAAATCTATGGCTAAATCATTAGAGGTCCAGAAAAATAACCTCTTCTTGGGTTTTATTTCTTCCCATTTTTCTCCTCTATCGCTACTGTGGTAAATTCCTACACCTGTTGCTGCCCAGATTTCCTGAGGATGAGATGGATCTATTATAAGTGATTTAACCGAAGGGAGATTATTTGTTCTTTCGGATTTTAAATTACCCTCTCGCCAATTCTTTCCTCCATCAGAACTTATCAACAGTCCCTTATTTGTTCCTGAATAGATTCGGTTAGAGTTGACCGGGTCAATGGCTAAACATTGGATATAACCATCTTCGGGTCCCATAGCCAGCCAGTTTTTACCATTGTCAGTGCTCTTAAATACACCTTTTTGGCTTGCTGCATAAAGAATGCGTGGATTTGCATAATCAATAGCTATATCCTTATTAAAAGCATTTTCCAGACCTGTATCTCTATAGCCAATTCTACCCCAACTATCGCCTTTATCTTTACTACGGTATATACCTGTTGAGGTAGCAGCATAGAGATGAGAAGAATTTGCAGGATCAATCTGTATAGAGAAGATCTTACAATAAAATACAGTACCGGCATGGATGCCTTTATTAATCAACTGCCAGTTCTCTCCTTCATTTAAAGTTCTGTAAACTTTGGCTGTATTGGTTCCTGCATAGAGTATTTTTGGATTTACGGGATCAATGGTAAGAGAAATAATCTGTTTGTCCTCGGGGGTTTCAAGTCCATTATTTATTGGTAACCATGTTTGACCGGAATCAATAGATTTAAATACTCCTCCTTCATACATAGCAACATAGACAACATTATAGTTTTTTGGATTAATTGCCAACGCTGATGCATATTTTCCGGAAAGACCATGGCTTTTATCAATCCAATCATTAGTAGCAGCTTCGGTCAAAAGTAAGGGGGAAAAAAATAATATTATAGTTAAAGCTGCGCCCAGAATCCGATTTAAATAAATGAATGAATGCCTATTTTTCATTTTAAATTACCTCCAAACATAAATATAAAATAATATTTTATTTTTCTGTGTGTCAGAGGACGGGTTCTTTGTCACACTTCAAGAATATATATTTAACTTATTGTATCACCACCAGCGGTGAAAAATAATTAGAAAAAGTTGCCGAATTGTTAAGCTAACACAACCCGTTCCCTGTCACATTCATTTAGTGAAAGAACTCATTGGAAAGGGCTTTCCATGTCCTGGATAAACAGTATTTATTTTTAAACTTTTCAGTTTTTCGATACTGGCATTCAATTTCGCTGAGTCATCGACCAGGGAAGTGGGAGTAGGTTGGTTCACATTCATAAACAGATCACCGCAAAACAGGTTGCCATCGGCTGTCAGTATCCCTATTGACCCTTTTGAGTGCCCTGGAATATAGAGCACTTTAGCATCGAATCCATAATCAGAGAGATTGTATCCATCCTCGATACATAAATCGGGTTTAAATCTTTCTGATTTACCAAATCCGAAGAGGATAGGGACAATCATTCTAATGAGAATAAAGGGTTTTTTTCTGCCATAGAACATGTCTCCGTGTTCGATCATTCCGGAATCGCCATTGTGCATGGCTATTTTTGTATCAAATTTTTTACGGAGATAAGCGGCATTACCGGTATGGTCAAAATCTCCATGGGTTAAAACAATGAGCTTAAGATTTCCGGGCTGGCAGCCCGCACTTTCAAGTTCTTTTTCAAGGTCGGTGCGCTTATTTGAACTCCCCGTATCGATGAGGATATAGCCGGTGTCAGTTTCTATAAGGTAGCAGTTTACACCACCTAATTTATAAGGTAGCAATAAACTGATAGTTTTAATCTCTGTAGACATTTTATTCTCCTTAAAATAAACAGGGTCTTACAATGCCATATTCTATCTCCCCGCTCGAACCTGTTTTAATTTTTCTTCACCCTAATACTAATTCGACAAAGGTTTTAAAAAATCCTTTCGTAGGTTATATTTTAACCGCTTTTTCTATAAAACTTCTTCCTATCCCTATTATTCATTCCCCTGACACTCTGAAATGTTAAAGAATTGTCCCCTGTTATGCTTCATTCTATTGTATCTTGTCTTGTAATTTATTTCTCGCTCTTATTAATTTACTTAACTCTTTACTTTTTCTTTTTCTCATATTTATTAGCTTTTTTTTGGCTAATTTGGTTTTTTTTGAAAGTGTTTCTAATTCTCTCTTTTGCTTAAAATAACTTTCTAATCTTTTGAATTCAAGACTTCCTTCCTCTAAGGCTTCTTTTATGGCACAACCTGGTTCATTGGTATGGCTGCAATTATTAAATCTACAATTTTGCGAAAGATTTTCGATATCTGCAAAGGTCTTCTCGACAATATCTTCATTTGCCCATAGCTGTATTTCGCGCATACCCGGATTGTCAATTACCATACCTCTCCTATCTGGTATCATGAATAATTCTCTATATGAGGTGGTATGCCTTCCTTTGTCATTATCCCTTAAAAAACTTGTAGCTTGTTTCGGGGCGTCAAGTAAGCAATTAATAATTGTAGATTTACCAGTACCGGAAGAACCCAAAAATACCACAGTTTTTCCTTCCTTCAGGTAATTATAAATTTGTCCTATACCAGATTTTTCTAAGGCGCTCATACAGAGGATAGGTATGCCAGGAGAAATCGATTCAACCTCTCTTATAAATGTCTCAATATCAGTACATAAATCAGCCTTGTTAAGGATAATAATTGGATTTGCTCCGCTATCCCAGATAAGAGATAGATAACGTTCAATTCTTCTTAGATTAAAATCTCTATCGAATGTTGTAACAATGAAAGAAGTATCTATATTAGCGCAAATAACTTGTTCTTCTGTTTTCATTCCCGGAGTTTTTCGAGATAAACTCGTCTTTCTGGGAAAAACAAAATGAATTATAGCTCCATCTTCTTTTTCTTTTCGGGTAATTCCAACCCAATCACCAACTACCGGATATTTCTCTGTTGATTGGACTTCATATTGAAATTTTCCAGTTATCTTTCCCTTCAATTCACCATATTCACATAAGACACTATAAATATGTCTTTGAGAAGATATTATTCTGGCAGGTACATATCTTGTGTTCTGTTGGTTATATTCTATAAAGTGGTTCTCAAAAAAAGAATTCCACCCTAACTCTTTCAGATCTATCATATAATTCCTCCATAAATATTGAATTTTCTTTAAGTATAAATTAGATTGCCTTTACTTCTAAAATGGTTTACAGAGGAATTAAATCTGATTTTATTGATTTGCTAATAGGCAGGAGTACCCCTGTGAAATAAAATCCACTTTTGAAGTAGTAAATTAGTTTTTCTAAATTGTATCTCATAAACACTACCTCCTATCAAATGAATTTCTCTTCACAGAGATGTTTTATAATACCTAAATTAAAACAATTTGTCAAAAAAAGGACAAAAAGACGGTTCTTTTGACACACTTCAAGAATATATATTTACCTTATTAAATCGCCACCAGCAGTTAAAAGAATTAGTCTTTTTCAATTTTTCTGCATCTTTATACCAATACGACAAAAGGCTTAAAAGCCCTTCTTTTTTTAAAAAATAGTTGCGAGATGCAAAATTTAAGAAAATATAGTTTATCTGTCTGTTAACCGCTCGGTCAAATATTCAGGTTACGGGTTACAAGCTACGAGTATAAGGAAATGTCGAGACCTTGGTCTTATTTTACAAATAATCTTCTTTCGTTTGAAATTCGGCAAAAAAGGGGGTAAGAAATTAGAGGGGAAAGGGAAATGAGGGGAATCATAAGGAGTACGACAGCTCCTCAATAATACTATTCAATTTTAAATTCACTTTCTTTTTAAAGATTTTCAGACAGGCATCTACTACCTTCGAATCATAAAGAATTGCTTTATTTTTATAGATTTCTTCCAAAGCTGCATCTATTCCAAGAGCCGGTCGATAGGGTCGGTGAGAAGACATCGCCTCTACTACATCGGCTACTCCTAAAATGCGGGCTTCCAGGATAATTTCATCCCCTCTTATATGGTTAGGATATCCTGAACCATCCAAGCGTTCATGGTGTTGAAGGACAATTTTTACGATGGGATAGGGAAAATCAATAGATTTTAAAATATCATATCCTGTTTGGGAATGTTCCTTTATCAGACTAAACTCTAAATTGCTTAGCTTGGTGGGTTTGCTCAAGATTTCGGTGGGCAGACCGATCTTTCCGACATCATGGATTAGAGAAGCTATCCTTATGCCTTCGATTTTGTCTTCGTTAAATTCCATCTCCCGGGCTATACAGACCGCTAATTGGGAAACACGTTGCTGGTGGCCGGAGGTATAGGGATCTTTGGCTTCTACTATCTTAGATATGGTGTAAATGGCTGCATCCATGGTTTTTTTGAGTCTTTCTTCTGAAATTTTGTGTTTGGTGATATCCATTAAAGAAGTTATGCTCTTTTTAGTATTAGGAATCATTCCAATTTTTAATAATATATTTTTCACTTCGCCTTTTCTATCTATAAAACTAAATTCGTATTCGGTTGGTGGTTTTTCTCCTGCCTTTCCACTGAAAATATGATATTTTTTCATCTTTTCCATGTCTTCCGGAATAACAAAATCAGTCCATTTCATCTTATTTTCAATTTCGTCTTTAGAATATCCGCTCAGTTTTTCACCCTGGGTATTTACCATAGAGATAGTACTATCTTCTTCAATAATCATAGTGGCAGTACCGGTGTTTTCAAATAAGGCGCGGTATTTTTCTTCTGATTCTTTTAGCTCTTTTTCTATGCTTTGTTCTTTCAATGTTTTCTCAAACCGATACACTACATCCTCGGGAATCAAGGGTTTAATAAAATATCCATCCGCATTAATCCTTGCAGCCATCCTGACCTTTTGAAGAAAGGCATAATCAGTAATGATAAAACAGGTCATTTTTGGATAGAGTTCTTTTAGTTTACTCAAAAGAATTGTCCCTTCCATATCAGGAAGCTTAAATTCAATAAGAGCAATATTGAAGTATTTCTTGTGTGCTTTCTTTAATGCTTCCTGTGCTGTTTCAGCAGTGTCTGTCTTGTAACCTTTTTTATTAAATATGAGCTTTAAGCTTTTGTGGATACCTTCATTATCGTCTACTATTAAGATACTCGCTTTTTGCTTCATTTTTTTCCTCTCGTTATATCCTGTCTTTTAGTTTCTTTCCCGGTATTTCGCTTGTGCTTCTATCTCTTCCTGAATAAAATCCACACCACGCTCTTGGTTGTATTTATAGTAAATGACCTGGCACCCAAAAAGTCTTGAGTGCCGGGTCATCTGAGTAGTAACTATTTTATAATTAAAGGAGAAAAATCTGTCTCAAACTGTATCCAAATAATTGCACAAAACTTTACCGATTGGGAACGGAGGGCCTGAAACTTCCTACTTATCACTCCATAACAAAAACTACAGGTGGAACAGGTGGAGCACTCTGTACCTGCGAGCTATTAGAAGACGGATCCCCCAAAGCTATGATATTTATCCATAAACTAAGACTGAGAATAAGAACCAAGGCAACAAAAAATTTTTTCACTCAAATCACCTCCTTTAACATTTATTATTTTAGTATATATCTTTTCATATGATTTTCAAATCTGGCAGGAATTAAAATGGCTATGAAATAAAGGTTTAAAGAGTATAATTTTTATATGTTTTTGGTATTTATAAAAATTCGGGTTGTAAGGGAACAGTAATGTGTTAAAATAGGAGTTGTGATTAGATTTGAGGAAGGTTGTATATGAATATAAAAGTACCTCAAGTGATTGATGTACTGATGAAGTATGGTTCATTTGCCAGGCCCTTGGTGAATTTGGCCTTAAGTAATGATGAGCTAAATTCTGCCTGGAAAGAATATTTCAGAGCTATAAGATACAATTGGCAGAAGGAAAATACCCTCGAACTCAAGTGTATAGAGAGAGGAATTAAAAGATGTAAAGATGATCAGACTGTTAAATACCTGCTTTTAGCATTGGAACTCTCTGTACTTCAAAACCTTAAAGAGCCAGAAGGAAATAGATTGTACATCCAGCTGAGAAGAGAATTTCACAAGGTACCAAAATTGGCGAGAAAGACAATCGCTACAACTTTATTGAGTTATCCGTCTTTGAATACGAATGAAACGGACTTGCCAAAAACACGATTGTGGAGTCAATATTATAAAAACGATATGTCAACACAGGTGTTTATTCTTTTCGGAAAGGCGAGGGAAAAGATAATAACGGGAAACCTTGCGGAAGGTATAGCTCTTTACTTCAAGGGCTTGAGAATTGCCAAGACAATTCCTCACCCTACAGGCATAATAGATAGTTTGAACGACTCGGCATGGTATATACGACATAGTCATCCGCATTGGGCGCTTAGACTGGCAAATCAGGCTATTTATTGGGTTGGGTGGTATTGTGAAGATGCCAGAGATGTATTTTACGTATTCGATACTTTTTTTGAGATCCAGGAAATAGTAAGCGACCTAAGATTGGGTGAGACTGTATGTTTGATAACCTCATTACAGAAGTATCTTCCTTCGGGCCAAGGGAGAGGTACAAGGGAATATTACAAAGAAACCATTCAAGACTGTAAATACTTTATCTTTGATCTCGAAGGCTCTGTATACAAAAATTCTAATTCACTGAGAAACTATCTGAGAAGGTTTATGAAATCCATATCATCCGCTTCTGTTGATTCAAACATATCCAGAGGAAAACTATCTGCCCTATTAAACGGTAAAACCAAAACCATACGTGGAGAAACGATAAGAAGGTTGATAAAAGGGCTGAAACTTAAGCCAAATCCATTAAACGATCCTGCACCCATTGTAAATGAATGGATGAAGATGAAGATAGAAGATGCATTTTTTGATTCTCTTGAGAAACTCAAGGAAATAAAGCCCAACGATAGGATCATATCACTCTTGTTAACATATATGAGTGTTTTTGACAGGAAAGAAAAGCTTCCTTATTTAAGCAGAAAAGGGATTTTGGAACGGGCAATTGAACTCTGTACAGCGGATATGAATGAATTCACAAATTTTATGTCCCACAGATACGAAACGATGAGATTCACATCTGACATGGTAAACAAAATGCATCCGTTCATAGAAGGAAGAAAAGACCTTGTAAAGAAATTTTTGGGAAGGATGCCCAAGAAGAGGATGAGGATGTTCGCAGTAAGTTATGCCGAATTGACAGAGGGAGACCGTAAGACTGTTGATGCCTTTGCAAGGAACTACACAAGATACGACTTGGGATTGGAAGTTTACATGGAATTACCAGTCGAATTGAAAGAATTTGTGGAATTCTTTCATCTCAAGAAAAGACCGTCTATGCTTGCATCTTTTGCGTCTGAAAGACCAACTGAGAGGAATGAGATCTTACGTGTACTTCAAGCGCTTCGATGGTGGACTAAACCCCTCCAACTAGACACATTTAGTAAAAAACAAAACTATACTAGCTCAATAATTCGGTAACTTTTTCTAACTTTTCATAAGTGATTATATGCTTCAATCCCCGTATCTTCTAAAAAACGATTTTGTTTAATCGCTGTTAGATAAAGTATTGACTTCACATAGAATTTTGCGGAAATCATTAATAAAATTACTAAAAAGTTCTTCGTTTATGGTTAATGCAGGGTCAATTCTAAAAAGATTTCCTCTGTTACAAACAATATATCCTTTTTCAATTAATCTTTCGAATAAAATCCCGGCAACTTCTACATTGCAAATATCAACTGCAAATATTAATCCTCTACCCCGGATATCGGTTATAGTTTTGTTATCTTGTAGTGATTTTAAATATTTACAATCCCTGCTGCAATTGAGGTTAATCTACCAATATTTCACCTAGCCACCGCGCTTTATTGTTATAATTAATCAAAGGTGTTTTTTAAAAAATTCAAGCTGGTCGCTTATGCTTTTTTCGAAGTCATCCCCGATATAGATATCGAAGTGGCCGATGGGATAGTGTTTTACTTCTGCATATTTCTCCAATTCCTTTGCTGTTTCGGCGCTTATTGGGGCCAGACTGTCATTATCACATATCTGAATCAGGATTGGGCATTGCACGTTTCGTAGGTGTTCGACCGGTCTGAATCCGTGTGACCGTAGAATGACACGAGCACAGATTTCGTTAACAAAATTCTCCGATGCAAGCTTGCTGTAACCCTCGTAAGCATCCGAAAACGGGAAAAAGGCAGTGCTCCCGGGTTTCCCCACAATAGGTATCCGGTGTGGCGGAAGGCCCAGGCGAAACCTCATCATATCGCGTTGTCCGTGAACAAACAAACGGAGAAAGTGCCCAATGCCTAATTTTTTTAAAAACATCTTTCCTGAAGCATGAGGATCCAACCCCGGACATTGTGCACACACACAGGCAATATTTCTATCTTTTGCTGCGATTACCATACCATATCCACCGCTTGCAGAGGTACCCCATAGAGCAATTCTTGCTGGATCAATCTCCTTGAGACCCCGAGTATACTCGATTGCTGCTGCATAATCTTCCAGTTGATAGGGAATCATAATCAGCTGTCGCGGCTCTCCCTCGCTTTCACCAAAATACCGGTAATCAAATGCCAGCACAGCAAATCCGGCTTCCTGATATCGAAGGGCATAAGATTCCATTATCATACTTTTAGTCCCTCCAAAGCCATTTCCTATAATTATACAGGGAACGGGAGTAGATAGGTCCTCGGGTAGATACAGCCAAGCGCTTATTAACGTTCCTTTAACCTGAAAAGACACATCTTTTCTTGACTGTGGTGGTTTTACACCCGCCTTCCTGGTCCCTTGTTTCACTTTTTCCAGAGGTTGCTCTGGTACCGTAAAGCCAGGTGCAAAAGTCACAATTAATAAATAAAGGGCAAGTATCCCGCTAATAATGCCAATGACCTGAAGAATAATCATCTTTTCTCCTCTCTTATGGTTTATGTGTCAAAGGATAATTCTTCCTTGATATTTTCTCATATTTAACACCTTAAAAAAACAAAAAATAGCTCCTAGCTTCGCTCTTACTATAAAATAAAAATAGTAAAAAGCTCATTAACTCTTTTTATTTATAATAATTATTGAGTTAACATTTGATCATGAATCTTGAGAGTTGGTATTTTTTTAATAATATTTGCTAATGGTTTCTACTTTTTATATTTAAATGAAATGTCTAGTTTTGTTCTAAAAGTTAACCTGGAATCTTTCTCTACTTTAATATCAAGTCTATTTACTTCGGCTATCCTGATTTCCTCAATCGATTTAGAAGCAGTCTCCAATGCAACTCTTGCTGCATCCTCCCATGATTTTTCACTGGTACCTATAATTTCGACAATTTTGTATACGCTTCCCATTTTACACCTCCTGTAAAATATTTAATTTACGCGAAATATTTCATATACGACAAAAGATTTACAAAATCCTTCTTTTCAAAAAAGTTATTATTTTTTTATGTCGGTTTTTGAATATTGGTTTGTAAGAAATCATATTACCCGTATAAAAAACTTTCCCGTGGCAATTTTTTATTCTTTTTCTCTCTGGCGCTTGCTTAGATAATGTCGGTGTGCTTTAGCCCGGTTACCACAATCTTTCATGCTGCACCAACGTCTGCTATTGTTGCGGCTCTTGTCCACAAATAACCAACCACAAGCATTGTCAGCACATTGTTTTACCCGTTTTAATTCTGAAGAAACCAAGAGATCGGCTGCACATTTTATTATAGGATCTAAAAAAAGGTCCATTGAGTCTGTTCCCGAACAACAGGACCAGACAAACCCATTATCGGAAGGGATAAGGCAGCAAGATTTGCCCATTGAGTCTGCCAAATATTTATTAAAAAGGGCTAGATCTTGATTTGAAGTTTGACCTGTTATTGCCTTTGAAGAAAATAAACGAAAGAGCAATTCTCTTAATTCTATTGTTTTTTTATAGACCTGTTTCGCCTTATCAGGTTGCTTTAAGGCGTTATTTAAAAGAATTTTGGCGGTCTTCTCTTTCAGGATACCGTTCTTTCTGCTCCATAAAATTAAAGCAGAGAAACTATGGAGATTTTCCTTTTTTCTGGTGATGTCATTTCTCCAATCAACGGTATTAACAAAATCAAGACACAGCTTTCCATTCTCAACTTCAGGGGTTTCTTTGAGTTTTTCTTCTTTTGGCATAAAAATTTACCTCTTTTCTATTATAACCAGTAAAAAGCTATTGACAGGTTATATTCTCAATGTTATAATGTAACCACCATAATTATAAATACCGGTTATAGGTTTTGTCAAATATATTTTAATGGAGGTGTGGATATGCTTAACTATCAATACTTGAATGATTATGTAAAAGGAAGGTATGAGGAGCTCCTTAAAGAGGCAGAAACAGAGCGCATGATAAGAAAATATCGGGTTCGATCTCCCAGATCATTTAACGGTCCCCGTTTTTTCTTAAGTCATCTCGGAAAAATAATGGTAAATTTAGGAACATCTCTTCAAAAACGATATGAGGGAACTCCTTGTGTTCAATGCACTTTCGATCCGGTTGTAAAAATTAAATAGGTCGCTACCTGCGCTGCCCGGGGCTATATTTTGAGGAATAATAAGTAAGTGCACTAATTTATTTACATCTTTGGTCTCTTGTTTGGTTTTAAATCAATAGTTTCCCAAGAGCGAAAATTATTTTCTTCGGTGATATCAAAGACAAATATTTTTTATCGATAAATGGGGTCTGGCTTAAACATTCGATATAATCCGTTCCAAAGAATCGTCCCCTGTTATTTTTTATACAATATCTTAAATGGAATCAAATAAATTATACTCGTACCGGCGGCCAAGGAGCAATGTGATGCAGTATAAAATCTTAGATATATGCAATGCCTTTAAAATAATCTGCTCAATCTATCAATTGCGTCGGTAATTTTCTGATCGCGATGTGCGCTACTCCAGATCACCATACCTAATCCGCAAACTGTCCCCTCTTTGGATTCGCAGATTCTTTTCATCTTGTTTAGTGCCTGGTTCCCACCTGTCCAGTAAAAGGGTAGTTGCTTGGTCACAAAACAGGCGATTTTTTTACCCTTCAATGATGGAATCTGGGTTAGATAACTTTTCATTACCGGTGTTAAGGAAAAGGCCTGTACCGGGGCACCAAATACCAGCGCGTCATATTTATCGACATCGGGCTTCGTTTTGAGCTGGAAATTTGTTGCTCTCGGTCCTGATTCACCGGAAATTTCTATCCGTTCTATGCCCACCGAATGTCCGGCTGTGAAAAGTTTATCCTTAAGCTTCAGGGCGACGGAATTGGTGTTCCCGGTCTGAGAATATATAATAATACCGATATTCATATTTTGCCTCCTCTTCAATTTTTCTCTTTATTTTTTTAATAATTAATTATTTTGTCTAATTTTTTTAAGACCGGAAGACCGTTCACGTTCTCAAGACCTTATATGTTTGTTTGAAATAATCTTCATATCTGCATAGGCCCCACGGTAACGTTCGGGTAACATGGAGGCCAGGCGAACCATGATCTGATCGGTCATCTCCTGATAAACGTCTTTCGTAATCTTCGTCTCACTTACAAGCATGAATGGTTCTCCCACCATGAAAGTGACGGGTGTTCGTTTAAATCTTTTTATATTGTTCCAAAAGTGTTCAACTCCATGATGCGCAACAATCAATATAGGAACACGATTTTGCAGGGCAAGAAAAACTACTCCTTGTTGGCCTTTGGCCAGTTCTCCGGTACCGCTTCTTGTTCCCTCCGGAGCAACACAGAGGATCTTTTTATCTTTCAGGGCTTCTCCCGCTTTTTTAAATGTGGATACACCCGGGGTTTCTCTATTAACCGGAATAGCTCCCCATTCTTTTGCCAGTATCCTCAGGAACCAATGGTCCTGGTTTTCCTTTTTTGAAATTGCACAAACTTTACGGGGAAGCAAAAGTGTGTAAATGAGAGGAACTTCGAGAAAATTGATATGATTAAATACCAGAATCAAGGGTCCCTCACGGGGAACAGATTCCAGCTTATTTCCACCCACTTTACAAAATATTTTTAATAGCAGTTTTATAATAAAAGTTATGAATCTACCAGTTAATGTCATGGCAGATTCCTTCTTGTAATTATTTGAAGCGCCGATGGGATTAAGGGAGTTTTTTTCTTCGCATTTCCCTGATCCGCAATTGGGTTGAGAATAATTGTAAAATATCTATTCATATCTGCTCCTGTTTCTTATGGCTCAATATTTTTCTTAATCACTTTCCATATCTTTTAACAACCTCTTCTATTTCTTCTGTGAAAAGACTTGGGGTCAAATCATTATTTGATTTCAAGTCTTTTCACTAAATCTTAAGAGTTGATATTTTGTTTACTCAAATTTAAATTTTTTCTCCTTAAAGAGTTTGAGACAGATGTCCACTACCTTGGGGTCATAAAGGATGTTCTTGTTTTGAAAGATTTCTTCTAAGGCTACATCTGTGCCTAATGCCGGACGGTAAGGACGGAAGGAAGACATGGCCTCTACTACATCGGCTACTCCTATTATTTTTGCTTCCGGGAGAATCTCTTCGCTTTTTAATCCCTGAGGATATCCCGAACCATTTATCCTTTCGTGATGCTGAAGGACTATTTTGGCTATGGGATAGGAAAAGTGTATTGGTTTTAGGATATCATGCCCCACTTGGGAATGTTCTTTTATCAGACTAAACTCTAAATCGGTTAGCTTGGTGGGTTTGCTTAAGATTTCGGTGGGCAGGCCGATCTTTCCGATATCATGGATTAGAGAGGCTATCCTTATGCCTTCGATTTTATCTTCGTTAAATCCCATCTCCCGGGCAATACAGATAGACAGTTGGGAAACCCGGTGCTGGTGGCCGGAGGTATAGGGATCTTTGGCTTCTATTATCCTGGACATGGTATCAATGGCTGCATCCATAGATTTTTTGAGTTTTTGGTAGCTCTGCTGGAGTTCGTCTTTTGCATTTTTCAAATTTTCCTCTATCTGCTTACGCTCAGTGATATCTATTAAAGAAGCTATGCTTTTTTTGGTGTCGGGAATTATCCCGACCTTTAAGAATATATTTTTTATCTCGCCTTTTCTGTCTATAAAGTGAAATTCATACTCTGCGGGGGGTTTTTCTCCGGCTTTTCTCCTGGCAATGTGATATTCTTTCATCCTTTCTAAATCTTCTGGTACGACAAAATCCGTCCACTTCATCTTATTTTCAATTTCGTCTTTAGAATACCCGCTTAGCTTCTCAAATTGTGTATTAACCATAGAAATAATTGTGTCTTCTTCGATAATCAAAGTAGCAGTACCGGTATTTTCAAATATGCTCCGGTATTTCTCTTCTGATTCTACCAGGGCCTTCTCTGCCTGTTTTCGTTCGGTTATTTCTATTTGAAGTCCTTCGAATAATCGGGCATTCCTCAAGGCTATCGCAGCTGCATTGACTAGAGGCTGTAGTTTTTCAATATCTTCTTTTTTAAACTTATCCGGAACATCACTATCTAAATTTAGTAATCCCATAACTTCTCCCTTTAAACCGATAGGTATGGATAAACGCGACCTTATCCAGGCGGTTTCCTTGAAAATAATCCAGCGGGAATCTTTGTAAGTATCGGAAAGCAACGAGGGCTTTGCATCTATAATCGTTTCTCTATCTAAGGGTAGCTCGTCCATTGAACGTGCAAAACTACTTACAAACCTTTCATCACCGTATCTATCATATCCTACCGAATAGATATTAATTATCTTCCCTTTTTCGATAATGTTGATATTGCAGGCAGAATAGGGGACCAGACGTTTTACTTGTTGAAATATCTCCTTCAGTACATCCAGTAGGCCAAGCTTCGAGGAAAGAGCAAGAGCAGCCCTGGCCAACGTTACTGCCTTTAAATATTGCTCCCGTTTCTTTTTCAGTAGTAATTTTCGCTTCTTTTCAGCCACCTTACGTTCGGTAATGTCTCGGACATAGACTATAAGTCTGGGTTTATTTCCAATATTGATGATTTTGGTAGCAATTTCCGTAGGGAAAATAGTACCGTCTTTCTTTTTACTTATACGTGCAACGAATTTACCACGGGTTGTTTCTTTTTTGGTAACAATTTTAGGTAACGTGCTGGCAAACTCTTCGGGAACCAGGTCTGCAATGGTTAAACTGATAATTTCTTCTTTGGTGTAACCGAACATCTCTGCTCCGGCAGTATTACATTCAAGTATGCGGCCTTCTACCGTCTCCAAAAAAATAGCGTCGGTGGCCATCTCTACCTGGGCTCTATGCTTCTCTTCTGATTCTGCCAACTCGGCAATAAGTACTTCTTTGTTCTTTTCCCTTTCTTTCATCTTTTTTACTCCCCCAGCATAATGAAATTCTACGAAACATTATCCATTAAATGATTGATGTAGGTTTAGTTATATTTGTTGTATTTTACATTATACAACAAAAATTTTATAAATTCTTCTTTTTAAAAAGAAAAAATTGTAGGTTTTATTTGTTGGTTGGAAATTGAGATACTGCTCTTTTGTGGAAATCTCGTAAAGACAGTGGGCGGATTCCTGCTTATTTTATCTTATCTTCATGTACTCCTCCCATCATCATTCCCAAGTCTTCAACGCTCACTTCGTTTCTTTTTACCACTCCCATAATCTTGCCCTCGTAGATAACTGCAATCCGATCAGAGAGTGATAATATTTCATCCAGGTCATCAGAAATGAGAAGGGTTGCTGTTTTTAGTTTTGTCCTTTGGTCAATCAATCGACGATGAACATATTCTGTGGCACTAACGTCTAAACCGCGTGTAGGTTGGGCGGCTACCAGAATATCGGGATTTCGGGATAATTCCCGGGCTAAAATTAATTTCTGAATATTACCACCGGATAGGCTTTTTAGAGAAGTATAACGGGAGGGAGTCCTGATATCAAAATCGCTTATCAAACGCTCGCTTTCCCGGGCAATGTTTTTAAAATTCATAAATACCCCCGCGGCATAAGGTTGGTGTATGTGGTCTTTAAGGATCAGATTTTCTTCTACGGTAAATTTTTGTATCGTGCCATCCCGCATTCTTTCTTCGGGAATATAAGAAAGACCGTACTCAAGAATCTGGAAAGGAGACCAATCGGTAACCTCAGTTCCCTTCATTAACACTTTACCTTTTGTAGGCTTTCGCAAACCGGCGACGACTTCCGCAAGTTCACGCTGGCCATTACCGGAAACCCCGGCTATTCCCAGAATCTCGCCAGTGTGTACTTCCAGGTCAATCCCCCGCAGGGCAGGGATATCCTCGCTTCCCTGAGCCCAAATTCCTTCCAAGACAAGAGATGCTTCCCCCACCTTTACTGAAGGATGTTCGACTTGAAAAAGGACTTCTCTTCCCACCATAAGACGTGCTAATTTTTCTTTGGTCACCTCAGCAATGGGAAGAGATTTTACCGCCCTGCCATCGCGAAGTATAGTCACACGGTTGCTCAGTGATAGAACTTCATTAAGTTTATGGCTAATAAAAATGATGGAGTATCCCTTGTTTATCATACTCCGCAAGACATGAAAGAGTTCTTCCACCTCTTGCGGAGTAAGAACAGCGGTCGGTTCATCAAGGATAAGGAGAGAAGCTCCTCGATATAATATTTTTATTATTTCTACTCGCTGCTGCTCTCCTACAGAAAGTTGCCATACCTTTGCCTTTGGGTCAACATACAGCCCATGAACTTTAGCGAGCTCTTTAATACGTTCTGAGACAACATCAAGGTCAAGAAGATATTTTCGCGAGGAATGAAGCCCTAAAGCTACATTTTCTGCAACGGTAAGGGTGGGTACAAGCATAAAATGCTGGTGTACCATCCCAATCCCCAGTCGAATTGCATCCAGCGGAGAACGAATGTTAACCAGTTTTCCGTTAATGTAAATTTCACCTTCATCCTGATGATATATACCGTAAAGTATTTTCATCAGGGTGCTTTTTCCGGCTCCGTTTTCGCCAAGGAGGGTATGAACTTCCCCGGCACGGACATCAAAATCAATTCGGTCATTCGCCAGCACGCCCGGGAACTGTTTGACTATTCCCCGCATCTCTACTTTTTCGACTTTGGTTAAATTTGTTATTTTAGATGTATTTCTTTTCATATTAAAATGTAGATCAGAGCTCCGTATAGACACTCTTAATTTATCTTTACTACTCCACCTTAACTTGAATTTTTCCGTTAACTATATCTTTTATAGTTTTGCCTATAAGCGCCTCCTGGTTCACGACGATCTTGAGACCCCCGTTAGCCAGGGTGAGTGCGTAGATACTTCCGCCCCTCGTCCCCTCTCTGACCAACTGGATCATCGGCTTGAGAACCACGGTCCAGTCGTAGACCTGATTGGCAACGACGACCTCGGGAGCAAGTGACGTTTGATCGGCCTGTGTTCCGAACCAGAGAACCCCGCGCTGACGCGCTACTCCGATGGCTCCAACTACCATTTGAGCTGTCCCGGTGAGGACGTCGGCTCCAACGTTGATGTGCGTTTGTGCAGCCTCGGAAGCGAGAGCGACGTCGCTGAAAGAACCAGTCCAGTTGACGTTCACTTGGGCATCCGGCTTGACTGCCAACACCCCAACCTTGAATCCATCGACGTACAGCTTAGCGTCGCCGGTCTCAATCGGGCCTATCACCCCGATTATCCCAGTCTGGGAAAGTTTCGCTGCCAGAACACCGTTAACATAGCCTCCTTCCTCTGAGCGCGCCTCGTAAGCGAATATATTCGTAATCCCCTGATCGGAAAAGGTGTTTACCGACGTTCCCCAGGCGAAGCTCGTGTTGAGAAAATCGGGGGCGATTTCCACCAGGGAGCTTCCGTACTGCGAACCATGGGCAATTACCAGATCATAGCCCTCACTGGCATAATCTCGAATAGCAGCAGCAGCGTCTGCTACTACAAACATGCTCTCTGAATAAACAAACTCAAAATTCTCCTTGCCCATCTCTTCTTGAATAGTAACTAGGGCATCGTACATACTCTGGCTGAAGGCCAGATCACTGATAGAACTTGGCATGATAACCGCTACCCGAAATGCTTTCGCATTTGCTCCGAACCCAAGAGACAAAACAAGAATACTTATCATAATAATAATTATTATATTTTTTTTACACTTCATCATTTTATCCTCCTATCTTTTTATTTTAGAATACAAAAAAACACTATCCTTCTAAAATTTTTTATTTTATTTACCGCCTCCTCTTTTATTATTCTCCCCGCTCAAATGGTTTGTTTAATGCTTTGGGTGGACGTACGTAGCGTTTAGCCATAGCGGCGAGTACAACGATAGTAACAATATAAGGTAACATCAAAGTAAAATCAGAGGGAATATTAATCCCTTTTACCTGAATCCATATTTGAATAGCATTTACAGTGCTGAATAAAAGTGCACCGGTAAGAACACTTAAAGGACGCCATGCTCCGAAATATACCAGGGCAACGGCAATAAAGCCCATCCCATTAGTTAAATTTTGCTGAAATACATTGAGTAGCGCGATAGAAAGAGATGCACCGGCAATCCCCGAGAGCATTCCACCTAATATTACCGTAGAATAACGAATACGCACAATATTAACCCCTAATGAATCGGCAGCTTCCGGGTGCTGCCCTACAGCTCGAATGCTAAGGCCCAAAGGTGTCTTGTTCAATATAAACCAGGAGATAGGAACCAGGGCAAATGCACCATATACCAGGATATTTTGTTGAAAAAAAATTTCACCTACTATAGGTATATTGGAAAGCAAGGGGATAAACAAAATAGGGAACCCGCTTACTGCTTGAACCGTTCCTACCATAGTTCTAAATAGAAGACTGCTTAATCCGAGACCAAATATATAAACTCCGATTCCGCTGATCCCCTGCTCGGCTTTTAAGGTAACATTAATAAAGGCAATCAAAAGTCCAAATATCGCTCCGACCACTATTGCCACTAATAAACCAAGTATAAGATTGCCGGTTCTAAGAACCGTATAGAAAGCACTAAAGGCTCCCATAAGCATAACACCATCTACGCCAAGATTTAGAACACCGCTCAACTGCCCAATCGTTTCCCCGATGGAAGCATAGAGATATGGTGTTGCAAGGCGAATTGCAGATTTTGCTATCCCGATAATAATTGCTTCCATTATTTGCTCTCCTTTTTATTTTTATTTATATTATTGGAATTGCTTTTCATTTTTAAAGTTCGTTCCACTCGTTGAGCCTGGCGACGGCGTAAGTACTCGCTTCCCACTACAAAGATTACAATAAGACCATTCAAAGCACCTATCAAGGCAGAAGGTATTTGCACTACTCTCTGCATCTTATTTGCTCCGGTAAGAAGTGCTCCCAATAACAGGGAAGCCGGGATTGTCCCAATAGGGTGAAGCTGACCAAACAAGGCAGCTACAATCCCGTTAAAGCCCGCACTTCCGGTAAAGCCCGATACAGAACCATCGGTAAATATCCGGTGATGAACTCCTAACACTTCAATTGCTCCGCCTAATCCTACTAAAGCTCCGCTCAAGATAAAAGCAAGGACCATATATTTCTGTACATTAATTCCGGACGCTCGCGAGGCCTGTATATTCTGTCCTATCATGCGAATGCGAAATCCTATTGTCGTCCGCCAGAGAAAAATATATACCAGAATAGCAAAAATAACTGCAACTGTTGTTCCAAAATGCAGGCGGGTGGGAATAAGGCGGGGAAGGTCAACTGCTTGAGTTAAACGGGCAGTCTGGGGGATAAAAGAGCCAAGCTTTATCTGGAGCGGGTCCATTATTGGCCCACCAAGAAGATAATTCATCCCATAAGCCGCAATATAATTCAGCATGATAGTACTCAGGATTTCGTTTACATTAAAATAGGCCTTGAGAAATCCAGCGATTCCTGCCCATATTGCTCCGCAAAAGAGTCCGATAAGCAAGGCTATTATAATTAGTATCCATCCGGGTAAATTTGGAAAGTTAAGACAAAATATGGTTGCAGAGAGAGCCCCGGCTACAAGCTGTCCCTCCCCACCGATGTTTAATACTCCGGCACGAAAGGCGATGCAGATTCCCAACCCTACAAAAAGCAAAGGAGTTGCCTTGACTATTGTATCTGCCATAGCGTTCATACTCCCAAACGCACCTTTGAGTAGGGCATGGTAAGCAACCAGGGGGTTTACTCCGAGAATGGCAATCATTATTGCCCCAATTAATAACGCAAAAAAGAATGCCGCTATTGGGATAAAGTTCATTAATATTTCCCGGATATTCCTGTGTTTCATTTTACCGCCTTTTTATTTTATGCTAATGAATTTCAGGATATATGAATGAATTTTTTAAATCAAATATGCTTTGTTTCAATTTATCAGTATTGGTATTTAAATATTTATAGACTATGTGGAATAGAGATATTTCTTTCGCTTTGTTATTTACTATTCGACAAGCGGCTGAGAAAATCCTTTTTTTTAAGAAAAATTTTTAGTTTAAAGGTGCGAGCTGCTAGGCTAAAGACAGGGGTAGTAAAATTGTGTGGTAGAAAAGGTTTATATTATAAGGGCTTTATAAGATGCAACTAATACAGAACCCCCATATATTATTATTTTTCGATTATTTTAAGGCTGTCTGTTTTTCTTTTGGCAAAAGCAAGTATTGCCCCTAAGGCGATTGATAGAAATGCTGCCATCAGCACTCTATACTCCGGGGGCAATAAAAATGTTATCGTGTGTGCGGGTATCCAAAAAATCGGAATTGTCTTTATTAATACAAATGATATAAAATTATTCCAATCAATCCTCTTTACTACATTGCTGAGCATTACTTCCCCTTTTTTGTTTTCATGTTTCATGTCAATAAATGTATCGGTTATTCGATGAAATGCCATCATAGTCGGTGCGAATGACAGGTTCATTGTAAAACTGACAAAGAACGCAAAGGCGAACTTCGAATTTCCACCGGGTAAAAGTCCTTTTGCTAAAGCACCTGCTATTCCTGCAGCAAACACATTGAATATTAATACAATTACCATTCCTAATAATCCCCATATAAAAGCTCTATATAGCAATCCATTTGGAATATTCCAATCCCTTGTTACAATTCTTATAGCTAAAAGCTCTCCCATTGTAGCAAGTATGAAAAATTTGATAAATCCTCCCGCGTAAGCGTGTTCTGAAGTAAATTTCACAAACATTTCGTGGGTTGCAGGAACTACCAACATTGCAATAAAGGTCGCCAAACCGGCCAGCCAAAAAAAATCTCCTTTTTTCAATCAAATCACTCCTTATAATATATATAGGTCTTAATATTTTAACTTCTGTTTTTGGAATTGAGTTTCACGGTTTCACATCATTTATCTCTCTGTTCTCGATTTGGTCATGTGCTTATTCACTTTTATATTTTGCGCCCCTGTAAAAAGCTATTTATCCACCACGGTTATGG